>Ga0315900_10006311_pt1 | contig 15977 bp, 17 predicted proteins | sample LakEriMetagenome_FD_203521 | JGI IMG/M metagenome (GOLD analysis project Ga0315900, IMG submission 203521) | Freshwater fungal communities from buoy surface, Lake Erie, Ohio, United States - Buoy 12 MA114 | ecosystem: Environmental > Aquatic > Freshwater > Lake > Lake biofilm | place: USA: Lake...
ATAGCAAAATTATAGATGATTTCCTGACCTAAGATCACATTTTATTCTTTTTTCCACTTCAATCTAAGAATTGAGAAAAAAGCAAAACCTTATATTATACCATAAAAAAATTATGCAAGAGGTCTAAAGATGCTTTACATTTCATTAACGCACCCCACTGGCGTACTGCTAGGCAGTGCCTTCGTAATCGCACTTAGACTCACCGCTTCAATCTATGAGCATGGTGCGTTCTCAAAAATCCTACATTAGGGAACGCACTCTAGGGCTGAAACAGTCCAGTAGGGTGTGTTAGCGTCAGCGTGACGCACGAATTTTGGACATTAGATAAGGTGCGTTACATTTCATTAACGCACCCTACAAGATCGGCGATCGCACTACAAGATCGGCGATCGCACTGTCTAACGAATTCGTTCACCGGGCGCGCCCCTGTAACCGTGAACTACAGACGCGACCTGGGGCGCTCTCCGGTGCAATAGATGTTAGGCCGGAATGGAAAAGAAAGAGCTTATCTAGACTCTTTTCGCTTCGACATAAAATCAATTAGCTCCTTGACAGCATTATCTGCCATTGCATCAGTTGCTACATCTGCCGCCCTGATCCTTCGTACCTCGACTCCTTCGTGTGTGAGAGGTACTAACCGTTTATCCGCTTCAGCAGGCGTTTCTTTATGGAAAGAATCACCATCAACCTCAACAACAAATGTTAACCCTTTGAAGATTACGACGAAATCAGGTTCTAGCCTCCTGTTATACCCGTTAACGATTCTCACAAAAACGGGAAGGGGAGCCACTGCAAGCTTGGCTCGTGTCATCGCCTCAAAAAGTACAATTTCTGCTTTTGATCGAAATAAAAGCCCGCGATGCTCTTTTGAGGCTATATTGTCGCTCCGCACTCTGCCCTGATTAGTCACGCCCTCGCCTTTGATAAATCGTAAAGCCTCCTCTCGCCAGCCCTCGTTGGCAAAACTGACTTTGGGGGAAATAATAACTTTTTTCAGATCATCTACAGGTGTTGAGATGAAGAAGCTTTTTCCTACGTCGCAAATCGCTTCCTCTGTTTGCACTCTTTCATCGTCAGTAAGCGCCTGAAAAATATGAATAGGCACAGAGATGAACAGTAACCAGAAATCAATGCCCCAATCTGTCTCTGCTAGTTCAAATCTACTATCACCTTCTACGATCATCGTGAGAGCGCGGGCGTCACCGCGAATTTTTAGAGAAGTCGCCAATGATGCGAGAAAATCTTCAATTGGAAATGGGCGTTCAGGCATAACAGTAGAGGACATTTCGTTTGAAAATATTCATCTCACATTCAATGAGACGCTTTGAGAACTAATGAGGCCTAACTATATATTAGGCGGAAATTTTCCGTATATTACGCCAAATACGCATTTTTTTAAGAATCTTTCCGTATATTACGCTCAAATGGAGTTATTGCGAGAAGTTTTCCGTATAATATTACGATAAGCGTGTTATGCCGATTAGCGTACTCTGTTATGAACCCTTCCCCACTGATTTGTTCAAAGTTTTCTCGTTGTGCGACTGTCAGATAAACTTTATCTCGCCTACCTCTTCCCATGATTGATGTCCTCAGTTGAGCTTATCTATTGCCCTATTTTAGCTGTGTCAGTCCAGTAGCCTGTGTTAGCGTCAGCGTAACGCACGAATTTTGAACATTAGATAAGGTGCGTTAAATTTCATTAACGCACCCTACCATATCGGCGATCGCACTTGCATTAGGGAACGCACCCTACAGCGATAGCGATCACACTCAACCTTAGTACAAAAACGTTTCACCATTCCATGACTTCTTGTTAAGCAGTACGGCTGATCTTCTGCTTACAGATACCATAAAATTCGTTCCACTGTGTAGTACCCTCAAACACACGACGAGGGATAATTAACGCACTTTCCTGACTTAAATAGATAAAAATATGTTTCCGAGTTCGTGCCAGCTTCTGTACCATGTCCCATTTAACTTCAGACTTAGAATATTGTGACTCTACAACAAATGTTTCTTGGCAAAGTGTGATTGTGATCTCACAAAAAAAAGTCCTGTTCTTACGAGAAATTCTCCTGAACACAAGCAATAGAACGATAGGTATAGCCACAAGTAAGACAATAGATAACGCAAGAATCAACTCCATAGTAATAAATGTCATAAATGTTACTACGCCTCCAGGCAATTTGCTTACTGCTGGAACTATTCCTGTGAAGGTGATATGGATAAATAGACCGACCATCATCAGCATAAGCACCGGATTGCGAGGTAGGTAGTGAACATTAAATGCGAGGTGGTCGAAAAATGTATTGCGGTAGGAAATTTTCATAGCTCAAGCTTTACCTATTAAACGGACGATGGAATAGCATCCATTCTAGAATGCATCGTAAGCAATGGATTCGCGTATAACTATATATTATGCAGAAATTTTCCGTATATCACGCCAAATACGCATGTTTTTAAGAATCTTGCCGTATATTACGCTCAAGTTGAGCGATCGCAAGAAGTTTTCCGTATAATATTACGATAAGCGTGTTATGCCGATTAGCATACTCTGTTATGAACCCTTCCCCACTGATTTGTTCAAAGTTTTCTCGTTGTGCGACTATCAGATGAACTTTATCTCGCCTACATCTTCTCATGATTGATGTCCTCAGTTGAGCTTATCTATTGCCCTATTTTAGCTGTGTCAGTCCAGTAGCCTGTGTTAGCGTCAGCGTAACGCACGAATTTTGGACATTAGATAAGGTGCGTTACATTTCATTAACGCACCCTACCAGATCGGCGATCTGCTATGCAGTGCCTTCGGCATCGCACTTATAACTAACCAATCGGACTATTTACAAAGACAAGTACGAATCATTGTCGGTCTAACGGCTTAGTTGAGCGGCGGCAGTTAGCCTTGAACTCATCACCAAGTTCTCTCACTCCGTCCGCTCCAACAACGTGTTAGGCAACTTAGATTTCTGGAGTAGAAATTGACATCCTCGCCGCCGTAAAACGGACGGCGATTCCCAAACCTCACGATTTAGGTTTCTGCTTCTGTCCCGAAGGATTTTTCGCACCTGCCTTAACAGATTTACTCTGTTCTGGTCTTATGGTCGCTCTACAGACTGACACCGCAAGCCCTGCGGCCAAAATATTTTTACTGGCGTTAATATCTCGGTCATGGTGAGTCCCACAGTCTGGACAATCCCATTCTCGAACATTTAACGGCATCTTTTCGACAATATGCCCGCAATTACTACACCTTTTAGAGCTAGGAAACCATCTATCTATTTCGATGTAATTTCTTCCATACCAACGGCATTTATAGGCTAATTGTCGGGTAATTTCTCCCCAGCTTACATCAGATATTGCCTGAGATAATTTCGGGTTTTTGACCATATTCTTAACGGCTAAATTCTCAACAACAATCGTTTGGTTTTCACGAACTAATTGAGTGGTTAGCTTATGTAAATGGTCTTTTCTGCTATCGGTGATTTGAGCGTGAATCTTGGCTACTTTGATTCTTGCTTTTTCCCGATTTTTTGACCCTTTCTGTTTTCTAGAAAGGCTTTTTTGGGCCTTTCGCAGTCTCCGATAATGCTTTTTAAAATGCTTGGGATTAGACACTTTATCACCATCGCTGGTAATCACGAGGCTACTAATTCCTAAGTCAATTCCAATGGCTTTATCTGTTACTGGTAATGGCTTAATCGTTGGGTCATCAAATCTTATTGAGATATGCCAACGTCCTGAGGGATGCAATCTGACTGTTACTGTACTTGGGTCACAAGCTTCTGGTATTTGTCTTGACCATCGAATAGGTAAAGGTTCTGTGCATTTGGCTAAATAGATTTGTTTGTCTTTGAACTTAAAAGCAGATTTAGTAAATTCAGCACTTCCTCCTTGATGTTTTTTCTTAAAGTTAGGATACTTAGTACGACCAGCAAAGAAATTAGTAAAAGCTGTTTGTAGGTGTCTTAACCCTTGTTGTAAAGGTACACAGCTAACTTCGTTTAAAAAGTCTAATTCTTCTTGTTTTTTCCAATCGGTCAACATTGAAGAAGTTTGAGCGTAGCCTACTCTTTCTTGCTTTTCGTACCAAGCTTGTGTTCGTTCGTGGAGAGCTTTGTTGTAAACTAATCTTACACAGCCCAAAGTGCGCCGCAATAGCGACTCTTGTGTTGGTGTGGGGTAAAATCGAAACGAATAGGCTTTTTCCATACCTCACATTTTAGCATATATTTCGTAAACGATGCTCATATTTAACAGTAAAGCCGTCGTAGAACGACGGGGTTTCAGACCCAAATTTTCGATGATAGAGATCGCATCAAGAGAAAGGAATGAAAAGAACCCGACCTTCACATTCTTCAGGTTCACTACAACAAATAAATAGTTCTAAATCATCAAGGATCTTACCAATGGGTGCTTTTGAGATCACCTCAACAACTCCAGTCATAGGTAGTCCTTGATTGACACGATTGTAGGCATACATCGTAATAGTGGCTACATCATGGGTGAGCAAGATGCGTCCCTCATTAGCCGCCCATTCTAAAATATCTGGATCGTCAGTGTTCATCAGTCCTACATCTTGGACGCGAATTATATCTAATTCAGGTAAACGCCTCACCAGCCCACGCAAGATGGCTCCATTAAAATTTTCGTCAGTTAGAAGGCGCACTTTGCCTCGACTCTCCTTTTGACTGATAACGAGCAAGCAAGCGCTGTCTTAAATCGACTAAGTTGTGTTTTTGAGTTAGTTGTTGTCTCAGTTGTTGAGCTTGTTGGTCGCGTTGCTCCAAATAACTGTCAATTTCCTGACGGTGATTTAAATAATAAGCAATGGCACTGTATATATCTTCCAAACGAAGAACTGAAAACTGAATAGCGATTTCTTCAGGAGTGGAGCCGTTGTGGTATGAGGCAAGTATGCTATCCAGAGTCACTCGGCTCGAACCTATACGGATACCTCCCGCTTCATCCCAACGAAAAGGGGGAGAAGTTACTTGGAATTTGGCTGGGGTGTTCATTAGAGACATATTGCACCTGAGTTGAATTGCATAAAAACATCCTAGCAAAAATCAGAATACTTTGTCTGACACTGCTTTCTGACACGAAAAGGGGTGGGTTAGCAAAACGCAACTCACCCTACTAATTTTCGTTTCTGTTGGCGAGTCTTCCCAGACCTATTGAGAAAGTTCACATATCAGGATATATCAGCAACGACAACTGACAGCATTCCAATTGCCCCGCCATAGGTAGAGCCTCCGCTTACGCTAACAACATATTTGTCGGAATCATAAGACCTCTTGCATAAATCCGAAAACAAACGATAGAAACAATAATGGGAGGGACTTTCAGTTAATTATTTATTAGTAGTTGATAATCTTCAAAAATGTTGCTGTACAAGGATCGACTTAAGACTTTTGCAAGAGGTCTATAATCACTAGCCCCCCATGTATTGGTTTTTGATCCCCATGGACAGTCCCATGATATCTTGCAGACCTTATAGTCTGGATCGCTGGGATCTTTCCCGTCAATGCAAATATAGAAAGAGCCTTCAGTACCAGAGGCAGAGTCTGATCGGCCACATGAGCAAATCACAGTGTTGTAAACTCTGCCGTCCTGGAATTTGATTCCGTTGACATTAGCAATTTCATCATCTTTGTTGTCGTACTTGTAAAACTTTCCCCAGGATAGATTTCCGTAGTCAGTTGTTCCTGCAAAGCCTTTTACCTTAATCGTAAAGCTGACCCATTGTGCGTAAGCCATGTTAAGTTACCTGGCTCTTCGGTTTGTGTTATGCAATGGACGGGGGTTATAAGGGATGGAACCGTTATATAGAAAGGCATTTAGCGATTTTTGTCAATTGTTTTTGATATAGAGCGAACTAATCAATTAAGTCTCTTACCAGATAAGGATTTAGTCGATTTATGCCCCCCTATCGAACCATACCAAGTAACGAAGAACCAGTTACCTCCAAATGATTGAGTACCAAAGTTTTCGTGACCGCCTAACTATATATTATGCGGAAATTTTCCGTATATAGCACCAAATACGCATTTTTTAAAGAATCTGTCCGCATATTACGCTCAAATTGAGTGATCGCGAGAAGTTTTCCGTATAATATTACGATAAGCGTGTTATGCCGATTAGCGTACTCTGTGATGAACCCTTCCCCACTGATTTGTTCAAAGTTTTCTCGTTGTGCGACTGTCAGATGAACTTTATCTCGCCTACATCTTCCCATGATTGATGTCCTCAGTTGAGCCTATCTATTGCCCTATTTTAGCTGTGTCAGTCCACTACCAGATCGGCTACCTAAAATTTCAGCTATCTGTAATGAAATTTCATCTATCTGTAACCCTACAGGCCAAAATAGTTTAAAAATCCGTCGATAATTTCTAGGATAGAAGTAAAGACCATCCTTGCCTACTTTTTCTATGATCCTAGCCGCCGAAACTGGACTAAAAACCGCTACTCTAGACGTAAAAGGCATGAAATGCGCCGGCTGTGTGAGTGCCGTAGAAAGACAACTCAGCCAAAATCAAGGGGTAAAATCGGCCCAAGTTAACCTAATCACGGAAATTGCCGTGATTGAATACCAACCAGATGCGATCGCACCAGAGCAGTTAGCCGCAAAATTAACCGCGATTGGATTCCCCACCCAACCGCGCAGCTCATCGACTCCCCTTTCTCAACAAAATCAACGGCTGCAAAACCAACAAAAAGAACGGCAACAACAATTATACCGATTAGCGATCGCTTGTTGTTTACTGGTTTTTTCCCTGATTGGTCACTTACACCACATCGGGGGACCAGAAATCCCCATCTTTCAAAGTATTGCTTTTCACTGGACTTTAGCCACCCTAGCCATTTTATTCCCCGGCCGCGATATTTTCATCGATGGTTGGCGCGGATTACGGCACGGGATGCCAAATATGAACACTCTCGTTAGTTTAGGCACAGGTAGCGCCTATATAGCCAGTTGTTTGGCTCTTATCTTCCCTAATCTCGGTTTAGAGTGCTTTTTCGATGAACCAGTCATGCTGTTAGGTTTTATTCTCCTCGGACGGACTCTAGAAGCGCATTCCCGTCATCGCGCAGCCGCAGACTTAGAAGCGCTTACCTCCCTACAACCGGCAGTGGCTCACCTGATTGGTAGTACAGATGACCGTGTGGGCGTGGCGATTCCAGTGGAACAGCTGCGCGTCGGGGAATGGGTGCGCGTCTTACCCGGGGAAAAAATTCCCGTGGATGGGGAGATTATTCAGGGAAGAACCACGGTAGATGAAGCTTTGTTAACGGGGGAATCGCTGCCGGTGGTTAAGGAAATGGGAGAGCTAGTCATTGCTGGCAGTTTCAATCTCTCTGGTGCGATTGCGGTGCAAACTCGTCAGGTGGGGACCGATACCACCCTAGCTAAGATTATCGCAGCCGTGGAATCAGCCCAAACTCGCAAGGCCCCGGTACAGAAGATAGCGGACCGGGTAGCGGGTTATTTTGCCTACGGAGTGATGATAATTGCCCTAATTGTGCTGCTCTTTTGGTATTTTTGGGGAACTAGGCTCTTTCCAGAGGTGTTAGGGTCAACCACAGGACACCACGAGATGATTCAACCCACTTCTCCCCTACTTTTGTCCCTAAAATTAGCGATTTCTGTGCTTGTGGTCGCTTGTCCCTGCGCTCTCGGTTTAGCCACACCGACGGCCCTACTGGTGGGAACCAGTTTAGCAGCCGAAAGGGGTATTTTGATTAAAGGGGGCGATGTTTTGGAAACCGTCTCGCGACTGCAAACGGTGGTTTTTGACAAAACGGGAACCCTTAGCCAAGGTCATCCGGAAATTACCGATTGTTTGAGTTTTTCTATCCTTAATTCCCTGGAAATTCAACAATTAGCGGCAGTAGTGGAGAGTGGTACTAATCATCCTCTCGCTCAGGCGATTTTAGACGCGGTTACTCCCCCTACTAATCTGACGGGGGAAGATTTTCAAACTGTGGCCGGATTGGGAGTTTCGGCAAGGGTGCAGGGGTCGAAAATTGTTCTAGGAAATCGGCAATGGTTGGCGCAGAACGGCATTAAAATCGATGAAACTATCAGGGGGATTCAAGAGCTTTTACAAGCGGGTAAAACGGTGATTTATCTGGGGATGGAAGAACAATTACTCGGCGCGATCGCTTTTCAGGATCGATTGCGTCCCGATGCTCAAACAACCGTGAATCAGTTACAAAAACTCGGTTTAGAGGTGATTTTACTCAGTGGAGATCGCCAAGAAGCGGTGACAGCGATCGCTAATAGTTTGGGTATTAGCCAATTTTATGCCGAAGTTGCCCCCACCGAAAAATCGGCCTTAATTGCCGACCTACAGACAAAAGAGGGCAAAATCGTGGCTATGGTCGGGGATGGTATCAATGATGCTCCTGCACTAGGACAGGCTAACATCGGTATTGCTCTGGCCGGTGGCACGGAGGTGGCCATGGAAACAGCCGGGATCGTTTTAATTAGCGATCGCCTGGAGGATGTGGTGCAATCTCTGCATTTAAGTCTGGCCACATGGCAAAAAATCCGACAAAATCTTTTTTGGGCTTTGGGTTATAATACCTTTGCTATTCCCATTGCTGGTGGTTTATTACTACCCCGTTGGGGTCTAGCTTTCAGTCCGGCCCTAGCAGCAGCTTTAATGGCTTTTAGTTCGGTTATGGTAGTGAGTAATTCCTTGCTTTTACGTCGTCAATTTCCTCCGCTCTCATCGACGAAGGAAAGCGAAAATTAAAGCAATTACCGATTTTTTCTCGATAAATCCATCAAGCACCAAAAAGAGCGACTCTCTTATTCTTTGTGTGATAAGTTTCACTGATACAGGAGCGATCAATCTCTGTGTATTCTGTGTCTTTGTGGTTCGTTACCCAAGAGAGCCAAGATGGTATTTTGTCCCTGTCTTTGTCAGTTGACGGAGACAGGAACAAATCGGGTTAAGCGGTAATTCTGGTCAGGGATTGGCCTTGATAATTGTTGGTAATAATCTGGTGAATAGATTCAAAAAATCGCCGACAACGATTATTAGTTCTCAGGGGCAATTCATGATTTTTTACCAATAAATCGATCTGAAGTTCCGAGCTAGTGGGAGGATGAATAAACAATTCCACTTTCACTAACTGGGGAAAGAAAGCATCGTTAGGAACTTCCGATAAAAGCAAGACATCGGTCCGGCGCTTGATGATTTCAAATTCACCCAAACTTAATATATCATCGTATAAAAACCCGGTCTGATGAGGAGAAATCCCGACAAAATAGGAACAGCAATAGCGAGCCATGGCAGGGAAAAGATGATAAATTGGTCAAGGTTAATCGGTCAAAATCAGGCCATTGAACTACTACAAAGAGCGCTTGAAGTCAATTCGATCGCTCCCGCTTACTTATTCGCCGGCGCTAGGGGGATCGGACGCAATCTGGCCGCAAAATGTTTCTGTCAAGACTTGTTAACTAGAGATCGATCGCCGGAAGCAAGAGAATTAATCCTGAAACGCTTTCTCGGGGGCAATCATCCCGATTTACTCTGGATTGAACCCACTTATCAACACCAAGGCAAACTGCTCACCGCAAAAGAAGCACAGGAAAGCAATCTCAAGCGTAAAGCCCCCCCGCAAATCCGCATCGAACAAATTCGCGAGATTACTAACTTTTTAAGTCGTCCTCCCCTGGAATCGGCCCGCTCTGTGGTGGTGATCGAGGAAGCAGACACCATGACGGAATCGGCGGCAAATGCGCTCTTAAAAACGCTTGAGGAACCGGGGAAAGCCACTTTAATCCTGATTGCTCCCAGTCCCTCCTCTTTACTACCGACTCTCGTTTCTCGCTGTCAACATATCCCTTTTCAGCGTCTTTCGGAAGAAAATCTCGCTCAAGTCCTCCGCTCTAACGGACACGCTCGCGTTCTCAATTATCCGGCAATTCTCGGTTTAGCCCAAGGTAGCCCCGGAGAAGCGATCGCTGCTTTAGAATTTCTCGACAGTCTCCCCCAAGATTTACCGCGATCTTCCGGCAAATTTCCCCTAAAACTCTCCCAAGCACTGGAATTAGCCAAAATTATCGCTCAAAATCTTGACACGGAAACCCAATTATGGTATGTGAGTTATCTTCAGTATGAGGATTGGCAACGACGACGAGAGCGATCGATTTTAGAAATCTTGGAAAAAACCCGCCGGCAGCTGTTAGCCTACGTTCAACCCCGTTTAGTCTGGGAATGCACTTTCTTGGCATTAGCCAAGCTATCCACCGCCCAAAAGTCTTAAAATTGTTATATTTATCGATCGAGTGGGGAGAAAGAGCATGAAAATCAAATCCTTAGTTTTGCTGATTCTGTTAACCTTGACTACGGTTTTAGGTGCTTGTCAGGGAGGAAAAGAAGCCGAAGAACCGAAAAACGTCCCTACCACGGTGGAATCGCCGCAAAAAGACGAAGATAGCGATAAAGACGGGGAAAACCAGCAAAAAGACGGTGATAATGACCAGAATAAAGACGATGACGATGATGATGACGACTAATTGTAAAAATCAAAAAATTATTGTTAGGGTTAGGAGTCAGTAGCCAGTAGTCGGTCGTCAGGAGAATTAAGAATGAATGATAATCAATTAAATTGTCTATTTACAGATTTTAGGCAATTTAATCCTTATTTTTGCCGCTTTTGAACCCTTAACTAGGGTTTGCGGCAAAAAGTACGGGCGAAGCATTCGGTTAGAAAATCTACGGTTTCACCGATAGGTGATTGTCCGAATGCTTCGCCCCTACAGGACGCGGGCCGATGAAGACGCAAGGTTTTGAACGACGATTCTCTCAAAATCTTGCACCTGTTTCGCGAAAAAAGCCACAAAACTCTTACCTTGCCTACATTTCACATTTATTCAGCAAACCCTAACTAGGATAAAAAAATCGGGTGAGCTTTAACCCACCCGATCGCCTATGGATTGAAATCAACCTATAACTGTGGTACAAATTGTTCTTTTTCGGGAACGTAGGCGTATTCAGCCACAATCTGCCGGAATTCTCCCCCATCGATCGTTTCTTTTTCGATCAGCAGGTCCACCACTCGATCGATCACTTCGCGATGATCCCGGACAATTTGCCGAGAAATTTCATGACAGTGTTCCACGATCGATCGCACCTGATCATCGATGCGAGTAGCGACCTTCTCAGAATACTCGGAACGAGTCATCAAACCGCCACCGAGGAACACCTCACCCCCTTGACTTTCTAGGGACAAAGGACCCAAATCGCTCATCCCGAAACGAGTCACCATCTGACGCGCCATATCAGAGACTTGCTGTAAATCGCCACCGGCACCGGTAGTCACCTCATCATAGCCGAAGATTTCTTCCTCAGCCGCCCGACCACCTAAAGCACCGGAAATCCGGGCCATTAACTGCGCTTTCGTGGTTAAACCCTGTTCTTCGTTGGGAGTGAACCAAGTTAAACCCTGGGCCTGTCCCCGGGGAATCAGAGTCACTTTCTGGACGGGATCGTGATCTTTTAAGAGCGTACCCACGATCGCATGGCCCACTTCATGGTAAGCGATTAAGCGCTTGCTCTTGCTATCGACTAAAGGAGTGCCTTCCATACCGGCGATAACGCGATCTACCGCGTCATCTATCTCCAGGAGGGTAATGGCATCTTTACGACGACGGGCGGTTAAAATTGCCGCTTCGTTCAGTAAATTGGCTAAATCTGCTCCACTGAACCCCGGAGTGCGACGGGCGATCGCTTCGATGGAAACGTCGTTGGCCAGCTTTTTATTGCGGGCGTGAACGTCTAAAATCTCTAAACGACCTTTAAAATCGGGCGCATCCACGGTTATTTGCCGATCAAAACGGCCTGGACGCATGAGAGCGGAATCGAGAACATCGGGGCGGTTAGTGGCGGCAATGATGATAATTCCCGTATTCCCCTCGAAACCGTCCATTTCTGTCAATAATTGGTTTAGGGTTTGTTCCCGTTCATCGTTACCACCACCGATACCGGCACCCCGTTGACGACCTACCGCGTCAATTTCATCGATAAAGATTAAACAGGGAGCATTTTCCTTGGCTTTTTTGAACAAGTCGCGCACGCGAGAAGCACCGACACCGACAAACATTTCCACAAATTCCGAACCGGAAATGCTGAAGAAAGGTACACCCGCTTCACCGGCGATCGCTTTAGCCAACAGGGTTTTACCCGTACCAGGAGGGCCAACTAACAGGACTCCTTTGGGGATTTTGGCACCGACGGCGGTAAATTTCTCCGGTTGTTTGAGGAAAGTGACGACTTCCTGTAATTCTTCCTTCGCTTCGTCAATTCCCGCCACATCATCAAAGGTGATACCGGTTTTCGCTTCCATCTGGAAACGGGCTTTTGATTTACCAAAACTCATCGCTTGACCCGGACCACCTGGGATATTATTAGAACGGCGGAACAGGAAAAAGAGAGCGGCAATCAGCAAAAAGGGGAAAAGTAGATTACCGAGGAATCCCCACCAAGCGCCGTCATTCCGCATCGGGTGAGCATCGAAACTAATTTTAGAATCGCGTAAACGGGCGATCAAATCCGGGGAATTGGCCGGTAAATCGACCCGTAGGCGTTGTACTCGGTTTTCTAGTTCCGGATCTAGGGCCTGTACGATCGCGGTTCTGCCCCCTTCGTAGAGATCGACGCTGACAACCCTACCACTGTCTAGGTATTCTAGAAAGCGTCCGTAGGTCATGCGGGTAGTGGCGGTGTTATTGCCGATATTACTGGTGGCTGTGGCAAAAGTGCCTTGCCAGAGGAAAAAACCGACCACAAGGGCGGGCAATGTCCACAGTAAAATCGTTTTCCAAGATAGTTTCATGTTTGTTTAGTGGTTCTAGGATAAAGATTTTTGCTTAACTCATTTAGCTGTTTTTGTCAAGGATTTTACGTTATTTTTTCGATATTAATCCCCGCAGCCAATTAAATCTTAACTAAATGTAACGTAATTCTCATAATTCTGACAAGAATGGTGACGAGAGATTTTTTTAGTTCATTTGTTCTAGCAAGATACCATGGTTTCTGGGATAAGCTGGATTAGAGAAGGACTATCTCGATGGTCAAGATTTAACAGTAGAAGTTTTTACTATTCTTTACTCTAGAGCGTGTAAACTACACAGTGTATAAGCTGTTCGCAATTTAAATCGTGGGTGAACGGTGTTGAAACCCTTGCCTTTTCTCGATCTGCTCGGAAATTTAGAGACTGAACAGCTTATCAAAAGCCACTGATTATCTGAGAGATTTATGACTCCAGAACATTTTTTGCAACTTTTACAACATCAAACTTCTTCCTTTGCTCAAACTGTGTCAACTAATGAAGGTGAATGGATTATTAAGGGTTTTATCGATATACATAAAAAAGTATATACTATATCTATTGATACGAAAATCATCTCCAAAATCCTAAAATTGCTTCTTTTTCCCATATTTGATAATTTTGCTAGATGTAACCAATTAAAGATAGAGTTAGTATCTCAACAAAATTTTTACCCTGATTTGACCTTTATTCACGAGCCAACAGGAGCTAAGTTGGCTGTGGATAGAGATTACTATTGATGAGGAGAGTGTTTAGTGAAGTTAACGCCACTTGTGCCACCGATTAAGTGTCAAGGAATTAAAACTAAATTGGTGAAAGATGTTAAAAATATTGTGTCTGATCTGAGCTTTGGGCGTTGGATAGAACCCTTTTCTGGATCGGGGGTGGTGGCTTTTAATATTAATCCCAAAAAGGCTTTACTTGCGGACACAAATACTCATATTATCCAGTTTTATAATAATCTAAAAAATCAATTTATTACCAGTAAAACTGTTAAGCTTTTTTTGCAAGAAAATGGTCAAGTTCTTAAGGAGCAGGGAGAAAGTTATTATTATCAAGTACGAGAAAGATTTAATCAAGCTCCTAATTCTCTAGATTTTTTATTTCTCAATCGCTCCTGTTTTAATGGCGTGATGAGATTCAATCGTAAGGGGCAGTTTAACGTACCTTACTGTCATAAATCAGAACGATTTTCTCAAGCATATATTACCAAAATAGTCAATCAAGTTATTGCCCTAGAAAATATTCTTATTAAAACTGATTATAATTTTCAAGTTGCTGACTTTCGAGAGACTTTATCTAATTGGCAAAAAACAGACTTGATCTATCTCGATCCTCCTTATTTAGGGAGACACACCGATTATTTTAACTCTTGGTCTGAAGAGGATGAAGATTGTTTGGTGACTATTTTAAAGGATATTTCTTGTCGGTTTATTTTGTCCACTTGGCACAGTAATCAGTTTAGAAGCAATCCTTTAATTAAAAAAAATTGGAGTGCTGATAAGTTTTATATCTATAGTAAACAGCATTTTTATCATGTGGGTTCCACAGAAAAATTGCGTCATCCGATCACCGAAGCGATCATTACTAACTTTAACATTCCCTTGTTGCCAGAGCGAGGAACTGATTTGCAACAACTGTCATTATCCCCATCGACAGCAGAAAATGAGGGAGTGAGAACAGTCTAGAAGATGCCTAGTTGCTAATTCTCACTCCTTACTATTTAGGGTTTGCTGAATAAATCTAAAAACCTTGTTGGATAATATCTTTAGGCTTTTTTGAAATCAAAAAGTGCCAGCGATTGGAGTGATTGGGGAGGGAAATTTCAGGTACTTTTTCCCTGAAAATTAGGTAATTGACTCCCTGAAAATGGGTAAAACCCCACACCCCACACCCCACACCCCACACCCTGCCACCACCGAAAAACTTTTTCAGCAAACCCTATTTATCCTTGGCTTTGGCGTAGATGGTCATTAATTTGGCGTTTGCGCTTTTCTTCGGGGGCAGTGCTAGTAATTTCGCCAAAATCTTCACTACTCATGGAAAGATGGGACATTATCTTTCTTTTGCGCTCTTTAGCAGTTAATTCCGGTGAAGGAGTTACTGGAGGCGGCGCTGCCACGGGTTCCGCTGCCACCGGAGGAGTTTCCACAATTGGCAGCGGTTTTTTGGGAATATAGTCAGCACCAGTGGTACTTCTGGAGAGATGATCGAGAATGCGCCGTTTGCGATCGTCAGTAGCCATAACAATCTTTGCCAATCTAGTGTGAACTTTTGTAACTATCACCTATTGTCAAACATCCCTATCCCCTTGAGAAGTCAAGGGAGATTTTATTTTCAGCGATTGAAGACATATAAAACCTGCGATCGCATCTATCTGGTCGTGGAACTGGAGGTCTTCTCGCCCAAGGTGATAAGATAAAAAACTAAGTCTTTGAAAATATGACAAAGGATTTATCTATCATGACACCCTCTTTAGCTAACTTTCTCTGGAGCCTTGTTTTAGGTGCGGCTATCGTCCTGATCCCTGCTACTATCGGTTTGATTTTCATCAGTCAATACGACAAGATCAAACGGACTTAATTTAAAATCCTAAAATGCCTAGACCGATTCCGTCTGGGCATTTTAGCTAATTTTGGAACTAGCAAGAGCGATCGCACCGACTACCCGATACCCCTCTGTTTGTAAAACCTGCACAGCCTCCTCAATCGTGGTTCCCGTGGTATAAATATCATCAATTAAGAGAATCGGCACTGATTTCGGTAAATTTTTCCCCAGTTGAAAAGCCGCTTGCATCGTCTTTTTTCTTTCCTCGGCTGCCAGACTAAATAAAGCTGCCGTGTTCTTAATCCGAATTAATCCGCGACTAGCCAGAGGATAACCGGTTAAACGGCAAAAACCCTCGCCAATGACTTCTGCTTGATTAAAACCCCTTTCCTTTAACCTTTCTGGGTGGAGAGGGATAGGAATCACCGTCAAACGTTTATCGGTGAGGGGAGGACGAAGGAGCCAAGTTTCCCCCATGCAACTGCCTAGCAAAGAGCCGAGAGCGGGATGGCGATCATATTTCATTTTAGCGATCGCCTGTTTTAATTTACCTTCATAGCGTCCCCAGATAAACAGGGGAATAGAAC
>Ga0315900_10006312_pt1 | contig 15974 bp, 23 predicted proteins | sample LakEriMetagenome_FD_203521 | JGI IMG/M metagenome (GOLD analysis project Ga0315900, IMG submission 203521) | Freshwater fungal communities from buoy surface, Lake Erie, Ohio, United States - Buoy 12 MA114 | ecosystem: Environmental > Aquatic > Freshwater > Lake > Lake biofilm | place: USA: Lake...
GAAGCCCAAAACTCAGCTTCAACCTCCTTTGGGACGAAGTAAAGAGTAAGTTTCACAAGTTTGGTCGATATTCAACTTGGTTTTATCTTCAAACACTCAAGCAGTGTTGCGATTTGCCAATTGAACCTAGTAGCTTGATGCTTGAAGATTTTGACGGAAGCAGATCGCACCGTAATGGTCTTTGTATGGCGCTTGGTCTTGACGATTGGTATGATCAAAAGCTTACAATTGAACAACTGGCTTATCTAGACGCTCAGTCATATCTGATACTCGAAGAAGTAAAGAAAGAGTTTCCGAACACTGATTATTTTGATATGGAAACCTGCCTGTGTTCTTTCAAAAAACTATTCCGAGTCAAGCACGGTAGATACCTTGGGTATTATCTAGACCGACAAGCTGAAGAAATTAAACAGTGTGAAAGTGACGGCTGGTATGGAATAGATTGGCAACCTATGTGGGATGCCCGTAAAGAAATACTAAATAGTAAGCTATTGACAAATAAGATTGATAATAGTAAAATGGATCTATACCTCAATGGCGTTTTAGATGCTACGGGTTTATTTCAATCTAATAAAGTTAACTTAGAAATGTTCATGTGAGGATTAATGAAAGTTATCGCTATTGGTGGTGAACCCGGATCTGGTAAAACCACTTTGATGAAAGAAATTATCAATCATTACGGCGTTGAGCCAAAGTACGAAGCATACAAGCTCGTACCATATCTTCAAAAAGATAATGTATACGTACTCGGTAAGTACGAAGAAGGCGAAGTGTTTTCAGGCACAGATCGCATGAGCATGGCAGTGCAGCCAGAAGCAATTAAATTTTTAGCAACTCTACCCAAAGACGCAACTGTTCTCTTTGAGGGAGACCGTTTGTTTACAGCTTCTTTCCTAGAGCACTGCCTGGACAAATATGAACTTTCTATTATCTATCTTTCAACGACTAAAGAAATTCGTGAAGAAAGATATAAGGATCGCGGTAGCAATCAGAATGCTACTTGGTTGCAAGGAAGAGAAACCAAGATTTCAAACATCATGTCAAATATGATGTTGATGTTTAATACTTCTAAGTATACCAACAATACGTTAGAAGAACAGAAGCAAATTTTAGATTCAATTTATAAGATGGTAGGTAAGTAATGGCAGTTGGAGATATTAGATTTGATACGGGATGCTGTGGTGGTGAAAATTGCAAATGCAAACAGGAAGGGCTGCCCATAACTTTAGGTGATAATTTCGAAGCGTATTTTAATGGCGAAAGAATTGACTTAGATACTAAAAGCCCTTTCTTTGAATATAAATATGCTGAGGATAAAATCCTAGCAGATCTCAAAACGCATCTAGATAAGACATATACCGAACACTACGCCACAGAAGATAAGGGCATCGAATGTTTTGATGCTTGGATTGCTTTAGGAGATTCCACTCCTACTTTCCGTAATACAGCCATCAAGTACCTTTGGCGTTATGGTAAGAAAAATGGAAACAACAAGAAAGATCTGATGAAGGCTCTGCATTACATATTCATGTGCCTTTACGTGGATCATTATAAGGATGAAAAGTGATGAATGTTTATATTCTACTCGACCGTTCAGGTTCAATGCAAACTCAATGGGGCGAAGCCCTAAGTTCAATCAATGCTTACGTCAAGGAACTTCCAAAGGACACAAACGTCTATTTGGCAGCTTTCGATCATGACTATTTTACTGTGCGAAACACCACAGTAAAGAAGTGGCTTCCTCTAAACAACGACGAGATTCAGCCACGTGGTAACACTCGTTTGTTTGACGCTGCTGCTCGTATTATGCAGCGTGCTATTGATGACAACGCAGAACGCACCATGATCGTTGTAATGACTGATGGTGAAGAGAATGCTTCTCTAAACTATCGTCAGGCAGATATCAAGGCGCTAACTAGCGTTATTGATTCTAAGAAGTGGGAACTTGTATTCCTCGGTGCTAACTTCGATAAGGTTGGCGACGTTGCTGTTAACAACTTTGGTCGTACTTCCAACAAGTTCTATAACATGACTTCTGGTAATTTTGGTTCTTCTATGACTACAACCTTAGCAACAGCATCAACAGCTTATGCTACTCGCGGTAAGTCTGTTGATTTTACCGATGAAGATAAGGAACGTGCGAGAGGTGGTAAGTAATGGAAATTAAGATAGAATTAGAAGTTTTAAGAAAGCGTGGCCTATTTGTGGCCACGCCTATGTATGGTGGACAATGCGCAGGTATGTTCGCACGTTCGGTTGCAGACTTGAGCGCAATCTGTTCTCAGAACGGTATTCCGCTTCAGATGTATTTCTTGTTTAACGAGTCTTTGATTACTCGTGCTCGTAACTATTGCGTGGACGAGTTTATGCGTTCAAAGTCTGAACACCTGATGTTCATCGACTCAGATATCGGTTTCAACCCGCACGACGTAATTGCTCTTATGGCTCTTCAGGCTAATGAAGAAGACAAGTACGATATTATCGGCGGACCATATCCTAAGAAGTGTATCAGCTGGGAAAAGATTAAGCACGCTGTCGACAAGGGTGTCGCTGATGAAGATCCAAACGTTCTTGAAAAGTTCGTAGGTGACTATGTGTTCAATCCAAAGGCTGGTCAGGGTTCAATTCAGATCGGCGAGCCTTGTGAGGTTCTAGAAATCGGAACAGGTTTCATGATGGTTAGTAAGAAGGCTATGCAGAAGTTTTATGACGCATATCCTCAGTATATGTATCGTCCTGATCATGTTCGTACAGAAGCCTTTGATGGTACTCGCGAAATTATGATGGCTTTCCAAGCTGAAATTGATCCTAAGTCTAAGCGTTATCTTTCAGAAGATTATTGGTTCTGTCAAAAGGCGCAGGAAATCGGTCTTAAGACTTGGTTCTGCCCATGGATGAAGATGCAACACGTTGGCACTTATATCTTCGGCGGATCTCTCGCTGATCTTGCTTCTATTGGAGTTAGTGCAACAGCCGACCCTAATGCATTGAAAAAGAAGAAGTGAGGTAATATGAATTTAATTAAGTTGACTCATCCGGAACCTAGCTACGAATTGTGGTTAGATCCGACTGAAATTATCGTAATGGAAAGATATAACAGACCTAAGAGTTTGATCCTTACGATGCAGGACGACAGACCTCCTGTCACTGCTCTTGTTTTAAAGTCAGGAAGAACTATGTCTTGCATGGAAACTCCTGATGAAATTATGGCGATTATCAAGGTAAATAGTTGACTTTTATTTACCAATCAAGTATACTAATGTACACTAACAATATGGAGACTATATAATGAAAATTTCTACAAGTACTGTGAATGTTCTCAAGAACTTTGCAAAGATTAATCCTTCTATCGTAGTTCAGGAAGGCAATGTTCTTAAGACGATTTCCCCATCAAAGACGATCATGGCCAAGGCTAATATCGAAACTGACTTCGCCAAGCGTTTTGCGATCTATAATCTTGATCGTTTCATTTCCACGGTCAGCCTTTTCAATGATCCTGATTTGAAGTTCGGCGATCGTTCGGTTGAAATCTTTGACGGTAATAAGCGTACGCAGTATACATACGCAGATGAATCTACAATTACCAAGGCTCCGGATAAGGAAATTAACCTTCCTTCTGTCGACGTTACCTTCACTCTTACTTGGGATAATCTCAAGGATGTTGAAAAGGCAGCAGGTGTGTTGAGCCTTCCAGAAATTATTGTGATGGGCGACGGTAAGAACGTTTTCCTTCAGTGTGAAGATTCTAAGAACCCAAGCGGTGACGTTTATTCGATCAATATCGGCGACACTGATAAGGCGTTCAAGGCAATTTTCAAGGCAGAAAATATCAAGATTCTTCCTGGTGATTATGAGGTAACGATCAGCGCTCGTGGTATTTCCCACTTCTCTGGTAAGGATGTTGAGTACTGGATTGCTGTTGAGCAAAGCTCTCAGTTCTGATTTACTTGGGGGAGCTTCGGCTCCCTCTCTTTTTGAATTATACATTATGGAGAAATATTATGAAAAGAACTGCAGTAGTTCCTAGAGTGTATCGTCATACATCTAATAATATGACGACAACTATCTTCTCTGCTTTGGGCATGGAAGGCAAGGGTTACAAGTATAAGATTTGTAATTGTTGCGGACAAAGCAAGCTTTACGGCGACTTTTATGTCAAGTCTAATAAGCAGCATGTTCATCCAGATCATATTCAAGCTAAAGATCTGAGAGGATATTGCATCCCTTGTTATGACGAAAATCATTCTGGAAGGTAATCATGAACGAAGAATTTCTCTGGGTAGAAAAGTATCGTCCTAAGACTATTGAGGACACCATCCTTCCGGTTGAACTGAAGGCAACCTTTCAACAGTTTGTTGATCAAAAGAATATCCCAAATTTGATTCTTGCTGGTACTGCTGGCGTTGGTAAAACAACGGTAGCTCGTGCTATGCTTGAACAGTTGGGTTGTGATTACATCGTAATTAACGGGTCTATGAATGGAAACATCGACACACTTCGTAATGAAATTCTCAACTTTGCCTCAAGTGTATCTCTCAGTGGTGGACGAAAGTACGTCATCCTTGATGAGGCAGATTACCTCAATGCCAATTCAACTCAGCCAGCCCTTAGAAATTTCATGGAGGAATTTAGCCGAAATTGCGGATTCATCCTTACATGTAACTTTAAGAACAGAATTATTGAACCGCTACATTCTAGGTGTTCTGTTATAGACTTTAAGATCAGCAAGAAGGATATGGCCAAGCTCGCCATGCAGTTTATGAAGCGAGTTGAGATTATCCTTTCAGCTGAAAACATTGAGTATGATAAGAACGCCGTGGCGGCTCTTATTCAGAAGTACTTCCCTGATTGGCGTCGAGTTCTTAACGAGCTTCAACGCTATTCTGCAACGGGTAAGATTGACACCGGTATCCTTGCTAACCTTCAGCAGTCTAGCATTCGTGAAGTTGTCGAACTGATGAAGCATAAAAACTTCACAGAAATTCGTAAGTGGGCCAAGAACAACATTGACACTGATGTTAATGTTCTCTATAATGACTTTTACGAAACAGCTGCGGATTACTTTAAACCCAATAGCATTCCTATGCTCGTGATGCTTATCGCCAAGTACCAGTATCAGAACTCTTTTGCAGCTAATCCTGAAATTAACTTCGTAGCTTTTCTCGTAGAAGTTATGGTAGAAATGGAATTTATATAATGAACGATAATGCTCTTATCTTTGACTTTGAAACTCTATCACAAAACCCTATCAATGGGGCGCTCGTATCCTGCGCCCTACTTACATTCAACATGAATGTTCTTGAACAAAGTGGATACGCATACGAAGATTTACTTTCACGAGTAAAGTATTTCAAGTTCGACGTTAAGAATCAGGTGCGCAATTGGAATCGTAATGTTGATCCAAAAACTATCGAATGGTGGGAACAGCAGTCTAAGGAAGCGTTGGAAACAATCAAGCCGTCTGAAAACGATAAGCCGCTTCCCGAATTTATGCCTTGGTTCACAAGCAACTTTGATCGTAGTAAGCTCAGCTATATTTTTAGTCGTAATAACACTTTTGATCCGGTTATTATTCAAAGTATATGTAACGACTTTAGCCTTCCTATCCCTTATGATTGGTGGAAAATTCGTGACACAAAGAGTTTAATCATGGGTCTTACCTATGGTCACAATATTCGCGATAGTTTTATTCCTCCAGATGCCGAACACAAGTATGTAAAACACGATCCCCGTCATGACGTTGTTTTAGACGTAATGAGGCTTCAGGTTCTTATTCACACAATTCATGGTGGAAAATGACTTTTTTAGATGTAACCCTATCAGAAAGGAAAAAGGAAGTTCCAGAAGAGACAGCTGCAAAGCTTGCTTATGATTGGAGATATGAGAACAACATCAACTCGAATACGACTAAACTAGATCTTGATACACAAGAGTTCAAGTACAACAAGTGGCGAACAAACAGCTCTATGTCTAACTTCTTAGAGAATATCATGTTCGCCAACGAAATGAACTTGAACTCCCATATCACAGATCAGATGCATTATGACTACTTGTTCTATAGTGTAAAGAAAAAGAAGAGGTTTGCATCTAAAAAGACCGCCAGGGATAAGGAAGTTGAGAAGCTTCAAAAGGTTGAAGAAGCCAATCTTGCTATAATTTCAGAGTATTATAAATACAATATAGTCAAATCTAAGGCTGCGCTGAAGACTTTGACGGACTCTCAACTTGAAATTATAAGAAAAAGATTGGAAAAAGGCGGGGTTAGATGAATGTATTGGATAGTTTAATTGAGGTGAAAATAGGAGAAGAAGAAGACTTCCTTAAGATTAAGGAAACACTTACTCGTATTGGCGTTGCTTCAAGGAAAGAGAAAAAGTTATATCAGTCTTGTCATATTCTACACAAACAGGGTAGATACTATATCGTACATTTTAAAGAAATGTTTTTATTGGATGGCAAGCCTTCTGATTTTTCGGACGAAGATAAGGGTCGTCGAAATAAAATTGTAGAATTGCTCCAAGATTGGGGGCTACTAAAAGTTTTAGAATCTGAAAAAATTAAAGAGCCTTTGGTTTCTATGAATCAGATTAAGATTATTAACCATAAGGAAAAATCTGAATGGTTTTTAGAAGCCAAGTACAACATGGGGCGAAAGAAAACAAATGGTTAAAACTTACAAGCAGATAGACGACGAAATTAAAGAAGTAAGAAGAAAATTACAACAGTCTAGGCTTGTAAATTTATACAATAAAACTATTGCTGATGAAAGTGTGAAAAATGAAATTACCATGGAAAGTACAGAAGAAATCAGAAAGCCCGGCAGAAGTTAAGCTTGAAGAAATCAAGAAGCTTTTATTTCCCCCTCTCGAGTTAAACGAAGAGATAGGAAAAGACGGCACCCTCATAAAGTTTCATGTCGATTATTCCGTAGACTCTAATCTAGATGCAGCGTTGATGGATCTACAGGACGGAAATAACGACGAAGTAACTCAAAATACAATCAACAAAGTTATCAAGAAACTCATAGAAGTTCGTAAGCTTCTAGAGGCTTATGCTCAGTTTGATAAAGAAGCAAAATACATCATAGTTGATGATCCTAAAACAGAAAGTATTGATGATATCACTTGACTTTTCTGTTTAGGTATAGTATACTATTTCTTTGTTTTGTGGAGTTGCTATGGATTTTTACACGAATGTTTTCCAAAGAGGTAATAAGATTTATGTTCGCGGTTACAAAGACGGTAGCCGCGAACGCTTTTTTGAAGAGTACAAACCGTACTTATTTTTACAAAAGGCTGGCGGTAAGTACCGCACACTAGACGGCAAGTCCGTTGATAAGATCGAGTTTTCCGATATCAACGACGCAAAAGACTTTATCAGCCGTTATGAAGATGTTTCCAATATGGAAGTCTACGGCCTTACAACTTTCCCTTACCTTTACATCTTCGATAATTTCAAGGGCGAAATCAACTATGATCCAAATACTGTTAAGACTGCGATTCTCGATATCGAATGTATTTCTGACGATGGGTTTCCGGATATTAAGCGCGCAGATAAACCAATTACAGCAATTACTCTCCGATGCAAAGGTCGCTCGATTGTATTCGGATGCGGTCTCTATACGTGTAAAAGAGGCGATGAACATTATATCAGATGTAAAAATGAAGAAGAACTTCTAGCTAAGTTCATTCAAGGTTGGCATGCGCTTGACCTTGATATTGTAACTGGTTGGAACATTGAGTTCTTTGATATTCCTTATTTGATTAATCGTATCAAGAACGTTCTTGGTATGTCGGAAGCCAAGAAGCTTTCGCCTTGGGGAATTATTACTGAACGTAATGTTGAGTTTAAGGGTAAGGAAAATCAAAGTTACGATCTGTTTGGGCTTTCCATTCTTGACTACTATCAGCTATATCGTAAGTTCATGTTCGGCAACCAAGAATCGTATAAGCTGGACTACATCGCTCAGGTCGAACTCGGAGAAAAGAAGGTAGACTTCCGCTCTCTTGGTTATAAAGACCTCAACGATCTGTATACTCGTAATTTTCAGCTGTACGTTGAATATAACATTCAGGACTGTTTACTTGTTGAAAAGCTTGACGACAAGCTGAAGTTTATCGAACAGGTCATGGCTTTTGCTTATGACGCCAAGGTAAATTACGACGATACCATGACGACTGTTCGTCCTTGGGATGTTATCATTCACAACTATCTTCTCGAACAAAATATCGTTATTCCACCATTCAAGAAGCAGCCTGATAATGATGCGCTGGTTGGTGGTTACGTTAAAGAACCAAAGATTGGGTTGAGTAAGTGGGTTGTGTCGTTTGACTTGAACTCACTATATCCTCATCTTATCATGCAGTACAATATCAGCCCTGAAATGTTTAAGGGCAAGGCAACTGGTATGCCGGACATTGAAACTTTGCTTGAAGGTAAATTCAAAGCACTGTATGACTTTGCTTATGCCGCCAATGGTTGTATGTATGACAAAGATCAACAAGGATTTCTTCCTGCTTTGATGGAAAAGATGTACAATGACCGAGTTGGTTACAAGCGTAAGATGATCGAAGCTAAGAAGCGTTATGAACAGACTAAGAGCGAAGAAGACTCTAAGTTGGTAGCGCGTTACCATAACATGCAGTTGGCCAAGAAGATTCAGCTGAACTCTGCTTATGGTGCTTTGGGAAATCAGTATTTCCGTTGGTTTAATCATAGCCATGCTGAAGCTATCACTATGTCTGGGCAGTTGTCCATTCGTTGGATCGGTAACAAGATGAACGAATATATGAACAGTATATTCAAAACCAAAGATGTCGATTACATTATAGCTTCCGATACGGACTCTATCTATGTTACGATGGAAGGTTTGGTAAATTTGGTTGCAAATCAAAACCTTAATGATGATACAATTGTTGATAGATTAGACACTTTTATCGTAGCTCGTATTGAACCGTATATGGAAAAGTGTTTCCAAGAACTGGCTGATATGATGAACGCCTATCAGCAAAAGATGTTCATGAAGCGTGAAACTATCGCCAACAAGGGTATCTGGCGCGGTAAGAAAATGTACATTCTGAATGCTCTGAACGTTGAAGGGGTTCAGTATGAGAAGCCTAAGTTGAAGATGTCCGGCATCGAAGCTGTTCGTTCATCTACTCCTCATGCATGTCGCGAAAACATTAAGAAGGCATTCGAAATTGTTATGAATGGTGATCAAGCTCAGTTGATCAAGTTCGTTGAAGAGTTCAGAACTAAGTTCATGTCTCTTCCGTTTGAACAGGTTGCTTTTCCAAGAGGCGTGAAGGGTCTTGAAATTTATGCGGACGCTTCTACGATTTATAAGAAAGGAACTCCTATTCAAGTGAAGGGAGCTTTAATCTTCAACAACATGCTTAAGATCAAGGGCATTAAGAATATTCCTCCGATTCAAAATGGTGATAAGATTCGCTTTGCTTATCTGATGTCTCCTAATCCAGTCAACGATATGGTCATTGCAACACCTGATGAACTGCCAGATGAGTTTGGTCTTGATAAATATATTGATCGAGAAACTCAGTTTGATAAGTCGTTTCTCGAGCCGCTTCGTTCTATCACAAGCGTTATCGGTTGGGAAGCGGAACATAGAGCTACGTTGGAGGATTTTTTCTCATGAGACTAAATGAAGATGATGATTTCGGCTTTACATTTGCCGATTCTAAAGAAGCACAAACAAAGATCGTATCTAATGAAGACAGAGCTATCGCAGCTGAAACAAAGTTAGAAGGTTTGCGCGAAATGATTATGCCTCTATTAAAAAACCTTATGAAAAATCCTGAAAAGGATACTATTCTTTGGCCTAATAGAGACAAGAAGATAAAAGAGTTCATTCAGAAAATGGATGACTATATAAAGAGTTGACTTATACAAAATACACACTTATACTATAACATACGCCTATATGGAGACACAAATGTCATTAAGAGATAAACTTATAAAAAATTCAACGATTAGTCTTACAGATACCCTAGAGGACAGTAAGATCTTCACCAAGAAGGATATGATTCCTACTCCTGTGCCAATGATTAATGTTGCGCTTTCAGGTACCGTTGATGGTGGTATTACTCCCGGACTAACAATGCTTGCTGGTCCGTCAAAGCACTTCAAAACGGGATTTGCTTTGTTACTTGCCTCTGCTTTCCTTAAAAAGTATTCAGACGGAATTATTCTGTTCTATGATTCTGAATTTGGCACACCTCAAGATTATTTTAAAACGTTCAACATTCCATTTGATCAGGTAGTTCATACTCCTATCACAGATATTGAAGAGCTAAAGTTCGACATTATGGCACAACTTAAAGAGTTGGGTCGTGACGATAGAGTTATGATTGTTATCGACTCTATTGGTAACCTTGCTTCAAAGAAAGAAGTTGAAGACGCTCTAGATAAGAAAGCTGTTGCTGATATGTCTCGTGCAAAACAGCTAAAGTCTTTATTCAGAATGATCACTCCTCACTTGTCTCTCAAAGATATTCCTATGATTGTGGTAAACCACACTTATAAGGAAATCGGCTTATACCCGAAAGATATTGTTGGTGGTGGCACCGGATCGTATTATGGTTCAGATAATATCTGGATCCTTGGTCGTCAACAGGATAAGGACGCTGACGGCATTCAGGGATATCACTTTGTTATTAATATTGAAAAGAGCCGTTATGTCAAGGAAAAGTCTAAGATCCCTATCACGGTTTCTTTCAACGGTGGTATAAACCGTTGGTCAGGACTTCTTGACGTTGCTCTTGAAGGAAACTATATCGCCAAGCCGAAGGCTGGTTGGTTTGCCGTTGTTGATCGAAATACTGGTGAATTAAAGGCTCCTAATATGAGAGCTTCAGATATTGTAGATAACAAAGAATTTTGGACCGATATGTTCAAAAATACAGACTTTGCCAAATATATTGAGAATCAATATAAGATCGGGCTTGGTTCTATTCTTGAAGAAGAAAATGCAGAATTAGTATGAGGTATAAATGGCATTTGAACAAGTTATCTTTAGCAACCTTGTCACAAACGAGGAATATGGCCGCAAGGTAATTCCTTTCCTTAAGGATGAATACTTTTCGGACTACGGCGATAAGATACTGTTCAATATCATTTCTGATTACGTAAAGAAGTATAACTCTTTTCCATCTAAAGAAGCACTGGCGATTGACCTCTCAAATAGTGAGGTCAATCAAGAAACCTTCAACAAGTGTAAAGATTTTATTTCTACGATTGAACCTGACAACACAAAGCTAGAATGGTTAGTTGATAAGACTGAAAAGTTCTGTCAAGAAAAAGCCATCTATAATGCTTTGATGAAGTCTATTCAGATCATTGATGATAAGAACGGTACGATATCAAAGGGAGCAATCCCACAAATTCTAACAGACGCATTGGGCGTTTCTTTCGATACCCATATCGGCCACGACTTTATCAAGGACGCCGAATCTCGTTATGAGTTCTATCATATGAAAGAATCTCGTGTGGCGTTTGATCTTGAGTACTTCAATAAAATTACTCAGGGTGGTATACCTAAGAAAACTCTGAACATTATTCTTGCGGGTACAGGTGTTGGTAAATCGTTGGCAATGTGTCACTTCGCAGCCGCCAATATGGTTGCTGGTCTGAACGTTCTTTACATTACTATGGAAATGGCCGAAGAACGCATTGCTGAACGTATTGATGCAAACTTACTTGACGTTACTCTTGACGAACTAAAGATTCTTCCAAAAGCTTCTTATGATAAGAAGATGGAAAGATTGAAGGAGAGAGTTAAGGGTAAGTTGGTTATTAAGGAATATCCTACTGCATGTGCTGGTTCAGCGAACTTCCGTCATCTTCTAAATGAGTTGAAGATCAAGAAAAACTTCGTGCCTGACATTATCTACATCGACTATCTTAACATCTGTATGTCATCGAGGATCAAAAATGGAGCCAACGTCAATTCTTATACCCTTGTCAAAGCAATCGCAGAAGAGCTACGAGGGTTGGCAGTGGAAAACAATGTTCCTATCGTCAGTGCGACTCAAACAACTCGAAGCGGATATTCGAACAGCGACGTGGGATTGGAGGATACATCGGAATCCTTTGGACTCCCAGCCACAGCTGATTTTATGTTTGCGCTCACCACCTCCGAGGAGTTGGAAGAACTCGGTCAGATTATGGTTAAGCAGCTTAAGAATAGATACAATGATCCCAGCGTTAATCGTCGGTTTGTTCTTGGGGTTGATCGTAGCAAAATGCGTCTCTATGATGTAGAGCAATCTGCTCAGGATGATGTAATGGATGATCGGCCTGTGATGGATAAGACTGAATTTGGTCAGCAGGATTATGAACGTAATCGAAAAAAACCGAAGTTTGACAAGTCTAAATTTGAAGGGTTTAAGTAGGGAAACCCGTTTTTACTAAATACTCCTAAACAACAGGAGTGTTTTGTATGGAAAAGTATGGATTTATCTATCTTTGGTTTGATCGTAAACATAAAAGATATTATGTTGGATCTCATTGGGGAACAGAACAGGACGGATATATCTGTTCATCAAATTGGATGAGAAAATCTTACGTTCGTCGACCAGATGATTTTAAACGAAAAATTATCAAAAGAGTCTATTCGAATAGAATAGAATTATTGGAAGAAGAACAAAAGTATCTCAATATGATTAGACCAGAAGAAGTAAAGACAAGATATTATAATTTGAACCTGTCTGTTAAAAATCCATGGTATAAACACCCTGAGCATGTAAAAACAGTAGGTCAAAAAATATCTGCATCTAGAACAGGTAAAACTTATTCCAAAAGAGGACCAAGAACTGAAGAGGAGAAAAGAAAAATATCTGAAAGAACTTCACTTGCTATGAAAAAATATTTTGAAAATAATCCAAAACCTAAAGGTATTCGTAGAGGTTCATATAAAAAGCGAAAAGGAAATATATAATGGCTAGATCGCAGTTTCACTTTCATAACGTTAATGTAAGTTCGGACTCTTACGTAACTGAATATAAAGCTCCAACTGACGAGTCCGTTCGCCTTTTGAAGGAAATGGAGTCGGAAGCTAAGCAAAAAATTGTTGACTCGATCACCGTAAACAACACTGAGTTTGAGTGCAACATTCAGTCTGAAATCGACGGTTTGAACGACAAGACGACTTATTGCGTCACATATCGTATGAACGGTAAAAAGAGCCGTTTGTATGTCGATATCCCTAACTGGAAAAGACCAACGGATGTTGAGGTGATGATTAAGGTTCGTGATGAGTTGGCCAAAGACATCGCCAGTAACATGATTGATAGCGTACTTCGTAATGCAGAAACCAGAGGAGTTTTCATTGACAAGTTTAAATCGGTATCATAAAGACGGAACGTTACCAACCAACGCACAAGATATATTTGTATTCGGTTCTAACCTCGCAGGAATACACGGCGCTGGTGCGGCCAAGGTTGCAAGGGATCAATTCGGCGCTCCACTAGGCGCTGGATGCGGATACATGGGTAATGCTTATGCTATTCCAACCAAGGATAAGCGTGTAGAAACTATGGACCTTTTTGAGATAAACAAATACGTAAAGCATTTCATTTACTTTACGCAATTGTTTCCGGAGCGCACCTTTTTCGTAACCCGAGTCGGTTGCGGATTGGCAGGGTATTCGGACTCTCAAATTGCACTGATGTTCATAGGTGCAAAAAACTGCTCTTTCGCTGAACAATGGAAACCTTATCTGGAGATTAATAATGGCCTTTGATTATAAGATTATTGAGAACAATGGTGTGTTTTGTGTTTGGGAAATCCCAACTGAACAGACAATCAAGACCTTTATGGATCGTAAAGAAGCCAAAAAGTTTCTTAGACATCTTAATCTTGGAGGAGGATTCAGCGGTTGGACACCAACTTTTTTTATGAAAGAGGTTGATGTAAAGACAAGTACAACCTAAATAGAAACATGATTAAAACATGTCGTACGATATAATTGCGTACAGAGGCACGAGGCTAATATGAGAGTCACATGGAATAGTTGAGAGTATCGGTGGGGTTCCGCTCAACACATGTTTTATCTATTTAAAACAGGCGAGTCTGTAAAGGCTCGCCTTTTTCTTTTGGTTAAATTTGTTGTATTATAAATACATTAAAAGCGATAAGGCCATGTGCAGACTCGTAACATAACGGATAAGCTCAAAGGGAAACTCCGATGATAGAATTAAATGACAAGCAAAAGCTTGCGATATACAAGAAGTCTTTAACTTCTGGACATTCAACTGGCATTTTAGAAGAAGTTTATCGTCGCGGTTATACCGTTTGGAACGAATCAAACAACGGTAACCCAGAACAGTTCGGATTTGACCGTTTAAATTCCTTTATTTCAGGCGGCTTGGCCGCAAAGCTTGACGCAGACCTACTTGATGAGAAGGTCAAACCATCTACAGGTGGACTTAAGAAAGCTTGTTGGAAAGGTTATACTGCTGTCGGAATGAAAACGAAGAACGGTAAGAAAGTTCCTAACTGTGTTCCAGAAGAATATACAGGCGCTGAAAAAGTTTCTAGCGACCCTAATAATCCAGCCTCAAGATTTGACGCCACCAATTCTCTAGTCGCAAACTATGCGTCAGCAACTCCAGGCGAATCAAAGATAAACAAGATTAAGAAAGTTGTTAATGAGGCAACTTACAAGGGTAAAACTGTTCCGCTTAATAAGCCAATGAAGGGTGATGTTAAGAAGTCAAAGGTATTCGTCGATCCTGATGGGGACGGCAAGGCGCAGAAGGTAAACTTCGGCGATAAAAATATGTCAATCAAGAAAAATCAACCAGGACGCAAGTCTTCTTATTGTGCGCGTTCTGGTGGTCAAGGAAATTTAACTGATAAAACAAGCGCCAATTATTGGTCGCGTAGAGCATGGGATTGTTAATTATGGCTGAAGAAAATAATACACTAGCAGATTCATTGAAGGTAGTTTTAGCAGATACGTTTGCTTTTTATCTAAAGGCTCACAACTATCATTGGAACGTTGAAGGAGAAAACTTTAACGATTATCACGCATTTTTCGCTACTTTATATAACGAAGCTTGGGCAGCAACAGATGTAATTGCTGAACACATTCGCACGCTTGACGAATATGTTCCGGGTTCATTTGGTAGATTTTATCAGCTGGCTACAATCTCTGACGAAACAAATATTCCTACTGCAATTAACATGGCTCGTAAACTTGAAGAAGATAACAAGAAGGTTATTGCTTCTCTAACGTCTGCACACGAGTTGTCTGAAAAGGCAAATAAAATAGGTATAACTAATTTCTTAGAAGAACGTATTGACATTCATGAAAAGCATGGCTGGATGTTGAGAGCTATTACAAAAGGCAGAGGCTAATGAAAAAGAAGATAGGTTTAGAACACACAATCAGAAATATAATGACTGAATCTGTCGGTGCTATTGGCACTGACAAATTTAGCAGAACAGCTAACTCTTTCTTTAAGTCTTTTCACGCCGAACCAAAGGTTGGTGATACTCATCCTAACGGCAACACAGTTCGTGCAACTCGCAACGCACAAAAGGAAGCGGGTAGCAAAACTATGAATACTGTTACTGAAGAAGAACAGGTAAACGAATTATTCAAAGGAAAAGAATCTCCTCTTGATCCGGTGTTAGACTATCTTTTCAAAAAGTCACCAAAAAACTTAGCGCCTCCTAGTGAAGCTCCTACTGTTCCTAAACCAAAAATTGAACCAAAAGAAGCTCCTGTAGAAGTTCCTGTAGAAAAACCAAAGGAAGCTCCCGCAGAAACTCCAGTTGAAAAGCCAAAAGAAACTCCTAAAACTGTAGAAGAGCCTGTAGCAAAGCCAGATTTAAAATTAAAACCTGATGATGCTACTAAGCCAAAGCCAGGAGAAGAAACTCCTCCAAAACCAAAACCAGAATCTTCAACACGACCTAAAGTTGATGAGAAACCAAAATCAAAAGCTGGC
>Ga0315900_10006313_pt1 | contig 15965 bp, 16 predicted proteins | sample LakEriMetagenome_FD_203521 | JGI IMG/M metagenome (GOLD analysis project Ga0315900, IMG submission 203521) | Freshwater fungal communities from buoy surface, Lake Erie, Ohio, United States - Buoy 12 MA114 | ecosystem: Environmental > Aquatic > Freshwater > Lake > Lake biofilm | place: USA: Lake...
ACATTACCAATGCTCCAGAGGCGGGCATTTTTACGGTGATGGCGCGTACTGATCCCAACATCAAAGGCGCGGCGGGTATCTCTGCATTTTTGGTTGAAGCCGGCACACCCGGCCTGACGTTGGGTAAGCGCGATATAAAAATGGGCCAGAAGGGTGCGCACACCTGTGACGTCATTATGGAAAACTGTCGTGTGCCGGTTGCTAATCTGATCGGTGGCAAAGAGGGTGTGGGCTTCAAGACGGCCATGAAGGTACTGGATAAGGGGCGACTCCATATCGCCGCCGTCTGTGTAGGCGCTGCCGAACGTATGCTGGCTGATTCGCTGGCGTATGCCATGCAGCGTCAACAATTCGGTAAACCAATCGCTGATTTCCAGTTGGTTCAGGCCATGCTGGCCGATAGCAAGGCTGAGATTTATGCGGCACGTTCCATGGTGATGGATGCCGCCCGTCGACGTGACGAGGGCCAAGATATTTCTACCGAGGCCTCGTGCTGCAAATTATTTGCGTCTGAGATGTGTGGTCGAGTCGCTGACCGTGCAGTGCAGATTCATGGCGGCGCTGGCTATATTGCGGACTACGCCGTCGAGCGCTTTTATCGGGATGTACGCCTGTTCCGGATTTATGAAGGAACGACGCAGATTCAACAATTACTGATCGCCAGAAACATGATTCGAGCAGCAGCGTCGTGATCATGAAGTTTTGTAATGACGCATATTGAATAAAAAAGGGCTTCCGTTAGCGGAAGCCCAAATCCCATCCGAGACAACCATGACGTCAGATGAGGAGAGTTCGAAATATTTACTGAAGTTTATAGCCGTAGCGCTCGATCACTTTCTTTGCTTTTTCCGATTTCATATACTCCACGAGTGCTTGAGCGGCCTTCGAGTCTTTTCCGGGATTGAGCAGAACAATATCTTGCTTGAGTTGCTCGTGCATTTCTTCAGGGACGATCCAGCCAGAACCTGACTTCAGCTTTCCGTTCTCCCACACTTGTGACAATGCGACGAAACCAAGTTGCGCATTGCCGCTGGTGACGAACTGATGAGTCTGTGTGATGCTTTCACCCTGAACAACGCGTGGCTCGATAGGCGTCAGTACGCCAAGCTTCTGCATCGTCTGTACTGCTGCACGGCCGTAGGGCGCTACTTTAGCGTTAGCGATGGAGAGAAATTTAAATTTGTCTGTCTTTAAAACGCCGCCACCCTGATCAACCAACTTCTCGTCCGGCGACCAAAGCACCAAGCGGCCAATAGCGTAGGTGAATTGAGTACCTGCGATTGCCTTGCCTTCTTTCACTAGCTTGCCGGGTGTCTCATCATCTGCGGATAAAAAAACCTCGAACGGTGCGCCATTCGTAATTTGTGCGTAGAACTTGCCCGTCGCACCTTGTGTCAGGCTTAGCTTGTGGCCGGTATCCTTCTCGAACTCGGCGGCGATATCTTTCATCGGCTGCGCGAAATTGCTGGCAACGGCCACCTTGATCTCGGCAGCATTGACGGAGGCTGCAAGCAGCCATGAAGCGGCTAGTACGACGAGCTGTTTAGTTTTCATGGTCGTATTCCCTAAGAATAGTTTTTGGATCAGAAGCGGTACAGAGCGCCGACTGATACGCCGGACTGGCTCTTTTTGCTCTCTGAGCAGCCGGTGCCGGCTGATACGCACACCGAGCCAGTGTCCGGGCCCCACTTGTCATAGATGGTGAACGCGCCGGTCGCGCCGTCTTGTCGCCGCGCAGTCACGTAATCCACAAAGAAATCCCACTCTTTATAGGGTGAGTAGGTCAGTCCGGTGGCGAACATCTGCACATCATTATTTTTATTGGCTTCGGTCTGACGAGTTCTATCGTCGACGCTGTAATAACCAGCGTTCCAACTTAGCTGCGGTGTGAAGCGGTAAACCGCACCGGTAAACCATGTGTTGGCATTGACTTTTCCGTCAGTGCGACCGGTGGCAAATGTTCCGCCAGTTGCAACTGAAGGGTTGCGGGTGGTGACAATGCCAGCGTTGATCGTCAATTGATCGATGGTGTACTTGGCCGCGAGGAAGTTCACCTCGTTGTTGACGTCCTGAATGCTGGTTGGCGCAGTCGCTCCACCCAGACGCACTTGAGCGTGGTTATAACCCACCTCGAAGTTACCGCTCTTGTAGCGACCACCAATATAGAAGTTGGTGCCTTTCTCGTCGTTGCCAGGCACGCCACCAAACGACACACCTGTATCCAGGTTGAATCCGTTAACGTTTGGGGAAATATAGCGAAACAGCTTATCGGCACGATTTATACCTGAAGCGCCATGGAATCCCACATAACGACCAATTGGCTTCAAGCCACCAAAATTCCAATTGCTACGAGAGTCGAAAGCTCCTGATAGATCATTTTGCAGGTTGGGGCCACGCCCAAGAATGAAAGTGCCATACTCTTTCGATATCCAGCGCACATTGGCCTCTCGATCAAATAAAGCGGCACCTGGGCTGCTGCTATTTGCCGTGCCATATCCCGCCGAATCTCTGCCAATCGCGCCGGTACGCGCCGAGAAGTTTGATTCCAGCGTAACCATTACGGTGTTATCCGCATTTAACTCGCGCGAGACCTTCAGTCCGACCCGGTTGTTTGCCTTAGGCTGGTCACTCATGCCAGATGCGCCGAGGTTGGCCGAGGTCATGTTCGAGGCTTGGTAATAGCCCGCCGACACTTGTCCGTAGATCTGGGTTTTGAACTTGCGTTCATCCTCGGCGCGCTTGTCGATCTCGCGGTTGGCGCGGCGGATATCCTGGGCTTCGTTAAAGGCGCGCACTTCTTCTTTGTCTTGGGCGACCTTGAGTTTTTGATCGAGCTCTTCCTGCGTGATGATGCCTTTTTCAAGCAGAATCTCGAGCAGCGCTTTCACATCCTCACCAGCATGTACCGCACTACTTAACGAAAGTATGCTGAGTGCGATCATGCTTCTGGCAAAAATCCCCGTAACAGGTTTGTTTTTCATTGTGTTAGTTTCAAATATGCTATTTATTGGCTGATCAAAATTATTTCTATATATCTAGCCTAAATATCCTAAATTAACTTTGCTCTGTCAAGAATTTTCCTGTTCCGGTAAGTAAATCCATTGGTTTTGCAGGCCTTTGCGATCCATCTACATCCAATTCGCCGAGGGGAGGGATAGCGTTGTATAGTCAAGCACACCTTGATTTCTTATAATTCACGCATGGAGAAATTCAGTTACCAGCTGGAAGCAGAGTTGACCTTGCGCGTAGGCGAAGCCCTGCTGGCTAATGCCAAACGGATTGAGCTACTGCGGCAGATTGGCTTGACCGAAAACCTGACCAGATCCGCAAAGATCGCCGGCTACAGCTACAAGGGCGCGTGGGATGCTATTGAACAGATGACCGAGCTCACAGGGAGCAGCCTTCTGGAGCGGCAAGCAGGCGGTAAGGGTGGCGGGAAGACCCGCTTGACTGCGCGGGGACGACAGTTGCTGGAGAATTTTTTGCTGATTCAAGCAGAGCATGCGCGCTTTATCGCGCGGCTGAATAAGCTGGCAAACAGCATTGATTCCGACTACGTGACCAAGACAGAAGTTGCGATGAAGACCAGTGCCCGTAATCAGTATGCCGGCATCATCGTCTCAATTCTTCAGGGGCCTGTGAATGATGAGGTGACGCTGATGGTTAACGAAAATCTGATGCTGGTTTCTTCGATCACGCACGATAGTGCGCGCGAATTGAAGTTGGATATCGGCGCAAAAGTATTCGCCTTGGTGAAGGCCTCATCGATTGAATTGCGTCTGCCGGAAAGTACCCAAGTCCCTATGCAGCGCAACGTATTTGGCGTCACTGTCCATAGTGTTAAACCTGGCCCCAGCAGAACTGAGGTCATTATGATGCTCGACGGTGGGGTCGAGCTCGCTTGCACAATTCAAAACGAAGAGGTATCGAAGATAGCGCTGACTTTGCAGCAGCCCTTGTTAGCGGTGATCGATCCGTCGAACGTGATTATTGGCGTCGCCGCATAGGTCGGGAGATTCCAAGCCGTGGCGCCATCACAGTTGGATTAGCACCTTCGCATTTGCGCCACGTTCGACTTGCTGGTGCGCGGCAGCGATCTCGCCGAGCGGATAGATCGCCGTCGGCGGATGCCGAAGCGTTGGATGCATGAGAATTGATTGCACACTGCCGATGACCTGTTGCATTTCTTCTGGCGGCAACTTGTAAACAATAAAGCAGTAGATGTTCACAAAGCCGAGAATCATCGGGCCGAAGGGCATGCTGAGCTGCGGCTGGTTGGACCCATAAACGACGGCCTTACCCTGAAAGCGTAACAACTGGCCGTAGAGCGGTGCGTGAGTAGCAGCATCGAGATCAATGATCGCATCGGCACCCTTGCCATCGGTGAGCGCTAAAACCCGCTCGACGAGTTGCTCGGTTTTGTAGTTGATGGTTTCTGCCGCGCGGATCTGACGTGCCTGCGCTGCTTTCTCTTCGCTGCTGACGATGGCAATCACGCGCGCACCGGCCATGCAGGCGAGTTGTGTAGCGTAATAACCGACGCTACCTACGGCGCCTGGAACCAGCACGGTTTTGCCCAATAGCGATCCACATGCCTGCACCGCATGCATGGCGGTCATGAGTGGTATGCCGATCGATGCACCAACTTCAAACGATGCAGAGTTAGGTAACGTAACGGCCTGATACGCCGGCAGGGTGATGAATTCCGCTGCCGTGCCATAGGGTCGCTCCCACTGGCCGTTAAAGAGCCAGACACGCTCACCGATGCGCGAGCTATCGACACCATCGCCCACTGCATCAATGACACCTGAACCATCACTATGTGGAGTGACCTCTGCAAAGCCACCGGTCCGTGCGGCAACACCAGCGCGGGATTTTACGTCCGAAGGATTAACACCACTGAATGCCAGTTTGACGCGAACCTCACCCAGGTTGGGGTGGGGCTGCTGCTTGTCGATGATCTGGAGAACCTCTGCCGCAGGACCACGGCGCGTGTAGACGGCTGCTCGCATGGATAAACTCTCTGGATAAAGCGGGAATCAAACCATCAGCGCTCGCGCGAGGATAGACTGATATCAAATCGGCAAAAAATCCCGCTGGGTGAGCTGTGCGCAGCCAAAGTGTTTTGGCTGCCGAGCGTATCCCATTGAAATACTAGGCGTTGTTTCTGGCTGGCGAGGCGTTGATTTCGCCAGCGATATTGCCGCCTTTGCGAATTTCCAGGTCACCGTAGGTGATCTTGCCGGAAACATCGCCGGTGGACTCAACCAGCAATGATTGATGAGCGGTGCTGGTGTTCATGAGCTTTCCAGCAACCCGGATATGGTCTGCGGTGCTGTTACCGGTAACGACACCATTCGCGGTGACATTGATGGATCGGGCGTTGACCACGCCATCAACCGAGCCGTCCACCTCGATCAAGCCAGGGGCATTGAGAGTGCCAACGGCGACCACGCCTGCACCAATAAAAAGATCGCCTTTGATGTTTTCACTCATGAAATACCCCAGAAAGTTGATATCGCGGCATTAGTATAGCTTTAGTGAGGTACCGAGTCAGCAGTAAAGCGGGGCGAATTTAAAGCCTTCAGGCATGTGGTCTACAGCAACGAAGCGATTTTGACCGAATAATATGTCGATTAAGTGACAGATAATCAAAGCACCCCAAGCACCACCCAACAGACCACCAAGATGCAACTGATTGACGCCATCGGCAGGAAACACGAGCGAATAGGGGCAGGCGACTCTTGTCGCATTGTTTCTTTGGTGCCGTCTATCACCGAATTATTGTGTGATCTTGGTCTTGCATCACGTATCGTGGGTCGTACCGGCTTTTGCATTCATCCGCAGCAGGCGGTGGCCAAAATTCCCAAGGTCGGCGGGACTAAGGACGTCAACGTACAAAAAATCCGCCAGCTTGCGCCAACGCATCTGGTGGTCAATATGGATGAGAACGAAAAGCCAACCGTCGATACGCTGTCGTCATTTATTCCGAATGTAATCGTCACGCACCCTTTGTCGCCGCTCGATAATCCACCGCTGTTCAGACTGATGGGTGGTGTATTCGGATGTGAAGCTGAAGCTGACACACTGTGTGCGCAATTCGATACGGAGCTGCAAAGATTACTGCATAAACTGCAGCTGAATGAAGCGTCACAGCAGCGCGGAAGACTAATGCCACATCGCGCGTTGTATTGCATCTGGCAGGACCCTTGGATGACGGTGTCGCGTGACACCTACATCGCCCGCATGCTTGAACTGATCGGCTGGCAGCACTGGATTTCCGATTCGACTGCAAGGTATCCGGTATTCCAATGGAATGAGGAATTACTTGCAAATATCGATGAGGTAATTTTGTCGAGCGAGCCGTATCGATTTACCGATCAACACGTCGATGCACTTGAGCGTCAACTTGGCAAACCAGTGCGATTGGTCGATGGTGAGATGCTGTCATGGTATGGCAGTCGTTCGATCCAGGGCCTTGCTTATTTGGGTGGACTCGCAGAGGGCAAAGACTGATTTGTTACGTCTTGATTACCTCATGAATTAGCCGCGCAATGATGCGAAAGCTTGGGCTAGTTGCCCTATGAAGCTGATATAGTTATGAGCTTCTGCAAGGCCATTTTCTACCTTGTCCAATTAGCAAAACCATTATTAGGAGCAGTAAATGGGATTATTCGATATGTTCAAAGGTGCGCCACCGGAATTAACACCAAAGCTATCGCTAGCGGTGGGGCTGCTGCACATGATTAATGCAGACGGCCAGGTTGAAGCAGAAGAAATCGGCAATGTGCTGCAGGCACTCGGGAATGACAAGGCGCTGATGGATGCAGCCGGTCGCTATGCGCGAGCGAAAGATATTGATAGCTATCTTGCCGAATCTGCCAAGCTGCTTAATACAGACCAAAAAATGTGTATTTTGCTGAATCTGTATGATTCACTGCTGGCCGATGGTATCGCTGCGCCTGAAGAGCAGGCATTGTTTAGCCGTTTCCTGTCAGCCTATGGTGTAAGCGAGCAGACCATTGAGCCGTATACCTTGGGTATCGCGTTGAAAAACAAGCGCGAAGTACTCGAGTAAATTCGGTAGTCAACCACCTTCCAAAGAAACGTCAGATTTCAGGGAGTAATAGTGATGTCGAAACTTCAGTTATTTGGTCAGGGTCTGATTGTTGGCTTGATCGTGATTCTGGTGATCGAGAATTTTGCAGGTTTTTTGCATGTGAATAAGCAAGAAGCCAAGGCATATCGACATACGCCTGAAGGCAGGCTGTTGAATGTGATTCAGGGCTGCTTGATCAGTATCACGCTGATCTTGTGCGGCCTGACAGCGGTGCTGATCTTCGGTTGAGAAACCGCTGGCTGGCGGGCTTGAGTTCAAGCCTGCCATACCGGCTGCTTGCTTCAGATTTCAATTTTGGTGCCTAACTCGACCACGCGATTTGGTGGAATCTTGAAGAAGTCCGAGGGCGTGGCAGCATTTTGCATCATCCAAGCGAACAATCGCTCGCGCCACAATGCCATACCCGGCAAATCACTTGGGATGATGGTGTCTCGCGCCAGGAAGAAGGTTGTATCTTCCAGCTCAAGTGTGCCGCCAACCAGCGGTTCAAGCTGCTCCATCACCTGCCTTACATCGGGCGTCTCTTTGAATCCGTACACCGCGCGGGCGAGGAAGATGTTGCCACCCAGGTTCGTTACGGACATTCGCTCATCTTGGTCGACGTAGGGCACATCCCAGATCGATAGCTTCAGAAAGATGACGCGCTCGTGCAAGATGCGGTTGTGCTTCAAGTTGTGCAGCAGCGCAATCGGCACAAAATCGATGTGCGGCGTGAGGAACACGGAAGTACCGCCGACACGATGCGGTGGGTGCGCCAGTAGCGACTCGACAAAATCTTTGATGTGAATCGCGCCATCAGCGAGTCGTTCGCGCAGCAGACGACGCCCGGTGTACCAGGTGGTCAGCATCACGAAGCAAATCGCGCCTAAAACCATCGGGTACCAGCCGCCGTCTTTCACCTTGATCAGGTTTGCGGTCCAGAATGAAAAATCCACCACGAAGAACATACTGATCAGCGCGGCTACGATCACCTTTGGCATCTTCCATTCGTTCAGCATGACCACTGCCAATAACGACGTAGTAATTAGCATGGTGGTAGTGACCGAAATGCCATACGCAGCGGCCAAGTTACCCGACTCGCGGAACTGGAAAACTGTGAACAGAACGAGCACCAGCAGGGTCCAGTTAATGGTGGGCATATAGATCTGGCCGCGCTCGGTATCGGAGGTGTGCAGAATCACCATACGCGGCAGAAATCCGAGCAGAATGCCTTGGCTCGCGAGTGAAAACGCACCCGAGATCACGGCCTGCGAAGCGATCACGGTCGCTGCAGTCGCCAAGCCAATCATTGGTAACACCGCCCAATCGGGTAGCATCATGAAGAAGGGATTGGCTGCACCTTCGGGATGCGCGATCAAGAAGGCGGCTTGGCCGAAGTAGTTCAGCAACAGGCTTGGCAGTGTGACGATTAGCCAAGCCAAGCGCACAGGCTTGCGACCGAAGTGGCCCATATCGAGATACAGTGCCTCGACACCGGTGACGACCAACACCACCGACCCCATCACGATATAGGCCAGAAATGCATTCGCCTGAATAAAATCGTAGGCGTACATGGGCGATACCGCGAGAAGTACCGATGGGTTTTGTAGAATGTTATGAAGACCCGAGACAGCGAGCGTTGAGAACCAGACCAGCATGACCGGCCCGAATAAGCGACCTACCGCCGCAGTGCCGTAGCGTTGAACGCCAAACAGAGCCAGAATAATGACGACTGTGAGTGGAATCACGAAGCGCTTGAAATCCGGATTCACCACCTCCAGTCCTTCTACCGCCGACAGTACGGAAATCGCCGGGGTAATCACAGATTCGCCCAGCAACATACAGGCGCCGAGCGCACCCAGCATTAGCATCATGCGGAATCGTTTCGGTTTGCCGCGTCCCGAGCGTAGTGCGAGTGCCATCAGCGATAGCACGCCGCCTTCTCCATGATTATCGGCGCGCAGTACGAAGGCGACATATTTCAGCGTCACTACCAAGGTCAGTGACCAGAAGATCAGCGACACAATGCCGTACACCGCAGCTGTCGAGAATGGAATGCCGTGTTCAGGCGCGAAGCATTCTTTCAGCGAGTAGAGTGGGCTAGTGCCGATATCACCGAACACAACGCCGATGGCGGCGAGGGTCAGCACTGCGGTGGAGCTATGGTGGTGAAGTGCATCCGGATTCACCTTAACCGATTGCATCAAGGGTGTTTCGGAAAACTCGGGATTACTAATCGTCATTAGGTTTCCTTACGCAGCGATCACGTGTTTCGCGTGATGCACTGCGCATTTCTAGTGATAAAAAATTGCGCAGCCCTGATCAGGGTTTTATCAATCGGAGGGGATTAATTAAATGACAATGATTCAGGCCGCGCGACCGAGATTAAAAAAGAAGGCATTAGGAACGCATAAGGATTGGTCTTAATCCCCGAGCTTCCCGCGCGGAAGTAGGGTTAATCAGAGATTATTCAGCGGGCGAACTCAGCTCGCAAAATCGATAGCCGACCCCGGTTTCTGTCAGCAGCAGCTCGGGTGCGGCGGGGTCGACTTCAAGCTTGGCGCGGAGTTGTGCCATATACAGCCGCAAGTAATGCACATGCTCGACATATTCTGCGCCCCACACATCATTAAGCAGCTGCCGGTGGGTGACGACTTGTCCTGCTTGCGATAACAGTCGGGCCAGCAGATTGAATTCTGTCGGTGTCAGGTGAATACGTTCGCCGAGTCGTTTCACCTGCCGCTTTGGAATGTTGATCTCGAGCGCGCCGATACGTATCTCGTCGGTCGATGCATGCTGGTCAGGTGATTGCCGCCGCAGTGCAACCCTAATACGGGCTTTCAGTTCACCAATGCTGAATGGCTTAACCAAATAATCATCGGCGCCGGCGTCGAGCAGATTAATCTTACTGACGTCATCTTCGCGGGCAGAGATGACTAGCACCGGAAGTTTTGATTGTGATCGAACTAAACGAATAAGTGTGCTGCCGTCACCATCCGGCAGACCCAAGTCAACAATAACAATTGATAAGTTACTGGGACTGCGTGGGGTATTCAGGTGATACGCCCATGCCGCTTTAGCACCAGCAAGTGTGCTGTGGCTGTCAACCGAAAAGCCCTCGAGTTCTAACGACTGCTTGAGTACCTCGCGCAGGGTGAGGTCATCTTCGACCAGCAAGATCCGGGTCTTCATTGAGTCAACTCACGCGGTTGCTCAGGTTGCTCTGACAGTGGTAGGGTCAGGCAGACCGTGGTACCGCCACCTTGCGTATCGGTAATCCGCAGATGACCACCATGTACCTCCGCAATGGCGCGGCAGACCGCAAGCCCGATGCCGATGCCGCGTCGCATTTGACCGTCGGCAGGTGCGTTACTCGCCTCGACCCTTTGGAAGATATCGAATACGCGTTCTTTCCAGGCGTCGCTAATGCCGCAGCCCCGATCTTGAACGCTGAGGTGAAGTGCGGCGCCATCGTGATGCGCCTGAATGATGAGCGGCTGATCGTCATCACTATGTCGGAGTGAGTTTTCAATCAGGTTATCGAGTAGCTGATTCATCAGCACGGCATCGCATCTCAGCAGCGGCAAGCCGTCTGCCAAACGAATCTCGATGCGACGCTGTGGGTGATTGCGACGTGCACGTGCACCGACAGTGCCGACGATTTCCTCGACTGATTCCCAGTTCATGGGGATATCGACTTTATTGCTATCCAGGCGTGCCAGCTGCAGCGTATTGTTGGTCATGCGATGCAGTTGCTGTGCCTCGTCGAGGATGACTTCGGCTAGCTGCCCGATGCGTTCGGTGGGCATGCGTCCGACTTGCTCGGCGATGACCGAGGCTGAACTCATCACCGTGGTCAACGGCGTACGGTAGTCGTGTGAGATTGAAGTAAGCAGAGTATTGCGTAGCTGCTGGCTTTGGACATGCTCTTCAGCCATGCGCGCCTGCAATTCATGCGTCGAGACGCGGTTGGCCGCTTGACGCTTCAATTCCATCAGGTAGCTGATCACGGTACTCACCGCGAGCGTCGTTACCAGCAACAGGGCATCCTCAGATAAATCAACCGTGAGGGTGAAGCGTGGTGGCACAAACATCCAATTGAATAGCCCAACAGCGATTGAGCTAATCAGAATTGACGCTAACGGGCGTAGCCAGAGCGACGCCACGGCGTTTGCCAGTACCAATATCAACGCAAGATTGCCAAGGCTGATGTTGGTCTGTGCAACTAGCATCGCGCCCCAGGCCAGCATCCAGACAAGGGCGGGTGCGAGATAGGCAAACGGTTTGGTGGTCAGCGAGGTCGGTTGGCTTTGCATCGGTGCTGATTTCAGCACGACACTGCCGCGCAAGCAATTCCATTCGAAATAATTTCAAAATACAAACATAGTAGTTTGCTAATGAATAGATTTTGCTATCCCTTGCCGGTGTCCGATGGAGGCCGGACATGTCAAAGCAGCTTGACGAGATCAGGAATACTTGTCAGTATTGCGTTACAACTACAAGTGTAACCAGAAGCTTACGCAACTGGGTACGCAATCAGGCTTTCCAAAGTTTGAGGAGCGGCTCCCGCGTGCGGGTCCAGCACGTTTTGTTAGTTAACTGGGAGGTGCTTACATGTCTGATAGAGACAAAGTATGGCCGACGGGGTTGACCGAGGCAGAGTCCGAGGAGATCCACCGTCATTTAATTCAAGGCACGCAGATTTTCGGGATGATTGCAGCATTCGCCCATCTTCTCGCGTACATCTATTCACCCTGGCTGCATTAATCGAGGGGGGGAAATAATATGATTTACGGAAAAATCTGGTGTGTGGTGAAACCCTCCGTGGGTGTACCCATCATTATCGGCGCGGTTGCCGTGGCCTCGTTCTCGGTGCACCTTGCGCTGACCTTGAACACGACCTGGGTGAAGCGTTTCTTGAATGGTAGTGCGGCACAGGTATCGGTGGCACCATCGGAGGCTGTACAGCCGGTGGCAGCTTTAACCATACCCAATACGCTGCGGCAGTAGTTCATGTCCGGGTGCCATGGTTCGGGACCTGCAGGCCCCGAACCATGGCGAAGCCCCCGACTTGCTAAACCGTAGCCTCGGCGCACACTCATCCAGCTATCATGAGCTCCGTTCGCGCCATGCGTCAGGAGATGCTACGGTCCTGGTCCCGCCTCGGGACAAAATTCCTCCCCTTTGCCGATGCTGCGTCAGAGTCGCTGCCCTTATCGCGGCTGCTGCGGCTTTCGTTGTTTCAGATATCGGTCGGTATGGCCTTAGTGCTGATGATTGGTACGCTGACTCGCGTGATGATTGTCGAATTGCGTGTGTCTGCAACGCTGGTGGGATTAATGATTTCTTTGCCATTGGTGTTCGCACCATTGCGCGCACTCATCGGTTTTCGCTCTGATCATCATCGCTCGGCACTGGGTTGGCGACGTGTGCCGTATATCTGGATGGGCACGATGGTGCAATTCGGTGGTCTGTCGATCATGCCGTTTGCGCTGCTCGTACTATCCGGCATGGGCCACGCCTCACACGCGCCGGCTTGGGTTGGGCAGGCCGCTGCTGCGGTCGCATTTCTGTTGGTCGGTGCCGGTTTGCACACTACGCAAACTGTAGGACTCGCTCTGGCGACCGATCTTGCACCAGCCGAGTCACGGCCCAAGGTCGTCGGCCTGATGTATGTGATGCTGCTACTCGGCATGATGGGTAGCGCGGTGCTGTTTGGTCTGGCACTCGCTGAATTCAGTCCGGGCCGGTTGATACGCGTGATTCAAGCAGCGGCGGTGCTGACACTGGTATTGAATACCATCGCGCTTTGGAAACAGGAATCACGCAGTAGCGTGAACCGTCCAACTCAGCAGAGCGCACCCGACTTCCGCGCTACTTGGCAGTTGTATTGCTCTGGCGAGCAGGCGACACGCCGCTTGCTGGCAATTGGCCTCGGTACCATGGCCTTCACCATGGAAGATGTCTTGCTCGAGCCGTATGGCGGAGAGATTTTGCGGCTCACCGTAGGTGAGACCACGCTACTCACAGCGACACTCGCGATTGGTGGCTTGTTTGGATTTGCGCTGGCCTCGCGCGTCTTGAGTCGCGGTATGGATCCTTTGCGTCTGGCGGCACTCGGCGCGCTGGCAGGTTTGCCGGCGTTTGCGATGGTGATTTTGGCAGCGCCGACCGGTGTTGCTACCTTGTTTGGCGTTGGCACTCTGCTGATTGGTTTTGGTGCCGGGCTGTTCGGCCATGGCACACTGACCGCCACCATGAATCTCGCGCCGAAAACCCATAGCGGCTTGGCGCTGGGCGCGTGGGGCGCGGTGCAGGCCACGGGCGCCGGTATCGCAATTGCGTTGGGTGGCATCTTGCGCGACCTGGCCGCGATGCATGGCGGCGCGACATTCGGCTATACCTTTGTGTATGCGCTGGAGATGGTATTGCTGGTGTTGACGATCATCGCGATTCGGCCGCTCATCGGGTCGGACTCGCCTGAAGCTGAATTGAGTAATAATAAGCGGGTGTGAAAACCGTCCGTCTGGAAAGTTCAGACGATCAAGCGCCGATCGGTACTGCGGCGTGGGCTGTCACTGAAGATTTTGTTGCAACCATCGAATCGGGAGAAACTTATGAAGACTTGGCAAATTTTGTTGGTGATCTGGATGACGGGCGTCGGCTTCTGGATTGCAAATCAGTTCCACCGCCAGAACATCGAGCGCCTGAAAAAGCGTTCCTCGGGCGCCTGAAGTACTGATATACGCCTCATTTGCAAAGCGGGCTGCCCTCATCGGCAGCCCGCTTTGTTTTGGTGGCCGGGATCCAGGAAGCTTTCCCAAGTGGCTGCCGCCTATGCCTGAGCCTTGCACCCTCGTAGTGAGAATTATTCTCATTTGAGGTAAACTTGGCGGTTCTTGATCGACTCTATCGAGGACTGATTCATCATGCCGCAACTTAAGTCTTTGCTATCGGCCGCATTCATCGCACTGGCCTCGCTATCCACCATCGCGAGTGCTGACACCGTCACTGTTTACTCTGCCCGCAACGAGCAACTGCTCAAGCCGCTGCTTGATCGTTACAGCAAAGAGACGGGTACCGAAATTCGTCTGATGACGGCAAATGAGGGCGCATTGCTCGCGCGCTTGAACGCCGAAGGTGCCAGCACCCCGGCGGATGTACTGATCACGGTTGATGCGGGTAATTTATGGCTCGCTGCACAGCAAGGCCAACTCCGTGCGCTGAACTCGCCCATTTTGCAAAAAAATATTCCGGCGCATCTGCGCGACCCTGACAACCAATGGTTCGGTTTGTCGGTGCGTGCGCGCACGATTGTTTATAGCAAGTCGGCAGTGCGACCAGCTGAGCTTTCCAGCTATGAAGATCTGGCGCAACCGAAATGGAAAGGCAAACTTTGCCTGCGTACCAGCAAGAAGGTCTACAACCAGTCGCTGATCGCGATGATGATCACCGAAATCGGTGAGGCAAAAACTGAAGAGATCGTACGCGGCTGGGTCGCGAACCTCGTCACTACACCATTCCCCGATGACACCTCGCTGCTGAAAGCCATCGCTGCGGGTCAGTGCCAGGTCGGTATCGTGAATACGTATTACCTAGGTCGTCTGCTCGTCAAAGAGCCCGATTTTCCGGTTGGTTTGTTCTGGGCGAATCAGAGCGGTAGCGGCACGCACGTCAATGTCTCTGGTGCAGGTATTACCAAGCACGCTAAAAATCCGGCGGGTGCGCAAAAGCTGATCGAGTACTTGTCGATGGAAGCGGCGCAAGCATTTTACGTCGATGAAGATCTTGAGTTTGCGGCTAACCCGAAGGTAAAGCCGAACTCAATCATCAAAGAGTGGGGCAGCTTCAAGCCAAACTTGCTGAATGTCGCCAAAGCCGGTGAGTTGCAGGCAGCTGCGACCAAGCTGATGGATAGAGCAGGCTACAAGTAAAAACTTATGTCGTCGGGTCGCTAGCAGCGTTGGCATCAACTTGCCGTAGATTTTGTACTGTCTGCGGTGCTGCCGTCCTACTGTCGACCTTATGAAACAGATTTTTGGCCGCGCAAATCAAAACCGCATCAAGACCGCAGTATGAGAATTACCGCACAAAAGTACCGAATGAATTCACTCGCTGACAAACCTGCGTGGTCGGTACTTTGGCTGTCACTGCCAACGGTGGTGCCGCTGCTGGTGGTATTGGGCAGTTGGCTCAGTCCGCAGCCCGAGGTGTGGTCGCACTTGAATGAGTACGTACTACCGGCGGTGCTGAAGAACACTGTGCTGATGGCGCTGGGTGTAGCGCTGATGGTGAGCGTGTTGGGTGTCGGGCTCGCTTGGTTGACCGCAGTGTGCGAGTTTCCGGGCCGGAGTTGGTTTGCATGGGCGCTCGTGCTGCCTTTGGCATTGCCGGGGTATGTGCTGGCATCGGTGATGGTCGGTTTGTTTGACTACAGCGGACCTTTGCAAACTGCCTTGCGTTCCACGCTCGGCCCAGTGAGCTTGCCGCCGATACGATCGATGGGCGGTGCGATCGTGGTGTTCGGCTTGGTGCTGTACCCCTATGTGTATCTTTTGGCGCGGCAAGCGTTTCTCACGCAAGGTAAGCGCAGCCTTGAAGCGGCGCAAACACTCGGTATGCCGCGTTGGTTGGCATTCTTTCGTGTGGCGCTGCCGATGTCGCGGCCTTGGTGGGTCGCAGGTCTGACACTGGCGCTGATGGAAATGCTGGCAGATTTCGGCACCGTCGCAATTTTCAATGTCGATACCTTCACGACCGCCATCTACAAAGCCTGGCTTGCCTTATTCAATTTGCCGGTGGCTTCACAGCTAGCTTCGCTACTCGCACTAGCTGTCTTGTTGCTAGTGTGGTTTGAGCAGCGCGC
>Ga0315900_10006316_pt1 | contig 15961 bp, 23 predicted proteins | sample LakEriMetagenome_FD_203521 | JGI IMG/M metagenome (GOLD analysis project Ga0315900, IMG submission 203521) | Freshwater fungal communities from buoy surface, Lake Erie, Ohio, United States - Buoy 12 MA114 | ecosystem: Environmental > Aquatic > Freshwater > Lake > Lake biofilm | place: USA: Lake...
CTTTTATTATTGGTATCCCCAGCGGGTGTCGATCCCGCTTCTTCGCCTTGAAAGGGCGATGATCTAGCCAACGTAATCTATGGGGACGTTGTATATGGTGGGAGAGGAGGGAATCGAACCCGTCCGAGCGTTGCCGCGATGGAGTTACAGTCCACTGCCTCACCTTGAGGCGTCTCTCCCAAATTGGTCCCTTCTACAGGTAACGATCCTGTGTCTAACGGTTATCAGCCATTCGCTCTACCTTTGAGCTAAGAAGGGTAACTAAATTACGGCCCACCGTTAACTGAGCAGTCTCTCAAGCATTTTCACTCTGCTTTTTTATCGTCGGCTCAAGCACGGTGGGAACGCAGGCCGACGTTGTTCTGGAATAGTTTATCTCGAGAAACACTAAACTCAGACCAACCTATTTTGGTGCGGATGAAGAGAATCGAACTCCTGACACCATGCTCTTCAGGCACGTGCTCTACCAACTGAGCTACATCCGCATATTGGTGTACCGGGAGAATTTTGAAATCTCGACCTTGGGATTAAGAGTCCCCTGCTCTTCCTCTGAGCTACCGGTGCATTACTTAGAAGATACACTGACCAATACCATTTCTGGTCCGATAGGTTTATTTTATGTGGCGGCCTAAATACCACTCAGTGTATCATCAAAGTAATGGTGGATCCGGTCGGACTCGAACCGACGTACTCCGATTAAAAGTCGGGTGCTAAAACCACCTCAGCTACGGATCCACTCTTTGCGAAGCGCCACCTTATCGTCACGGCGTTCCACCTTTTTAGTCTTTCCATGAGCGCCCGATGGGCGTTTGGAAAGATGAAGGACGAAAGGATTTCGTGCCTTCGGAAGTTCCTTATGTTTCATTTTCTTTCTCTCTAAACTGGACGGTCATCTTGCCGTCAGGCCATTTTTTCAACACATACATGTTGTATTTCCATACACCATATGAACGGTGCACTTTATTAAGATAGCTTAAGTTTCCGGTATGTATCATTTCGTCCTCATTACTATCTCTGTCTATACTGATTCTATACAGATGTCAATAGCGAAGATCTGCAACAGAGTCAAGATCTACTTCACGAATATCCGGATCGTATCGAGACGAAGTGAGCGGAGATTCTGCAGCCCAGTCGCTCCAAGCAGTAAGAGCGCGTTCACGAGTGGAATACACTCCGAGTAGAGACGATCCTTCGTACGGGACGGACCATAGAAGTACAAAAACAGTCATTTCGTTTATCCTTATGAAGCTTTAAGAGCGTCTGCTAGTTCTTTCCAAGTGAAACCGACATTCATCTCAGCATTCTTAGCAGCAGCTTCGAAGTCTGCAAAAGGACCAGCTGAGGTGAAGTTATCGAGTAGACGACCTTCAGGGGTAAAGAGCATGTACTGGTTAGCATAGTTCTTATTGATGATAACCGGCTTAATCGAGTTGGTAGCAGTGAAGGTGTTGCCAGTCTGTTCGAACTTCATCAAGAGAGTCATGGACGGTTCCTTTCGTTCCTTACATTATTAGAATACACTGATTCTAAACGAATGTAAATAGAAAAGTGCACATTATCATAAAATATTTTTGGTGGTGCCAGATGGACTCGAACCATCTCTTCGGGCTTATGAGACCCAAGTCGTTACCGTAACGTGTCACCGTATATTGGCACCGGAGGTAGGAATCGAACCCACTACGCAGGGTTTTGGAGACCCTCGCTCTACCACTGAGCTACACCGGCAATATTGGAGGTGAGTGTCAGAATCGAACTGACTACTTGCGTGCTTCGGATTTGCAATCCGACCCCTTACCATCCGGGCCACCCACCGATTCTATTTACAGCTGCACTCTTTGGATTCGAACCAGCCCAACCCGATACAACAGGACGAAACTAACCTTGCGCCATTACGGACTAGAGAGCATGTGAAAATAGAATTTGTTTATCTCTCGGGTTTTTCAGCTTTCGCTTTCATCACCGAGGCCGCCCATTCGAGTTTGTTTATAGTGGTTACTCGCAGTCTCGTTCCGCGTATCCACTTTAGTCATGAAAAAACCCTCCGAGGGTTTTCCTGGAGGGTTCTTGAATTTCGTTCATTTGCATACGAACTACTAATCCTGGGAACCCTCCCAAGGCATATACCATTCATTGGTGCAAATAAAGCGTTTCATGTATTCCTCTTAGATTACTTAACTATATTTATACTGATTCTAGTGATGTGTCAATAGATTTTTTGAACTTTTTTTAACAGGCTAGGTTTTATTTCCAGTTTGTTGATCTACCATTGATCTATCCATCCTGATGTAGGATGGAATGGGACTCGAACCCACAACCCACAAATTATGTGATTTTGCTGTAGCTAGCCTAAATTCTTTATAGATTATTATACTGGATCAACTTTTTGCTGAACGCGGCTTTACCATTTGCCTACACCCCGTCAGTAGTTATGGTCGGGGCGGTGGGACTCGAACACCACAAACACGTGCTTCCATGCATAGCTATTTGTTGCTGTAATGATCCAAAGATTGTCACTTGAGACAGTGTAAATATTTTACTGCGTTTGGTCCTATTTCTGTAATACCATCTAGTGTATCAAATAGAACGTCCAAGCATCTGTGCATTCTCACAAATAGATCTTCGGATGCTTGTAGTTGTAATACACCACTAACTAATTCATTATATTTCCATCCGCGAGTAGAAATATTCTCGCCACTTATTCGCCCAAGATGCACATGCAATCTTGAAACTTCATGAAGCAACGTTTCTAGATCGGTATCTATATCGGCATAAAAATTCATGAAATACTCCATAGTGTTAAAGTTAGGCCCGAAGGCCTAACCAACTAGTAGGCGTAGCGATCGTTCATAAGAGCCTTCACCATAACATTGTATGGAGTGAAGTCTTCAAGGTCGTTCGCAAGAACGCTCTTCATGATCGCGGGCGAGAAGCCAGAGATATGAGCAGTACCACGTTCGTCGAACTTGACTGGAGTGTTACCGTTCTCCTTACCAACCATAGACACGTTCCAGAAGACAATCTTCGGTACATTATAACCAGCAGCCTCATATTTACGCTTGATCATCTGCATAGCAGAATCATCGTAGCGAGTGCACTGGTCAAACTGCATGTCCGAAAGAATAAGCAGCATCTGAGGCATGTCCTTCTCTGCAACCTTACCATTGACAGCGATCTTGAGAATCTCGTCAAATGCAGCATGCAGATTGGTGTTCATTTCCCAGTGGGCTTTTGCCATCTGCTTCATCTTCTGAGACAGAGTACCTTTGAGGTGTTCCATCTTAGGCTTACCAGAGAAGGTCAGGAACAGGTCCTTAAAATCTCCAGTGTTCTTGTCTGCACAGTAAAGACCGAGCGAAACTGCAATGTCGATAGGAGACAGTTGCGAACCATAAGAGTAACCAAGGCTACCCATAGAACCCGAAACGTCGACCATTGGCATGATACGAGCATCACCGATAAAGTTAGGCAGAGCCTTCCACTGTTCGTCTGCAACAGCTGCATTACCCTTTACAACCGATTTAACGATATCGTAAGGGTAAACTGCTCCCGCGTTGATCTTGACATTAGGGTCACGCTGTTCAACCGGCTTCTTCAGTTCCGCAATGTAAGCAGAGTATGCGTCCTTTGCGTTACGGCCAAAAGCCTTCTGGTAACGAGCAGATGCAAGAGAAGGAACATGCGAGAAGTTGATTGCTTCCCATTCCTTAGCGCACATCTTGCTTTCAACAACGTTGGTCAGACCAACAAGTAGCTTACGATACTGTTTCGGAGACACTTCAAGGAAGCGAGTCAGTTCAACAGCGATCGGACCTTTACGAGGCATCCACTTAGCGCAGAGACCATCCTTGTTAGCGAGTGCTTCACGAATGAATGCAAACGCCTTCTGACGGTTGGTTGGATCCTTGTAGGTGAACAGGTCATCCCAACGTCCCAGTTCAGGAACCTTGGACATAAGCTTACCAGCTAGAGTTGGGTCGGTAGCCTCTAGCGCAGAGAGCAGGTTACGGAAGGTAGCGCGTTCACCAGCACCACCACGAATATCACGTGCCCAGAGGAGCATGCGAAGAGTCAGATCCTGGTTTTCAACCAGAGATGCAACAAACTGCTTGGTGATATCAGTACCACGAGCGGAACCGATTAGACCGAACAGATCGAGAACAGGAGACTTAGAAGTGGCACGTGCCTTCATACCGTTTGCAGTACGAGCAGGAGCTTTAGCCTGAGCCTTCTTAACAGCGTTTACAAAAGACATAGTGTATTCCTTTCAGGTTGGATTTACGGATTCGAACCGTTAAGTTTGTTTTTCAAGACAAATTGGGAACCATTCCCGGTTGTTAGTTGCTGAAACCAACCTATGGTTTCAATAGTTTAATTGTCAGGATCGCGCCTTGCGGCCTAGGTTTGATTACAAGTCAAATGCTCTACTGAGCGGTGAGATGCTGTAACGATCCTATGTATTGCTTCGTTCACATCGTAAATACAGTATAAACTGATTCTCTACAGATGTAAATAGAAATATGATGTGGTTTTAAAGTTTTTATATTGTTAATAAAGTAAACTATTTATACTTCGTATACTATTATAACAACTCCGTTGCCGCCTCTGCCAGATTTCACTGCGCTTTCGGTTGCTACTCCTCCGCTTCCAGCTCCATATGTAGGAGATCCCGAAGCACCGCTTCTGTTTCCATTAGACGCATCAAAACTAAGAATAGACGGTCCTATGAATGGTTGGGACCTATTGCTTGCATAAGTCGCAATTGCAGGATACGCACCATATCCTGAAACTTTAATACCAGCTGTAGTCGAGTCTGTCGTGGAACTTGCAGCTGTACCGGCATTAGAACTTAAAAATCTTGGTGCACCACCACCAGCCGCAGATGTACGTGGGTTGCTTCCACTTACGCTAAATGCTCCGCCAGCGCCACCTGCAAGATTTGCAGTATTACCGCCAGACGCGGATCCACCGGCACCACCAGCCCCAGAAGTTCCAGAACCCCCGCCCGATGTTGATTGAGAGCCAACTCCACCACCACCACCTCCAGCAGACATATTCAAGCCCAGTCCCACAAAGCTAGACCCGCTTCCAGAATTTCCACTTATAGCTCTTTGCTCAGCTGTCACACCGACTCCAGCGCCGCCATTCCCAATAGTAATATTGGCGGAACCTGAAGTTCCACCTGCTATGACGCTGTATGCTACACCACCAGCGCCTCCGCCACCACCCCCAGCTACACCGTCGGTGTTACCATAAGTACCAACGTTTCTTGCTGGCCAACCCATACCGCCAGAACCACCAGCGCCAACTACAAATATATGAATAAACCTTGCATTTCTTGCAGGTCTCCACCCTGTTCTAGAAGATGTGATTCTTTCAAGTACAACGGAAGTTTTACCGTAAAAGTCGCTAACGGATATTCTACCGCTAGTTGGTATTCCGCCCGCTGCGCCATAATATTCGCTCAAAGAAGTTGGATTTGTACCGCCAAATTCTGCTAATATTTCTGATAAACTTAATGGACTTCCGCTAGGTTTAATTGTCATCTTATCACCTTATGATCACGTACTAAAAGATATACCTGATTCTTAGGAGTCTTCTTTATACAGCTGACAGAATAATTGTTTTCAATTGATATATCTATTATTTTTCTAGAACCAGTCCATTCATCTAAGTCTACTAGATTATCAAACTCTCTATTGTCAATTAAATTTAAATCGGAATCGTATCTTTCTATATTTGACGTATTTCTATCTACGAAACGATAAACTTTTGTCTCGTATATGACACCATCATTTGAATAATAACCCATGAGGTCTATACCCCCACCCAAATAGTTGGTGTATAACCTAACTTTATCAGTATTTAAACTTTCAAGTTCTACATAAAATTTAGTAGATTTTTTTTCTAAGTAATCGTTGTGTATTTTTTCTGGAACTTTTTCGACGAGTGTTGAAAAAGCGTCAAAGGAATTTAAAACTAAGCATATGCTTTCTCCGCTTTCTCGGATAGAAAAACCAAGTTCAATGACGCTGTTTTTTACTTGGTCGCTTAAACCAATTAAACTATCATTTATTTCGTAAAAATGTTCTACATTCATAATAGATTCCTATCTTTGTATTCATATAATATTGCAATAGATCCGCAATCACATATGAGAGATTCACAACTATTTATAAAGAAGCATCAGCAGAAACCTTTTTCGCAATAACTTTATGCAACCCGGGATTTACGACTAGAGCCTTTTGTAGGATCTCGTGGCGAATAAAGTTTCGCATGTAGCGAGTGTCTTCGTTTGATGTATCCTCTACCCAAGGAACGGAATGACTCCTGCACCAGTTTACGAACTCTGCCTTTCTGTTGAGCAGAAACGGGCGAATTACATTTTGGTTCGAATATGGAATGATCTTACCTTCGCCATGAAGGCTTGACCAGATCCAAGTCTCAACACAGTCGTCAAGGTGATGGCACGTTACAACCGGTTTATCATTTTCATGAAAGAAACTGTATCTCTCGTTTCGCCAGAATTCTTCTTGAGACTCATCTTTCCTTTTGATGCGCGAAATGTTTCCAACTTCAATCGTAAGAGTAGTACCATACGAATAGTCTAGCCTAAATTCGCTATTCTTTGTTCTGATATATTTCTTAAGAAAGTCAAGAGCTACACTCGAAGTTTCGGTGTCGTGGTCAAAAAACAAAATGTTTACATTATGGTTCCGAAGAAGAAAGTCTACGACGGCCATAGAATCAACACCACCGGAACAGGCGACGTTAATGTCTCTAGGAAGCTTTCCTTGAATCTTAATCAAGTTATTCTCCTAGAAAGAATTTGTCTTCTTCTGCTTGTTCGAGTAGATGACGAACGAATTCTAGATATTCTTCGATAGTAAGATCCATTTTATTCTCCTTTGATTTCTGCGAGAGTGGTGCGGGCTTTATCGGCCATTAACTGGGGGTTCCGACCAGCAGCATTACCATTGCCCGCAATCTCCTCCAACGCCGACACCGCCTTTGCCAGCTTGGCTTCGTGTTCCATGATGCGTTCGGCCATAGCTCTACGCAACTCAGAGGAAGCTGCTCGAGCCTGATCATATCCTTGCCGATGTGCAGCTACTACTAAATTTGATTGTTCAATCAGTTCTTCGTCAGTCATTAGTTCGTTTCCTCTTTATACAGCGAAGGTAGTCCTGCAACATCTTCTGGAGCAGTGCTACCAGGTTCAGTGTGGCGACTAATGAAGTGAGTATCGTTGATAGAACCTTCAAGCTCCAGCACCCATTCATCTGTGCTTTTGCGGTACCATATTTTGCCAGTGATTGGATATACGTTAACCATTAGTTCGTTTCCTCAAAGAAGGTTTCGATGATAGCACCACCAAACACGATTACAACCAAAAAGATAACGGGGATGATTGCAGCAGTCATGTTCTTTCCTTTATTAGATAGCGTTTGCAACTTCGATGCGTTCAGCCCATACACGAGTAGGGCTACCATAACCAAACTCTATACAGTCACGGCGAGCGCGAGCCAAACCGGAAGCTTCATCCCGACACCAAGTAAAGGCACGGATGATCTCACCCGTAGCAGTCTCAACAAAGATAATAAATCGAGGGACGTACATCTGAAGTTCTCCTTTTCGATAATTCAAACTACACTGATTCTAAATGAATGTCAACCGATTTCTTTATCAGAAACTCTTTTTCTTAATCCACTGGAACTAAACTTATGGTCTCGTTTGTTGAAATGAATACGAATACCACGGCGTTTGCAGATTTCGCGACCTGTGAAATCCTTGTCTCGATACTCTTCTCCGAGGATCCTAACATTGATAGGATAGAGTTCTAGGATATCCTCGAGGTCTTTTTCTGTCTGATAGACTACGATCTCGTCTACGTACTTGACTGCAGCTAGCTGTACATATCTCTCTACGATAGATTGTATCGGTGAGTTCTTTTCCTGTCTGTCAACTGAAGGATCTACCTGAAGCGCACAGAGCAAATGATCGCACTGATCCTTTGCTTCTCTCAACATCATTATATGGCCTGCGTGTAGTAGATCAAAAGTAGAAGCAACGATACCAATATTCAATCACCAATCTCCTTTAAAAGATCAAACGTATGCTGCCAGTCTCTAACGTGAAATGTCTTGCTAGGGTACCTTAGTTTAGAACCAAGTGGATAGTCGTTACCCATCTTATCCATTCTATCTCCGAAGAAGTATAGAACATCAGTGACATGAAAGTCTGTAAGGATCTGAGACTTGTCGCATCCTTTTGGATAGATGTCTAGGCCGGTCTCACCACCTATGCTCGTATGAAGTTGCGGAAACAGAGTGTTCAGCTTCTTTGCAAACTTTTCTCTTTCTTTGGTCTTTTCGTCCCACTCTACATAGGCTTTTCTATCAGACTTACTTGCGTTACGGCCAACTACACTAAAGTTCAGAGTGCCAGGTCTATGCTCTATATGTTTTCCAGTTCTGATAATAAACTTGCTGATAGAAAGAAACAATTCTAGAGTTGACAGAAGATCTTCTTTGGCTTGCCAGACACTAGTCGACCTGCGACGACCATCTATCCACATGTCGTTTCCAGAACATGCATAGACGCGAACAGCCTGATGAAGAATGCCGTCTCCTAGCTGTTCTTGAGTCTTTTTATAATCCGAGCCGGTAACGATATATACTTCATTGCGAGTACAGAAATCTAAGAACCAAGGCTCGAAGCTTTCGTCTATTCGACTTCTGCTCGGAGTCAGAGTACCATCAACGTCAAATATATATTTTCTCATTACATACGCCCTATCCAGTGTGTACAGTTATCACAGGGATCATCAAACATTAATGCCAAATACGACAGCTTTGGTAGGACCATGTCGTATCCTCTCTTTGATGTATAACTATATTTATCACTCCATTATAAATAGAAGGTACACCACTTCTATGAAAATGTCAACGGATAATGCGATGATACCAAATTTTATGTCTCCTTTAGAGTTCGTAGTTTCAGTAAAGAGACTACCGAATGTTCAGTTCTTCACGCAATCCGTAAGCATTCCAGGTGTGTCGTTACAATTTATAGAACAACCAAACCCGTTCAAACCTATCCCAATTCCTGGTGATAAGATATCATACGGTGATCTACCTCTCAGCTTCATTATAGACGAGTCTATGAGTAACTACATAGAAGTCTTCAATTGGATGAAGGGTATCACATTTCCAGACAATTACGATCAGTACAAAGATCTTAAAAACAGTGAGTACGGAATACTCACTGACATATCCATTGTAGTCATGAACAGTCATAAGAATCCAAATATAGAAATACAATTCCAAGACTGTTTCCCCGTGAGTTTATCAGATGTGACGCTTGATACTACACAGACAGATATTGTGTATCCTCAAGCTACGGTGACGTTTACCTTTAAAAGCTTCACAATAACTCAACTATAAGGAAAGATTAAATGTTCGAATACAGATGTGCCATCCTCGGGGTGGTCGATGGAGATACGGTTGATGTTGACATTGACCTAGGTTTTGGAGTATGGTTAAGAAATGAAAGAGTTCGCATTATGGGTATCGATACACCTGAGAGCAGAACTTCTAATGAAGTTGAGAAACTATTTGGCCTAGCCGCAAAGAAAAGATTGGCCGAGATACTTGGAGAAAAAGCTATTCTTAGAACTCAGAAACCAGGAAAGAGCGACGAAAAGTTCGGAAGAATTCTTGGAGACTTCGTAATAGGCGAAAAGACTGCCGCTGGGATGCTCATAGAAGAAGGACATGCAGTTCCATACTTCGGAGATGCAAAACAAAATGTTCAAGATGAGCATGCGATCAACAGAGAAAAGATTCTCAACCTCGGCCTAGTTAATCGCGAAGAGTACGAGAAGACACTAATAAAAGAGTCAAAAGAAACATAAAGGAGAAGACATGTCTCACATATGTTATAAGATGGCTAATTTAGCTTCGATTGCTTACCTAGATGGTGCTGAAGCAAAACCAAAAATAAAAGAACTTGGCTACACAGGTCATAAGTTCTTCGAAAAAAATGGCGCTCAATGTCATGCAGTATGGAATAAAGAAGAGTACGTTCTTGCTTTTAGAGGAACAGAACCGACTGAACTTTCAGATCTTCTTGCTGACTTAAACGCTATTCCTCGTAGTTCTATGACTTATGGTCTAGTTCATTCTGGCTTTCGCGGAGAAGTAGATAAACTTTGGGATGCATTAGTAGCTCACCAAGTCAAACACGAAGGTAAAAGATTCTACATTACTGGACACTCGCTTGGCGGAGCTATGGCTACGATAGCTACTTCTCGTTTCGAAGAATATACTAAGGTAGAACTATTAACGACTTTTGGGTCGCCTCGCGTAGGAACTCGTAAGTTCGTTAAGAATATTGAAACCAAACACATGAGATTTGTTAATAATAACGATCTCGTAACTAAAGTTCCATTATTCTTAATGGGATATAAGCATCACGGTACTCTTCAATATATTAACTTCTACGGTAACATTCGTAAGCTTACAACGTGGCAAATGGTTAAAGATAAATGGCGTGGTTGGAAATCCGGCGTTCTAGATGGAGCAAAAGATCACGGCATGGATAACTATGTAAGATGCACGGAGAAAATGGAATGATGGAAACTATCAACGCAATGTTTGGAGATACTCTCTGGATTTATACAGCAATAGCTGGTGCGCTTATCGGCGCAGCATTTCTTGCGTGGTTTAAAGAAACTAGAGCTGGCATCTGGGGTTATGCTTTTTTTGATAAGACATTGGATTATCTTGTTAATCGCTGGGGCTGGACCTGGCTGCAAGAGCCTCCGGAAGCTTGGAGAAAAAAGTATCCAAAGATGACTAAGAAGATAGATGAATTAGAAATGAGATTAGATAAGCTTGAGTCTAAAAAGCGTAGTTGACATTTTAACACTTTTGTGATAGAATGGTAATTATTTTATAGAATGGAGAAGTGCCAAGTGGACATTGAAGAGATTAATCAGATGTGGGCTCAGGACTGCAAGATCGACGAAGCGAATTTGTTTCGCGAGTCGGCTCGCATTCCTGAGCTTCATAATAAGTACTACAACCTATTCTATAAAGAAATTCTTAGAGTAAAAAAGCTCAAGGCCGATCTCATCGAACTCGAAAAAGCTAAGACTGAATATTATAGTGGAAGCATGGATGAGTTGGAACTCAAAGAGAGAGGATGGAAACCATTCGCTCTAAAGGTTCTTAAGAACGATATGGAACGATACGTTCAGAGCGATCGTGAAGTCATACAACTCAGCCTTAAGATCTCTCTATACGAGGAGAGAGGCAAGTATCTAGAGAATATTGTCCGTCAGATAAATAATAGAAATTATATCATAAAAAATATGGTTGATTGGGCTAAGTTTCAATCCGGTGGGGGATAATGACTGATATAGTGAGAGTTGAGAGTCTTAATGATGTACACATGAAAGTACTAGCGGACCCAAGCGTTCGCCAAGAAATCATGAACTACTTTTCGTTTCGTCAAGAAGGCTATCAGTTCTCGCCTAAGTTTAAAGCAAGAGTCTGGGACGGCTACATACGCCTCTATCAACCTCTAAGACCAATTCTATACGTAGGTCTGTTACCGTATCTTAAAAAATTTTGCGAAGACCGTGGATATGAGTTAGAAGCTCCAGAAGAGATGATCTCTCCTGAGAAGATTCCTGACGATTACGGTTACGAGATAGCAAAAGAAGTAAACTGCAGACATACTCCTCGTGATTATCAAAACGACTACATCGTCAATGCTATAAGACACAGAAGATCTCTATCTATGTCGCCAACTTCTTCCGGGAAGTCTCTTATCATATATCTAATACAGCAGCACTACTATCAGTGCTTTGGTCATAGAACACTCATCATCGTTCCGACCATCTCTTTGGTCCATCAGATGGCAGGAGACTTTACAGACTACGGCTGCAGTCAAAAACATATATACAAGATTCAGGGTGGTATAGATAAAGAGACGAACGCTCCGATCGTTATCAGTACATGGCAGTCTCTCATTAAACAACCGAAGGAATGGTTCGACCAGTTTAGAGTCGTTCTTGGTGACGAAGCTCACCTCTTTCAGGCAAAGTCTCTGACCACGATTATGGAAAAGCTAACGAATGCTCCGTATCGTCATGGGTTCACGGGTACGATCTCTTCGGACAGTAAAGCTCATCATCTAATCCTAGAGGGCTGCTTTGGTGGCATAAAGAGATATGTAAAGACCAAGGATCTAATCGAAGACGGAACCGTCGCTGAGTTCAAAGTGAAAGCTCTAGTTCTTAAACATCCCGACGAAAAGAAATCAGATTTTCGTAGAGCTATGAACACTATTAAGGTGAAACAAAAGAAGTGGCCTGCCGAAAGAGAGTACCTCATCAATCACGAAAAGAGAAATCTTTTCATTCGAAATCTAGTGTGGTCTCTAAAGGGACAGAACAATCTTATTCTATTCGATCTTGTTGAGAAGCATGGTAAGGTACTAGAGCCTCTGCTTCGCAGAGACGATCGTCAACTACATTTTATATATGGTGGAGTCGATGGCGAGGAAAGAGAAAGGATCCGTCATCTTGTCGAGAACGATCCTGTTAAACAGCACGACATACTCGCATCATACGGTGTCTTTTCCACGGGTGTCAATCTTAAGAGATTGGACAATGTGATCTTTGCTTCTGGATCGAAGTCTGAAGTAAAGGTTCTGCAGTCGATTGGTAGATCGCTCCGTAAAGGAAACGGATCTGACAAAGCTACGCTATACGATATAGCAGACGATCTCTCTATAGGAACGTTTACGAACTATACGTTGAACCACTTTAGACGCCGTATAGAGATCTATTCAGATGAACAGTTTGAGTTTAAGATATACACGATTCCACTCGAATAGTCTGTATATCCACAACTTGCAGAATATTAATTCTGATTATACCAGCTTTTTTGAAAATGTCAACTAGTAAAATGCACTTGTAACAAAAATGTTATCAGTCAATAAATGGTTGACATTTAAGGATATTTGGTTTAAATTGATACAAATAAGTAGCGATTGGAAGGACTTTCATGACACAAAAAAGAATTAAGAGAAACTATGTTAATAATAAAGATCTTTTGGCAGCTCTTATTGATTACAAACAGAAGTGCAAGGAAGCTGAGGATCAAGGAGACGAGATACCTAAGGTTCCGAACTACATAGGAGAGTGCATATACCAGATATCGACAAGGTTGGCAACGAAACCAAACTTCTCTGGGTACTCCTACAAAGAAGACATGATTATGGACGGTATAGAGAACTGTCTCCTATACATTAACAACTTCGATCATACAAAATCTTCCAATCCCTTTGCATACTTTACTCAGATTATATGGTATGCGTTTCTTCGTAGGATCCAAAAGGAAAAGAAACAGATGTACATTCGCTTTAAGTCGTCTCATAACATGATGATGAACGGCGAAACCTACGAGTCTAACGAAGTTCAACTACATCTCAACACGAGTGCTGACTATATAAATTCATTCATCGAAGACTTTGAGAACAAGCTGAACAAGAGTAAAGAAAAACCTACGGACGAAAGTAAATAATGAAAATTGCAATTGTTAATGATACTCACTTTGGCGTGAGAGGCGATAGTCAAGTATTTCTGGATCATCAAGAAAGGTTCTTTCGTGAGATCTTCTTTCCGTATCTAGACGAGCATGGTGTACGAATAGTCTTTGACCTCGGTGATACGTTTGATCGTCGAAAGTATATCAACTATGTTACTCTAAAGAGAGTGAAGCAGTTCTTCTTTAATCAGATGTCGGCTCGAGGTATTGAGTATCATGCAATCGTAGGTAACCATAGCGTCTACTTCACGAATACGAATGAAGTCAACTCCATGGATCTATTGCTTCAGGAGTACAAGAACTTTCACATATACGAACGAGAGCCAAAGGAGTTGACATTTGGCTCAACTCAGTTTATGATGGTTCCATGGATCACCAAGGACAACCAAGAAGTATGTGTCGACTCGATCGAAAAAACGAGTGCTCAGGTACTGCTCGGCCATTTTGAAATCGAAGGTTTTGAAATGATGAAGGGAACCGTCTGCGACCACGGAATGAAGAAGGATGTCTTTACGCGGTTCGAGTCTGTTTATTCGGGCCACTTCCACCATCCTTCAGAGTATAGTAACATCAAGTACCTTGGAGCTCAATACGAGATGACTTGGTCTGACTACGCAGGCCGTCGTGGCTTTCATGTATTCGATACTGAAACGAGAAACCTAGAGTTCGTAGAAAATCCTAACAGAGTGTTTCATAAGATAGAATACGACGATCGTGATATGAACATTGATGATATCGCAAGTATCGACGCGTCTGTCCTAAAGAATACATATGTAAAGGTTGTCGTGAAACATAGAACGAACTCGTACCTATACGATATGTTCCTAAATAAGATATCGGAGTCTGGAGCAGCTGATGTAAAGTCTGTTGATGACTCTCTGAACCTTGAGTCGTCAGGCGTGGCTGATATACTTGACGAGACGCAGGATACAAAAGACATTCTGCATACATATATTGATTCTATTGAAACAAACATTGATAAGAAGAAGATTAAGAGAGTTATTGATGATCTCTATGCCGAGGCACTAAGTATACAATGAATATCCAGTTTAACTCGATACGTTATAAAAACATTTTATCCACCGGGAATGTCTTTACAGACATACCACTCAATAAGAACAGAACCACTCTTGTCAGTGGAACTAACGGTAGCGGAAAGAGTACTATCCTTGACGCAATCACGTTTGCTCTATACGGAAAACCGTTTCGTAAGATCAACAAGCCACAGCTCATCAACACGATCAATACAAAGGATCTCGTCGTAGAAGTTAACTTCACCGTATCCGGCAACGATTATCTTATACGTCGTGGTATGAAGCCAAACATCTTTGAGATCTATCGTAACGGTGAACTCGTAAATCAAGATGCTGCAGTTCGCGACTATCAAACATACCTTGAACAAAACATTCTTGGGCTGAACTATAAGTCGTTCAATCAGATTGTGGTTCTTGGTAGTGCAACATACGTACCGTTTATGGAACTGCCTGCGTATCAGCGAAGAGAGATCATCGAGGATCTGCTCGACATTCAAGTGTTTAGTACAATGAACCTCCTTCTTAAGGATCGCGTTAGCTTAAATAAAGAGTCTATCACTGATAATAACTATCAGATCGACCTAATAAAGTCAAAGATCGAGTCTGCAGTGGAACATAACGAGTCCATTCGTAAGATCCGCGAAGGCGAAGTAAATAAGATCCGAGAGCGTATGCAGGATCATATAGATCGTATCGAAGAAGAAAAGACATTCATCGAAGAAATCGAAGTAACTATCAAGTCCTTGATTGATACTATCGAGGACAAGCCTGTAATCAAAAAGAAACTCGAAAAGACGAAGAATATCCGTCAAGAACTCGATACAGTTCTTCGTGGTTATCTCAAGGATCTTAACTTCTATCACGATAATGACAACTGCCCAACCTGCAAGCAGGGCATCGATCATAACTTTAAAGAAACGATCATAGACGAAAGAAACCAAAAGAAGCGTGAAGCTGAAGATGGTATGGATGGTATTGAAATCAAGATCACAGAACTTGAAGCTCGCATCGAAGAGATCTCTAAAGTCGAAGATGTTATTCAGTCTCATAACCTAAAGATAGGCGAGCATAGAGCTCAGATCAAGATGTCTATGAATGCGCTAAAGTCGTTTAAGAACGATCTTGACGCAGCAGAGAAAGAAGTTGAAGAAGTAGATACGAGCAAGTTGGAAGAGTTCAATAAAACTCTGAAGGATCTACAGAACGATCAGGTCAAACTCTTTGATGAAAGAGAGACCCTTGGCGTCGCTGCAGCGATGCTGAAGGATGGCGGCATCAAGACTCGCATCATTCGTCAGTATATTCCAG
>Ga0315900_10006317_pt1 | contig 15956 bp, 16 predicted proteins | sample LakEriMetagenome_FD_203521 | JGI IMG/M metagenome (GOLD analysis project Ga0315900, IMG submission 203521) | Freshwater fungal communities from buoy surface, Lake Erie, Ohio, United States - Buoy 12 MA114 | ecosystem: Environmental > Aquatic > Freshwater > Lake > Lake biofilm | place: USA: Lake...
GCGACTCGGCGCCGCGGATCGCAGGCCTGCGGGACCGCGGCGAGGTCGTGCACTCTCCGCGCGGCGTGTGACCGGGGAGTGGCACGCGAGCGACGATTCGATGGCGGTTCGTTGACAGTCGGATTGCGGCCGGTCACGCCGGGTTGCGATACGAGGCACGAGCCACGGCCCAGGCCTCCACGTGCGTCGCACCGGCGGCCAGCACCGCGCGCGCGAGTGCGGCGAGCGTGCTGCCGGTGGTCATCACGTCGTCGACCAGCGCGACGTGCCGGGCGCCGCGCAGCCGGCGCACCGCGAACGCCGCGTCGAGGTTGTGGCGGCGCTCGTCCGCACCCAGCCGGGCCTGCGCGGGCGTGTCGCGCAGCCGTACGCAGGCGAGTGGATCGACGCGGACCCCGAGCCGCCGGCCGGCGACGCGCGCGATCTCGAAGGCCTGGTTCGCACCGCGCAGCCGTTCACGCTCCGGATGCAGCGGCACGGGGATCAGCAGTTGCGGCAGCGGCCTGACCCGGGCGTGGGCGACGTCGGCGGCGTGCTGCGCGAGCAGGTGGCCGAGCACGCGCGCGTGCGACCACTGGCGGCCGTACTTCAGGCGCCGGATCACGGCGTCCAGCGGCCAGGCGTACCGGTACGGCACGAGTGCGCTGGTGAACGGCGGCGGCGCATCCAGGCAGCGCGCGCAGGGCGTGACGACGAGCGGCGCGCACGCGGCCGCGAGCGGCGTGGCCGAAGGATCCGGCGGCGCGCACCCGGCTGGCGGTTCCGCGCACCGCGGACAGGCGCTGCCGTTCAGCGGGAAGTCCGCCTGGCAGTCCGCGCAGAGGTCGAGCGTGGGAGGCTGCCCGGGGTCCAGGCAGAGCACGCACCGGGGCGGCAGCAGCCAGCCCTGCAGCACGTCGAGCGCAACCGCGAGGCGGCCCGGACCGGCGGGGTCGGCCGGTGGGTCGGCCGGTGGGTCGGGTGCCGGTTCGGCTGGCGGCCCCGATCGAACGTCAACTCTTGGCGGTCCGGAAAGTTGACAGTGCACGGGCGCGTCCAGAAACTGCCGCGGAAGCTTCGCCGGGCTTACCTCCGGCGCCCAGTCGAGAATCGAGCCGGTTCGAGCAGTTGCACGGACCGACTGCGCCGGCCGCCCGGCGCCCACCCCGGGGAACTCCATGAACGCAAACGCGACGGCGACCGGAACCGCGACCGCCGAGCTCGCGAAGTCCGGCTCGACCGGCCCCACCCTCGCGGGGCGCGCCGCCGCCCCGGCCGACGGCCCGGCCACCCTGCCGGCGCGCCTCGGCGACGTGCGGCACGACTGGACGCTTGCCGAGGTTCGCGCGCTGTTCGCGCTGCCGTTCGCGGACCTGCTGTACCACGCGCAGTCGGTGCACCGGCGCTGGTTCGACCCGAACCGCGTCCAGGTCTCGACGCTGCTGTCGATCAAGACGGGGGCGTGCCCCGAGGACTGCGCGTACTGCCCGCAGAGCGTGCGCTACGACACCGGGCTGTCGCGCGAGGCGCTGATGGAGGTCGAGGCCGTCGCCGAGGCCGCCGCGCGTGCGAAGGCCGCGGGCGCGACGCGCTTCTGCATGGGCGCGGCGTGGCGCTCGCCGAAGGACCGCGAGCTGCGCGCCGTGATCGAGATGGTGAAGAGCGTGCGCGCGCTCGGGCTCGAGAGCTGCGCGACGCTCGGCATGCTGACGCCCGCGCAGGCGCGCGAGCTCGCGGACGCCGGGCTCGACTACTACAACCACAACCTCGACACGTCCGAGGCCTTCTACGACCGGATCATCAAGACGCGCACCTACCAGGACCGGCTCGACACGCTGGCCGCGGTGCGCGACGCGGGCATGAAGGTCTGCTGCGGCGGCATCCTCGGGATGGGCGAGTCGCAGCAGGACCGCGCCGAGCTGCTGCTGACCCTGGCGACGCTGCCGGCGCACCCCGAGAGCGTGCCGATCAACCAGCTCGTGCAGGTCGCGGGCACGCCGCTGCACGGCGCGGATGCGCTCGACCCGCTCGAGTTCGTGCGCACGATCGCGGTCGCGCGGATCCTGATGCCGAGGTCGCACGTGCGGCTCTCCGCGGGTCGCGAGCAGATGAGCGACGAGCTGCAGGCGCTGTGCTTCCAGGCCGGCGCGAACTCGATCTTCTACGGCGAGAAGCTGCTGACGACCGGCAATCCGGACGTCGAACACGACCGCGCGCTGTTCGCGCGGCTCGGGCTGCGCGCGGAGGCAGCCGAGACCACCGCCGAGAGCGCGGGGCCCGAACGCGCGCGCGAATCCGCCGAGGGGCGCGCGTGCCGGGCCCCGGCTGCCGCCGCCGGGGCCTCCGCTGCGACCGCTTCGGCGGCGCCGGTCGCCGCGGACGCGTGAGCGGGACCGCCGCCCCGGACTGGCGCGAGACGCGGCTGCGGACGATCCTCGACGATCTCGCGGCGCGCGGGCTCGCGCGCCGGCGCCGGCTCGTCGAGGGCTACCCGCGTCCCGAAGACGCGACGGTCGCGGTGATCGACGGCCGCGAACTCGTGTCGTTCTGCGGCAACGACTACCTGGGCCTCGCGCGCGACCCGCGCGTCGCGGAGTCGCTGGTCGCGGCCGCGCGGCGCTGGGGCACCGGCAGCGGCGCGTCGCACCTCGTCACCGGCCACCACGCCGAGCACCACGCGCTGGAGGAAGAACTCGCCGCGTTCGTCGGCCGCCCGCGCGCCGCGCTGTTCTCGACCGGCTACATGGCGAACCTCGCGGTCGGCACCACGCTCGTCGGGCGCGGCGACCACGTCTACGAGGACCGGCTGAACCACGCCTCGCTGCTCGATGCCGGCTGGCTGTCGGGCGCGCGGTTCGAGCGCTATCCGCACGGCGACGCGCAGGCGCTGGACGCGCGGCTCGCGGCGCTGCGCGCGAGCGGCGACGACCGCGAGGCGCTCGTGCTCACCGACGGCGTGTTCAGCATGGACGGCGACCTCGCACCGGTGCGCGAACTCGCGCGCGCCTGCCGCGCGCACCGCGCCTGGCTCGCGGTCGACGATGCGCACGGCCTCGGCGTGCTGGGCGACCGCGGCGGCGGCACGCTCGAGACCTGCGGCGCCGGCCGCGACGAAGTGCCGGTGCTGGTCGGCACGCTCGGCAAGGCCTTCGGCACGTTCGGTGCGTTCGTCGCCGGCTCCGAGGCGCTCGTCGAGGTGCTCGTGCAGAAGGCGCGCACGTACGTCTACACCACCGCGCTGCCGCCCGCCGTGGCGGCGGCGACGCGCACCGCGCTCGCGATCGCGCGCACCGAGGCGTGGCGGCGCGAGCGGGTGAGCGGGCACGTCGCACGCTTCCGCGCCGGCGCGCACGCACTCGGGCTCCGGCTGCTCGATTCGCACACGCCGATCCAGCCGCTGATCCTCGGCACGCCCGAGGCGGCGCTGGCGGCGAGCGAGAGATTGCGCGAGCGCGGCCTGCTGGTCGCCGCGATCCGCCCGCCGACGGTGCCGCCCGGCAGTTCGCGGCTGCGCATCACGTTCAGCGCCGCGCACACGGAGTCGCAGGTCGACCGGCTGCTCGACGCGCTGGCCGCGCTGGCGCCGCAACTGGCGGAGCGCTCGGCATGAACCTCCACCGCGAGATCCGCGGCGCGGGCCCCGACGTGGCGCTGCTGCACGGCTGGGGCATGCACGGCGGCATCTGGCACACGGCCGCGGACGACCTCGCGGCCGGCGGCTTCCGCGTGCACGCGCTCGACCTGCCGGGCCACGGCCGTTCGCCCTGGGCGAAAGGCGTCGAGGAACTCGACGGCCTCGCGCGACGCGTGGCCGAGCACCTGCCGCACGAGTGCCGCCTGGTCGGCTGGTCGCTCGGCGGCCAGGTCGCGATCCGCATCGCGACGCTGTTCCCGGCCCGCGTGACGAAGCTCGTGCTGGTCGCGACCACGCCGCGCTTCGTCGCGAAGCGCGACTGGCCGCACGGGATGGAGCCCGCGACGCTCGCCGGCTTCGCGCAGCACCTCGCGAAGGACTGGCGCGGCACGGTGCAGGAGTTCCTGGGGCTGCAGGTGCGCGGCGACGAGAAGCAGATCGACACGCTGCGCGAGCTCAAGCGCATCGTGTTCCAGCACGGCGAACCGAACGGCGCTGCGCTCGCAGCCGGCCTCGAGATCCTGCGCACCGCGGACCTGCGCGACGAAGCCGCGCGCGTGCGCGCGCCCACGCTCGTGATCGGCGGGCTCCACGACCGCCTGACGCCGCCCGGTGCGGGCGAGGCGCTCGCACGGGCGATCCCGGGCGCGCGCTGGCTGGCCGTGCCGCGCGCGGGGCACGCGCCGTTCCTGTCGCACCGCGAGGCGTTCCGCGACGCGCTGCTGGCGTTCCTGGCGTGAGCGAGGGCGACGCGTACGGCCTGGACGCGCGCGCGGTAGGCCGCTCGTTCGACCGCGCGAGCGCGCAGTACGACGACGCGGCCGTGCTGCAGAAGCAGGTGCGCGAGGAACTGCTCGACCGCCTGCAACTCGTCGCGTTCGAGCCGCGCGTGGTCGTCGACCTCGGCTGCGGCACCGCGCACGCGACGCGCGCGCTGCGCGACCGGTACCGGGCCGCGCGCGTGGTCGCGATCGACCTCGCACCGCGCATGCTCGCGGCCGCGAAGGAGCGGATGGGCTGGTTCCGCCGCTTCGACCGCGTGCAGGCCGACGCCACGCGCCTGCCGCTGCGCGCGGGCTGCGTCGACCTCCTCTATTCGAGCCTGATGCTGCAGTGGGCCCCGGACCTCGACGCGGCGTTCGCGGAAGTCCGGCGCGTGCTCGCGCCGCGCGGCTACTTCACCTTCACGACGTTCGGCCCGGACACGCTCGGCGAACTGCGCGCCGCCTGGGCCGAGGTGGACGACTACGTGCACGTGAACCGCTTCGTCGACATGCACGAGGTCGGCGACGCGCTGGTGCGCGCCGGGCTCGCGGACCCGGTGATGGACGTCGAACGGATCACCGTGACGTACGCCGACGTGCGCGGCCTGATGCGCGACCTGAAGTCGATCGGCGCGCACAACGTGGCCGCCGGCCGCCCGCCCGGACTCACCGGACCGGGCCGGCTGCGGAAACTGGAAGCGGCCTACGAGCGATTCCGTCGCGACGGCCGCCTGCCCGCGACCTACGAGGTGGTGTACGGCCAGGCCTGGGCGCCCGGCCACGAGCCGCCGAAGCGCGCGCGCCGGGGCGAAGCGACCATCGACGTCGGCAGCATCGGGAGACGGCAGCGATGACCGCGCGGGGCTACTTCGTCACGGGCACGGATACCGGGGTCGGCAAGACGCTGATCGCGGCGGCCCTGGTGCGCCGGTTCCGCGAGCGCGGCCTGCGCGTGGCGGGCATGAAGCCGGTCGCCTCGGGCAGCCTCGAGACCGCCGGCGGCCTCGTCAACGAGGATGCGCTGATCCTGCAGCGCGAGGGCTCGAAGCGCTGGCCGTACGCCACCGTGAACCCGCTGACCTACCGGCCGGCAATCGCCCCGCACGTCGCGGCCGCGGCTGCGGGCCGCCCGATCGATTTCGACCTGATCGCGAGCCGTTTCGCGGAGTTGGCGTCGGATAGCGACCTGGTCGTGGTGGAAGGCGCGGGCGGCTGGCGGGTGCCGCTGCACGGGCGCCGGACCATCGCGAGCCTCGCGGCTCACCTCGGACTGCCGGTCGTCCTGGTGGTCGGGATGCGCCTCGGCTGCCTGAACCACGCGTTCCTGACGGCCGAGGCGATCGAGCGGGACGGACTCAGGCTCGCCGGCTGGGTCGCGAACGGGATCGACCCCGCCTTCGAGTGCCGGGACGAGAACTTCGCGACGCTGCAGGACTGGCTGCCGGCACCGTGCCTCGGCGAGGTGCCCGCCCTGTCGCCCCCCGACGTCCGGACCGCGGCGGAACGCCTGGATCCAACCCCACTGCTCGAGCGAACGCTCTGCTGAAGGACCCCGGCGGCCCGGGCACCGACCGCGGCGCGCTCCGCCGCGGCTGGAACGTACTGGACCCATCCTACGCAAGTCCTTGTCGTTGCAGGGTTTCCGCTGGCTGTATACACTCCGCGCAACACCCGGCGGAAAGCCCCGACGGGCCCCTCCCAGGAGCGAACTTGCGGCACGGTGGCGTCACCGATCTCGAGCCCGGCGCGGCCGTGCAGGCCGCCGCGGCCGGCACGCCGTTCCGTCGCATCGAACTGCTCCCGAACTGCTCCCTTTCGGTCCGCGGCGCGTGGTTCTTCTTCGGCACCGTCGCGTTCGCGACGCTGACGTTCGCGTTCTATTTCGTCGCGCAAGGCTTCTGGCCGGTGCTGCCGTGGGCCGGGCTGGAACTCGGGATCCTCGGCTGGGCGCTGTGGGCGACCATGCGCCGCCGCCGCTGGACGCAGACGATCACCGTCACGCCCGATCACGTCGAGATCACCACGCGCGGCAAGGACGGCGAACGTCGAATCGTGTTTTCCCGTCACTGGGCAGCCGTTACACTGCGCCGCGCGCACGGCTGGCACCCGAGCCGGCTCGTCGTCGAGTCGCACGGGAATGCGCTGGAAGTGGGCAGCTTCCTCACCGAGGAAGAGCGCCGTGCGCTCCATCGGCGTCTGGCTGAACTGATCGGCCGCAAGGCGGAGTCTCCCGAGCTGGAGACGGCGCTCGCGGCCACGGCGACGCGCGGACCCGAGGATTCCGTACCGGGAGCCGGTCCGCCGGCGGGCCCCGGGCCGGGGCCCGCGCCCTGGTAGTCGCAGGTTTCTTGAACAGAATCGATCGCGCTCCGATTCCGAAGATGCAAGGGGTTTCGATGTCCGCAGCCAAGATTGCCGCCGTGCTCGCGGGCGTGCTGGGGTCCGCCTCGGCCTACGCCTACGAGAACAGCTACAACATGCCGGTCGGCGTCACGCCGATCTCCCGCGAAGTGCACGGCCTGCACATGCTGATCTTCTGGATCTGCGTGATCATCGCGGTGTTCGTATTCGGCGCGATGATCTACTCGATCTGGAAGTTCCGGAAATCGAAGGGCGCGGTCCCCGACAAGACGCTGACCCACAGCACGAAGGTCGAGGTGGTGTGGACGGTCATCCCGGTGCTGATCCTCGTCAGCATGGCGGTGCCGGCCACGCGCACGCTGATCAAGATCGAGGACACCCGCGACGCGGAACTGTCGATCAAGGTCACGGGCTACCAGTGGATGTGGCACTACGACTACCTCGGCCAGGACATCGGCTTCTACTCGCGCATGGCGACACCCTCGAACGTCGCGCGCCAGCTGCGCTCGGGCATCGACCCGAACACCGTCGAGAACTACCTGCTCGAGGTCGACAACCGGCTGGTCGTCCCGGTCGACACGAAGGTGCGCGTGCTGATCACCGCGAACGACGTGATCCACTCCTGGTGGGTGCCGCAGTTCGCCGTCAAGAAGGACGCGATCCCGGGCTTCGTCAACGAGGCGTGGTTCAAGGCCGAGAAGGTCGGCGTGTACCCGGGCCAGTGCACCGAGCTCTGCGGCCGCGACCATGCGTTCATGCCGATCGTCGTCGAGGTCGTCTCGAAGGAGGACTTCGCGAAGTGGCTGGCGGACCGCAAGGCCGCCACGCAGCAGGCGCAGGCCGCGCCGGCGGCCGAGCCCGCCGCGCCGGTCGAGGCGGCGGCCCAGACGCCCGCCACCGCGGCGGCGACGGCGCCCGCCGCCACGACCGTGTCCCTGCAGAACACGCAGCTCGCCGCGCCGGTCGCGGCGAAGCTCTGACAGTCCCGACGGAGTAGCCCCAGATGGCCAACACCAGCACCCACGTCGCGCACGACGCGGACCACGACCACAAGCCGCACGGCCTCAAGCGGTGGCTGTTCACGACGAACCACAAGGACATCGGCACGATGTACCTGGTGTTCGCGCTGCTCATGTTCTTCGTCGGCGGCGCGATGGCCCTGGTCATCCGCCTCGAGCTGTTCTCGCCCGGCGTGCAGTTCGTGGATCCCGGCTTCTACAACCAGATGCTGACGATGCACGCGCTGATCATGATCTTCGGCGCCGTGATGCCCGCGTTCGTCGGCCTCGCGAACTGGATGATCCCGCTGCAGATCGGCGCGCCCGACATGGCGCTGCCGCGCATGAACAACTTCAGCTTCTGGATCCTGCCGTTCGCGTTCACGCTGCTGATGGCGACGCTGTTCCTGCCGGGCGGCGGCCCCGCCGGCGGCTGGACGATGTACCCGCCGCTGTCCCTCCAGGGCGGCGACTCGTTCGCGCTGATGATCTTCGCGATCCACCTGATGGGCGCGAGCTCGATCATGGGCGCGATCAACGTGATCGTGACGATCATGAACATGCGCGCGCCCGGCATGACGCTCCTCAAGCTGCCGCTGTTCTGCTGGACCTGGCTGATCACCGCCTACCTGCTGATCGCCGTGATGCCGGTGCTCGCGGGCGCGGTGACGATGCTGCTCACCGACCACTTCCTGCTGACCAGCTTCTTCAACCCGGCCGGTGGCGGCGATCCGGTGATGTTCCAGCACATCTTCTGGTTCTTCGGCCACCCCGAGGTCTACATCCTGATCCTGCCGGCGTTCGGCATCGTCAGCGAGATCATCCCGACCTTCTCGCGGAAGCCGCTGTTCGGCTACGACGCGATGGTCTACGCGACCGCCTCGATCGCGTTCCTGTCGTTCGTCGTCTGGGCGCACCACATGTTCACGGTCGGCATGCCGCTGGCCGGGCAGCTGTTCTTCATGCTGTCGACGATGCTGATCGCGGTGCCGACGGGCGTGAAGGTCTTCAACTGGACCACCACGATGTGGCGCGGCTCGCTCAGCTTCGAGCCGCCGATGCTGTTCGCGATCGCGTTCCTGTTCCTGTTCACGATCGGCGGCTTCTCGGGCCTGATGCTCGCGATCGCGCCGGCGGACTTCCAGTACCACGACACCTACTTCGTGGTGGCGCACTTCCACTACGTGCTGGTGCCGGGCGCGGTGTTCGCGATCATGGCGGGCGTGTACTACTGGCTGCCGAAGTGGACCGGCCACATGTACGACATGAAGCTCGCGAAGTGGCACTTCTGGCTGTCGACCATCTCGGTGAACGTGCTGTTCTTCCCGCAGCACTTCCTCGGCCTCGCCGGCATGCCGCGCCGCATCGTCGACTACAACACCCAGTTCACGGACTGGAACGTGGTGTCGTCGATCGGCGGATTCGTGTTCGGCTTCAGCCAGCTGCTGTTCGTCTGGATCATCTGGAAGTCGGCGCGCTCGGGCGCGAAGGCGACCGCCGAGGTGTGGGACGCGCAGCCTTCGGGCCTCGAGTGGACGGTGCCCTCGCCGGCCCCGTACCACACCTTCGACAAGGCGCCCGAGGTCCGCTGAGGACTTCATGGCGGCCGTCGAGACGATGGACACGAACGACCTCGCGCACCGGCGCGCCCGCGCACGCCGGATGACGATCGTGCTCGCGCTCGTCGCGGTCGCGTTCTACGTCGCTTTCCTGACGATGAGCGTGCTGCAGAGCCGCAGCCGGCCGCCGTCGCGCGACTGGATCCCGGCGCCGGCGGCCACGCCGGTGCCGGTCGACGAAACCGCGGCGCCGGGCGCCACGACGCCCGCCGCGCCGCCGACGACGGAGCGTGGATCATGAGCGAAGAGCGCAACCCACTCGCCGGCGGCGGCACGCCGGCGGAGTCGCCGGCGGCGGCGACATCGATGACGGCTGCCGCGGGCTCGCCCACGGCGCCCCGGCGCCTGCACGGCGGCCTCGTCGCCCGGCTGTGCCTGTTCGCGGCCGGCAGCTTCGCCTTCGGCTTCGCGCTGGTGCCGCTCTACGACGTGCTGTGCCGCGTCTGGGAAGTCGGCAACCGCTGGTACGGCGAGCAGACGAAGGCCGCGGACGTGGTCGAGCGGCCGGACGTCGCCCGGCTGATCACGGTCGAGTTCATCGCGAACACGCCGAACAACTCGCGCTGGGACTTCGCGCCGCAGGTGGCCTTCATGACGGTCCACCCGGGCAAGCTCTACGAGACGACCTTCTACGCGAAGAACACCGCGGAGCACGACGTCGTCGGCCAGGCGATCCCGTCGATCGCGCCGTCGTCGTCCGCGCGCTACTTCCAGAAGACCGAGTGCTTCTGCTTCGTGCCGCAGAACTTCGCGAAGGGCGAGGCCCGGGACATGCCCGTGCGCTTCATCGTCGACCCGGACCTGCCGGCCGACGTGGACCGCGTGACGCTGTCGTACTCGTTCTTCGAGGATCCGCGCTACGCACAGGCCGCGAAGGCCGGCGCCGGGTCCTGAGCGGCTCGACGCTTCGATTCAACGGGGAGTCGCCACGACGCACGGGCCCGGGGTCCGGCGCCGCGGCCTGAACAGAGAGCAGCGCACCGGACACCGGGGCTGCCGCACAACGATCAGAGACAGGAATGGCCATGGCAACGACGCACGAAGTCGATCCGAACCGCTACTACGTCCCGCACTCGAGCCCGTGGCCGATCTTCGGCTCGGTCGCGCTGTTCGTGCTGGCGGCCGGCGCGGCGCTCACGCTCGAGCAGACGACGCTCGGGCCCTACGTGCTCGGGCTCGGCTTCCTGCTGCTGTTCGTGCTGTTCTTCGGCTGGTTCAGGAACGTCGTCGACGAGAACCAGGCCGGCATGTACAACGCCGCGGTGGACCGCTCGTTCCGCATGGGAATGATGTGGTTCATCTTCTCCGAGGTGATGTTCTTCGCCGCGTTCTTCGGCGCGCTGTTCTACGCCCGGCAGTTCTCGCTGCCCTGGCTCTCCGGCGAAGGCGCGAAGGCGGTGACGAACGTGCTGCTGTGGCCCGGCTTCGAGGCGGCGTGGCCGTCGAACGGCCCGGCCGACCTCGGCCCGCGCGACGACGGCAGCTTCGAGACGATCCCGGCCTTCGGCCTGCCGGCGTTCAACACGCTGCTGCTGCTGACCTCCGGCGTCACCATCACGATCGCGCACCACGCGCTGCGCGCCGGCAAGCGCGCCCAGCTCAGCCTGTTCCTGGCGGCGACCTGGATCCTCGGCTTCATCTTCCTCGGCGTGCAGATCTACGAGTACCACTACGCCTACACGGATCTCGGCCTGACGCTCGGCACGGGCATCTACGGCTCGACCTTCTTCATGCTGACCGGCTTCCACGGCTTCCACGTGATGGTCGGCGCCATCATGCTGCTCGTGATCTGGCTCCGCGTCGTCAAGGGCCACTTCTCGCCGGAGCGCCACTTCGCGTTCGAGGCGACGGCCTGGTACTGGCACTTCGTCGACGTGGTCTGGCTGATCCTGTTCGTGTTCGTCTACTGGCTCTGATGAGCCGCGTCGAGCTCGACGACGTCCGGGGGGCCGCACTGCGGCCCCTCGGCGTTTGGGGCACCGTCGCGCTCGTGCTGTGCACGACGGGCGCCCTGCCGGCACGCGCCGCGCCTCCGGGCGGGCCGTCGGCGGCACCGTCGACGCTGCCCCCGGTCGAGGTCGTCGCGCCGGCCCCACTGCCCGGCGGTGCGGTGCCGACGGCGTGGCTGCCGACGAACGTGCAGTCGGCGTCCGGCGCCGACCTCGCGCGGGCGCAGGCCACGAATCTCGGCGAGTTCCTCGACGCCGCGTTCGCCGGCGTGCACGCGGCGAGTTCGCAGTCGAACCCGTTCCAGCTCGATCTCGCGTTCCGCGGCATCGGCGTCTCGCCGCTGCTCGGCAGCGCCAACGGTCTCGCGGTGCTGGTCGATGGCGTGCGCGTCAACGAGTCGTTCGGCGACGTCGTGCTGTGGGATCTCGTGCCGACGTTCGCGATCGACACCGTGCAGCTGGTGCCGGGCGCCAGCCCCGCCTTCGGCCCGAACGCGCTCGGCGGCTCGCTGCTCGTGCGCTCGCGCAGCGGCCGCACGAGTCCGGGCCTCGGCGCGGCGCTGGCCGGCGGCTCGTTCGGCCGCGAACGCGCCGAGCTGACGTACGGCGGCACGCGCGGCGCCTTCGACGCGTTCGTCGGCGCGGGTTACGGCGCCGAGGACGGCTGGCGCGACCGGTCGCCAACCGAGGTGCGGCAGTTCCACGCGCAGGGCGGCTGGAGCGGCGACGACGCGCGCCTGTCCGCGTCGTACACGCGCGCGGCCAACCGCCTGGCCGGCAACGGTCTCGCGCCCGAGGCGCTGCTCGCGGCCGACCCCGACGCCGTGTACACGTGGCCCGACGTCTCGCGGCCGGAGCTGGACTTCGGCCGGCTCGCCGCCGAGTGGCGCGTGGGCGACGTGGCGCTGGACGCACACGCCTATCTCCGCCGTCTCGACCTGGGCACCGAGAACGGCGACGTCGAGTTCGACGACGGCGACACTCCTGCCGACGCGAGCGACGACGGGTACGAGGCCGAGCTGCGCGGCACGCGCACGCGCAGTCGTACCCACGGGTTCGCGCTGCAGGCGGCGCTCGACGCAGAATTCGGGGGTCTCCGGCATCGCCTGGTGCTCGGGGGCGGCCTCGATCGCGGTCGCACCCTGTTCCTGCAGAGCGAAGCCGAGGGCGAACTGGGCGAGGATCGCGGCGTGCGCGGCGACGGCCCCTTCGAGCTCGAGACCGACCTGCTCTCCACCGCGGACTACGCATCGCTCTACGCGACGCACGGCGTGTCGTTCGGCGCACGCGCGCACGCGCGCCTGGCGCTGCGCTGGAACGAAGCACGCATCCGCCTCGCGGATCGCACCGGACTCGAGCCGGACCTGAACGGCGACCACCGCTTCGACCGTCTCAATCCCGCGTTCGGCTTCACGTGGGCGGCGACGCCGCGCGTCGCGCTCCACGCGGGCTGGTCGCAGGGCTTTCGCGTGCCGACCCCCGCGGAGCTGACCTGCGCCTCGCCCGACGATCCGTGCGCACTGCCGGTCGCGTTCGTCGCCGACCCGCCGCTCGACCCGGTGATCGCGCGGTCGTGGGAGTTCGGAGTGCGCGGCGAGTCGGCCGATGCGAGCGCCGTCGTACCCCGCGCCGCAGGCACGGCGACGCCCGGCACCGGGCGCGCGTGGCGGTGGCGCGCAACCGCATGGCGCACGAGCCTGCGCGACGACATCCTGTTCACCGCGGTCGGCGCGGGCCGCGGCTTCTTCGCGAACTTCCCGTCCACGCGACGCCAGGGTCTCGAACTCGCGCTCGCGCGCGAGGCCACGTCGCCCGGTCTCGGCGCGTGGCGCTGGCAGGCCAGCTACGCGTTCGTGGACTCGACCTACCGCGTGGACGCGGCGCTGTTCAACCCGGTCGCGCTGGACGCCGATCCCGCGACGCCGGCGACCCTCGACGTGCGCGCCGGCGACCGACTGCCCGCGACGCCGCGCCACCTCGCGAAGGTCGCGCTCGACTGGGAACCGCGCCGCGGCACCACGTTCGGCCTCGATGCCCGCTATGTCGGCCGCCAGTTCCTGCGCGGCGACGACTCGAACCTCGCGCGGCCGCTACCCGGCCTCGCGGTCCTGGACCTGCGGCTGCGGCAGCGGCTGGCGCCCCGCCTCGTGCTGCAGATCGTCGTGGACAACGTGCTGGACGTCCGCCGCGGCACCGTGGGTGCGCTGGCGCGCGACGCGTTCGACGGCGGCGAGGAGCCGCTGGAAGGCGTCGGGCCGGGGCCGGTGCGTCGCTTCGTCTCGCCGCTGGAGCCGCGCGCGATCGGCGTGGAGTTGCGCTACGGGATCGGCGAGGCCGGCTGAGGCGTCGCCAGCCGACCGGTCCGGGCGCCCGCACGGTCGCCCGGCGCGAGCGGCGGTTCACCGAGCAGGACGCGCCGGGGCCGCTTACAATCCTGCGGCGACGCGGCCGGGTCCGGTCTTCCGCCTCCGGGCCGAGGCCGTCGCGACGTCCCGCGCCGCGGCTTCAGCGCCCCACCGGGTGCGGCTGAATCCAGCCCTGGCTCCACGCGAACAGCAACAGCAGGAACAGGCCCACGGACAGGCCGATGCGCCACGTGAGCGCGCGGACCATCTTCCCGGAGTCGCCTTTGCCGGTGCTCAGGTGGAACAGGGCACTGCCGAGGCTGATCAGGATCGCGATCAGGACGACGACGACGAACAGGCGGAACAGGTCCAAGGCGTTCTCCTAGACGAGTGGCAAGTATAGTGCCCGCCCTGCGCATACGGATCGGTGCCCGCACCTTCGCGCCCGGCCTCGTGCCGACGCTGCTGATGCTGCCCGTGCTCGCGCTGCTGCTCGGCCTCGGCACGTGGCAACTCGGCCGGGCGGAGGAGAAACGCGCGTTGTTCGAAGCCTTCGCGCGCGGTACCGACGCCACCTCGGAGCTGCCGCCGGCCAGCCGTCCTGCACCGCGCTACACGCACGTGCGGCTCGAGGGGCGCTACCTGCCGGGCCGGCAGGTGCTGCTCGACAACGTCACGCACGCGGAGCGCGTCGGCTACCGGGTGCTCACGCCACTCGAGCGCGAGGACGGCGAGACGGTGCTCGTCGATCGCGGCTGGGTGCCGCTCGGTCGCTCGCGCGCGGTCCTGCCGGACGTCGCCGTGGATGCGGAGCCGCGCGCGATCGCGGGCCGCGTGGACGCGCTGCCGCGCGCCGGCATCGACCTCGAGGCGCCGGAGGGCAGCGGGTGGCCGCGCGTCGCGAGCTTCCCGTCGATGCCGGAACTCGAGCGCGCACTCGGGCGGCCGCTGTACCCGCAGATCGTGCTGCTCGACGCGGACCAGCCGGACGGCTACGTCCGCGAGTGGCGGCCGCCGGGCCTGCCGCCGGAGCGGCACCTCGGCTACGCCGTGCAGTGGTACTCGCTCGCCACCGCGCTGGTCGTGATCTGGATCGTCGTCAACACGCGGCGCACGGCCGAGTGAACCCGCCGCGCCCGCCCGCATCGAATCGCAGGCCGCCCGCGCCGAACCGCAGACCGTCTGCAACGAACCTCACACCGCACGCACCGCACCGCCACGCAGGACCTGACCACCGATGAACGCCGACGCCCGCCCGCCCGCCGCGAGTCACGCCCCCGGCACGCAGGAACCGCCGGCGATCCCACCGGAGCTGGTCCGCAAGCGCCGGATCCAGCTGGTGCTGCTCGCGCTCGTGTTCTTCGGGCCGGTGCTGCTCGCGACCGTGATGTACGTCGGCGGCTTCGGCACCCCGTCGGGCCGCGTGAACGTCGGCGAGCTCGTCCAGCCGCCGCGGCCGCTGCCGGACGTCGCGCTGCCGACGCCGGACGGCCGGCTGAGCTCGCCCGGAGTGTTGCGCGGCAAGTGGTCGCTGGTCTATGTCGGCGAGGGCGCGTGCACGTCGAACTGCCTGCAGGTCCTGGACGACCTGCGCGCCGTGCGTCTCGCGCTGGATCGCGACGCGACGCGCATCCAGCGCGTGTTCCTGTACGAGGGCCAGTGCTGCGGCCGCGAGCTGCTCGCCGGCGGGCCGGTCGGCGTCGGCCTCGTGCCGGTGGCCCTCGACGGCGCGCGCGAGATCCGCGACGCGTTCACGTTCGACGGCGTGCCGGCGGCGCAGGCGAACCACGTCTACGTCGTGGACCCGATGGGCGTCGTGATGATGCGGCACGCCCTGCCCGTGGACAGGCGCGGGATGGTCAAGGACCTCGAGAAGCTGCTGAAGCTCTCGCAGATCGGCTGAACGCACCGCGCGCGACCGGGCGCGCCGCGTTCACTCATCGACACCACGGCGGGGCGCGCGCTCCGCCCCGACGACGGACGACACCGTGACCTCTTCCTCCAAGCTGACCTGGTTCCGCCGCGCCGCGCTGTTCGCCGCGGTGCTCTGCTCGATCGTCGTGGTCGTCGGCGCGTGGGTGCGCCTGACGGACGCGGGCCTCGGCTGCCCCGACTGGCCGGGCTGCTACGGCGTGGCGCATCCCGCGCAGCTGATCGAGAAGGCGGAGCAGGTGAACGCGGCGTTTCCCGAACGGCCTTTCGACTACCAGAAGGCGCTGCACGAGATGGTGCACCGCTACATCGCGACGCTGCTCGGCCTCGTGATCATCGGGCTCGCGGTGTTCTCCTACGTGAACCGCCGCGATA
>Ga0315900_10006319_pt1 | contig 15953 bp, 13 predicted proteins | sample LakEriMetagenome_FD_203521 | JGI IMG/M metagenome (GOLD analysis project Ga0315900, IMG submission 203521) | Freshwater fungal communities from buoy surface, Lake Erie, Ohio, United States - Buoy 12 MA114 | ecosystem: Environmental > Aquatic > Freshwater > Lake > Lake biofilm | place: USA: Lake...
CCGCCCGAGATCGACTCCAGCCCGGCGATGCACTTGAGCAGCGTGCTCTTGCCACAGCCGCTGGGCCCGAGGATCGACACGAACTCGCCCTTGGCGACATCGACGTCGATGTCCTGGAGCGCCTGCACCGGACCCCGCCGCGACGTGTAGGTCTTGTCGACGTGCGAGATCCGGATGTAGGGCGAGGGCGGCGCAACCGCCGCGACGGCGGTGTCAGTCGACGAGCGCATTGGTGAAGAACGCGCTGGCCTTTTGCCCGGGCTTGATCGCGCCGGCCGCTTCCATCGACTGGATGGCCTTGGCCCAGTCGGCCTCGGCCTGCCAGCCGGTGCGCTTGCCGCGGGTGTTCGGGGTCTCGAAGAAGTCGCGGTAGGCGACGATCTGACCGCGCAGCAGATCGGGATCGAGCTTGGCGCCGGGGCGCTGCGCGATGATCGCCTGCACCGCCTCGTCGATGTTGGCCGGGCTCTGGTAGATGTAGTCCCAGGCGCGGATCTGCACGCCGACCAGCTTGCGCAGGGCGTCGGGGCGCTTCTTCAGCGTGGCCTCATTGGTCACCAGGCCGTAGCTCGGGAAGTGGATGCCGTAGTTTTCGGCGAGGATGGCCTTGCCGGGGCGCGACTTGGCCACCAGCGGCACGCCGAAGGGCGCGAGCGACAGGAAGCCGTCGGCGTCGCCCGAGGCGTAGGTGGCGACCATGGCCGGCGGTGCGACCATCGTGACCGCGAGCTGCTGCTCGCTCATCTTGGCCGCGCGGCGGAAGGAATCGATGAAGGGCACCCACGGGCTGCCGGTGAAGCAGACCAGCTTCTTGCCCGCGAGGTCCTGCGCCTTGTCGAGGTTGGAATTGGCCGCAACGATGATGGCGAGATCGCCGCGCCGTGCGAAGCCCGCCACCGCGATCAGCGGCAGCCCCTTTTCGCGCGCCAGCGCCATCGGGCCGAGCTGCACCGCGCCGACATCGACCTGGCCGGTCGCGACCAGTTGCAGCCCCGGCAGCGTGCCCTTGCCGTCCTGCACGTCGACATCGAGGCCCGCCTGCTCGAACCAGCCCTTCTGCTTGGCCAGGTGCATGGCCGCATGGATGCCCCAGGGCGTGAAGTCGAGCACCACGCTGAGCTTCTCGCGCGACTGGGCGAAGGCGGCGCCGGGGACCAGTGCGGCGGCGATGGCGATCGCCGCGGAATGCTTCAGGAAGGCCCGCAAGCCTTGGGCAGTGCTCATGGTCGTGCTCCTCGAAATCGGGGGAGGGTGGAGGGTGTGGAGAACGGTTGCGGTGACACGGCCGGCCTGGCAGGCGCGCTCAGCGCGCAGCGCCTGCAGGCTGGCCACGCGATGCGCTGAGCACGGCATCGACGATGCCCTGATAGCCGGTGCATCGGCAGATGGCGCCGGAGAGAGCCTCGCGCACGTCTTCCTCGGTGGGTGAGGGGTTGTGCCGCAGCAGATCGAGCGAAAGCATCAGCATGCCGGGTGTGCAGAAACCGCACTGCAGACCGTGACAGGCGCGGAAGGCTTCCTGCAGCGGATGCAGCGCGCCGTCGGCACTGGCGAGCCCCTCGATGGTAAGGATCTCGGCGCCGTCGGCCTGCACCGCCAGCGCGGTGCAGGAGCGTGCCGCCTCGCCGTTGAACAGGATGGTGCAGGCGCCGCAGATCCCGTGCTCGCAACCGGCGTGGGTACCGGTGAGGCCGAGGTCCTCGCGCAGGAAATCGACCAGCAGCTTGCGCGCATCGCAGCGGCCGCTTCGTGGCTGGCCGTTGACCGTGAGGTGAATGTCGATGAGCTGGGACATGATGGACTCGAGGCTGTGGCGATCGGTCAGTGCGACTGCCACGGGCCCGGCATCGCGGCCGCACGTTCGAGCGCGCGGCGGGTCAGCACCTCGATGAGGTGGCGTCGGTAATCGGCGGAAATCCTGGGATCGGCCATCGGCGTGCAGTGCTCGGCCGCGCTGGTCGAGGCCGCCACGATGGTGTCGGGCAGCAGCGGCGCCGCGCCGAGCAGGCGCTCGGCCTGCTGCGCACGATAGACGCGGTCGGTGGCGCCGGCCACTGCGATGCGCGCGCCGAAGGCTCCGGCAGACAGGGGCTCGAGCACCACCGCGACGGCGACGATCGCGAAATCGCCGGGCCGGCGCGCGAATTCCTCGATGGCGAAACCGCAGCCTGCACGCATGCAGGGCAGCCGGATCTCGGTGAGGATCTCGTCGGGGGCCAGGGCCGTGGTGAACATCGACTGGAAGAGCGACTCGGCCGGGATCACCCGCGTGCCTGCGGGCCCGGCGGCGACGACATCGCCATCGAGCGCACGCAGCACCATCGGCAGTTCGGCGCTGGGGTCGGCGTGCGCGATCGAGCCGCCGACGGTGCCGCGCGACCGGGTGGGGGCGTGACCCACCCAGCGCAGCGCCGCCGCCATCAGGGGCAGGTGCTGCGCCACGAGCGGGCTGTGCTCGGCCTGCCGCTGCCGGGTCATGGCGCCGATGTGCAAGGTGTCTGCGTGCAGCGTGATGCCCGCGAGCTCGCCGATGCGCCGCAGATCGATCAGCGCGGCCGGTTGCGCGAGCCGGAAATTGAGCATCGGGACCAGGCTCTGGCCACCGGCGAGTACCCGCGCCGCGCCCTCGTGGCGCGCGAGCAGGTCGATGGCGTCGGTGAGGGAACCGGGCGCGTGGTAGGCGAAGGACGGGGGCTTCACACGCCGCTCTTTCCGACGCGCAGCACCCTGCGGGGCCGATGGGACATGGACGTGTGGTGACCGAGGGAGCTCGGTGGACGGCCGACGCGGACGAGCTCGGGATCCACCATGGATGAAAGTCAATATTGACTGTCCAGTCAACGACTGTCAAGCTCGCCCGCTATCGTTTGACGTGTCGTGGCGGAGGGTGCGGATGCACGGTGAAACAGTGGCTGCTCATGTCGGGAGTTCCGTGCTGCGCCGCGAGGATGAGCGGCTGCTGCGGGGTCAGGGCGAGTACCTCGCCGATATCGTCCTGCCCGGCATGGTGCATGTCGCGTTCGTGCGCAGCCCGATGGCGCACGCGCGCATCGAGGGTATCGATCTGCGCGCGGCGGCGGCGTTGCCCGGCGTCGTGATGGCGCTCGATGGCGCCGAACTCGCACGCCTGATGCCCCCGGTCAAGGACCAGCAGCTGCCTCTGCCGGCCAAGTGGCGCACCACGGTGTCGCACCGCATCGTCGACCCGCGCCAGCCGCTGCTCGCGATCGACAGGGTGCGCCATGTCGGCGAGGCGGTCGCCGTCATCGTCGCGGTCGATCGCTATGTCGCCGAGGATGCGGTCGATCTGGTCGAGCTCGCGCTCGAGCCGCTACCCGCGGTGGTCGACCCCGAGCAGGCCATGGCCGAGGGCATGCCGCGGGTTCACGAGCAGGCGCCCCGCAACCTGTTCGCCGAGTTTTCGGTCGGCAAGGGTGACGCCCTCGCCGCGCTCGAACGCGCACCGCGACGCCTGAAGCGGCGCTTTCGCCACCACCGCTATGCAGGCATGCCGATGGAGTGCCGCGGCGTGCTCGGCCAGTACGAGCGGCGCACCGGTCACCTGACCGTCTGGTCATCGACGCAGGTGGTCCACTGGGTCCGGCGCGAGCTCGCCCACACGCTGAGCCTGCCGGAGGCGCGCATCCGCTGCGTGGCGCCCGATGTCGGGGGCGGCTTCGGCACCAAGGGGCATGTGTACCCCGAGGATCTGCTGATCCCCTTCCTCGCGATGAAGCTCGGCCGCCCGGTCCGCTGGATCGAGGATCGCCGGGAACACCTGCAGAGCGCCTGCCACTCGCGTGACCAGATCCACGACATCGCGGTGGGCTTCGACGACACCGGGCGCATCCTCGCGGTGCACGACCGTTTCATCATGGACTGCGGTGCCTGGAACCCGGTCGGAGTCGGCATCCCCTACAACACCGCTTCGCACCTCATCGGCCCCTACAAGGTCGACAACCTGCGTGTCGAGGCCTTTGTCGTTGCCACCAACAAGGTGCCCAACGCACCGTACCGTGGCGCCGGGCGGCCCGAGGCCGCGCACGCGATGGAACGGATGATGGATCTCGTGGCCCGCGAGCTCGGCCTGGAGCCGGCCGAGGTGCGCCGTCGCAACATGGTGCGTGCCGACGAGATGCCCTACGCGGTGGGCATCCCCTATCGCGACGGCGAGCCGATCGTCTACGACACCGGCGACTATCCCCGGGCTCTCGACAAGGCATTGGCCGAACTTGGTGGCCTGCAGGCTTTCCGGGAGCGCCAGGCGGCTGCACGGTTGCGCGGCAAGCACCTCGGTCTGGGTCTGTGCGTGTACACCGAGGGCACCGGAGTGGGGCCCTTCGAGGGCGCCACCGTGCGCATCGATCCCTCGGGCCGGATCTACGTGGCCGCCGGCTCCTGTCCGCAGGGTCAGGGCATGGAAACGATCTTCGCCCAGGTCGCTGCCGACTGCTGGAAGGTGAGCCCCGACGACGTGGTGCTCACCTTCGCCGACACCGCCGCCATCCCGATGGGCTTCGGCACCATCGCCAGCCGCTCCACGGTCACGCTGTCGGCCGCGATCCACGAGGCGAGCGAGCGGGTGCGCCGCAAGGTCTTCGCGATCGCAGCCAACGCACTCGAGTGCGCCGAGCGTGATCTCGAGCTGCGCGACGGCCGCGTCGGCGTGGTGGGCGTTCCTGGTGCATCGATGACCCTCGCCCAGGTGGCCGCCGCGGCGCGCCCGGGCTGGGATCACCGGCGTCCCGCCAATACCGAGGCCGGGCTCGAGAGCACGTACTACTGGGAGCCGCCGACCGTCACCTGGTCCTATGCGGCCCACGCGGTGATCGTCGAGGTCGATGTCGAGCTCGGCAGGGTTCGCCTGGACCGCTACGTGATCGCCCATGACTGCGGCGTGCTGGTCAACCCGATGCTCGCTGAAGGCCAGATCGTCGGCGGGGCGGTGCAGGGCATCGGCGGCGCGATGCTCGAGGAATTCCTCTACGACGAGCAGGGGCAGCTGCTGGCGGGCTCGTTCATGGAGTACCTGCTGCCGAGCGCGGGCGACCTGCCGCGCATCACGGTGCTGCACGAGCAGTCGCCCTCGCCCTCCAATCCGCTGGGCGTCAAGGGCCTGGGCGAGGGCGGTGCGATCGGCCCGCCGGTGGCGATCGCCAACGCGGTGAGTGATGCGCTCGCGCCCTGGGCTGCCGAGTTCAACGACACCCCGGTGACCCCGCAACGGATCTTCGAGGCTACGCGCCGGCGCCCGCCGTCCGCCTGAGGGTTCGCAGCTGGCGCGTGGCGTCCTCGTCGAGCACGCCGCTTTGCGCATCGACCACCACCGCATGGTGGTCGCGCGCGAAGGCCGCGCTGATCTTCTGGTTCCAGACATCGCGTGCCACCCGCGCCGGGTCGCGCGCGAGTGGATCACCGAAGCCGCCCCCACCGGGCTGATCGTGCACCACCAGCGCGCCCTGACGCAGCCAGCCGGTGGTCTTCGAGGGCAGCTCGGTGACCTTGCCCGCATCGTCGATGCGGTTGCGCGCGAAGGAGCCGGGTTCGCCGCCCGCGAGCGGGTAGGGCGCGAACTTCATCCGGTCGGCACGCAGCTGCATGAAGGCCTCGTCGGCGAGCACCCGGAAGCTGCGCCGGATGCCCAGCCCGCCGCGCCACTGGCCGGCGCCGCAGCTGTCCTCGATCAGCTCGTAGGCCTCGATGCGTACCGGGTGCTGTGACTCGAGGGTTTCGACCGGCGTGTTCGACAGGTTCTGCGAGGCGTTGGTGATCGCCTCGATGCCGTCGGCGCCCGGGCGGCCGCCCCACGCGCCGCAGATCATGTCGACGATGATGAAGGGGCGACGGTCTTCCCGGCGCCCCGACAGGCACACGACGGTGTTGCCGCCTTCGCCGGCCGCCGGGATGCGGTCCGGGACGATCTGCGCAAGCGCGCCGAGCATCGCGTCGAAGACCCGGTAGCCGGTCAGCGCGCGCGCGGCCACCGCCGCCGGCGGCTGCGGGTTGAGCACGCAACCTTCGGGCACCGAGACCTCGATGCAGCGGAACACGCCCGCGTTGTTGGGGATGTCGCCCTTCAGTGCGCAGCGCACCGACAGGTAGGTGCACGACTTGGTGTAGGACAGCGTGGAATTGATCGCGGCCTTCACCTGCGGGGCCGAGCCGGTGTAGTCGACCGAGACATGGTCGTCGTGGACCGTGACGGTGACCCGGATCGGGATCGGCTCGGGCGACAGGCCGTCATCGTCGATGTGGTCGACGAAGCTGAAGCTGCCCTTGGGCCAGCGGCGGATCTCGTCGCGCGTGAGCCGCTCGGCGTAGTCGAGCAGCTCGTCGAGGTAGCGGTGCATCGTCGCCGTGCCGTGACGCTCGAACAGACGGCCGAGTTCACGAATGCCCACCTGGCAGGCCGCGTACTGCGCCTTCAGATCGCCGAGCACCCGATCGGGCACGCGCACGTTCAGGCCGATCAGGCGCTCGAGCATCTCGTTGACCCGGCCGCGCTCGTAGAGCTTGACCACCGGGATCCTCAGCCCTTCCTGGAAGATCTCGGTGGAGTCGCTCGCGTTGGAGCCCGGCACGCGGCCGCCCACGTCGGTGTGGTGGCAGATCACCACGCAGAAGCCCTCGACCGCGCCGTCGTGGAAGAAGGGCACGAACATGAAGATGTCCGGCAGGTGCATGCCCCCCTGATAGGGATCGTTGACGATCACCGCATCGCCGGGATGGAGGTCGTTGCCGTACTGGGCGAGCATCGCATCCATCGCCTCGGGCACGGCACCGAGGTGCAGCGCGATGGTCTTGGCCTGCGCAATCATCCTGCCCTTGCGATCGCAGATCGCGGCCGAGTAGTCCATCACGTCCTTGACGATCTCGGAGCGCGCCGTGCGGATGACCGTGTAGGCCACCTCGTCGACGATCGCGTCGAGCGCGTTCTTCAGGACCGCGAAGGTGATCGGGTCGAGGTCGATGGCGGCGGTGGTCGTGGTGCTCATGCGAGGATGTCGATGGTGAGATTGCCGATGGCGTCGCCGCTCGCCCGTGCGCCGGGCGGCACGACGATCGTGGTGTCGTAGGACTCGATGATCAGCGGGCCGTCGAGGCTGCGCCCGCCCATCGTGGCGCGGGCCACGATCGGGGTGTCGATCGGGGCCTGCCCGCGCATGAAGCTGACCATGCGGCGGCCGCCCCCGCCGCCTGCCGCGTCGCCCGCCAGCGCGATGCGGCGGAAGTCGAGCCGGTCGGTGCTCAGGCCGCGCGCGCCCAGGCGCAGGTTCACGAGTTCCAGCGGCTCGTTGCTGCTGTAGCCGAAGGTGTCAAGGTAGGCGCGCTGGAAGTCCTCGCGCAGCGCGGCCAGCGTCGGTGCGTCGAGTGTGTCGGAACCCACCGGGATCGTGAGTTCCGACGACTGCCCGAGGTAGCGGCAATCGGCCCGCAGCGAGAAGGCCACCGAGCTCGGGGGATAGCCTTCGGCCGCCAGCGTGGTTTCGCCGAGCCGACGCAGCTCGGCGATGACCACGGCCATCGCCACCGGGTCGATCCGCTCGAAGGGCCGCAGCACCGCACGCAGGAAATCATGCTCGGCGTCGGCGGCGAGCATGCCGGCCGAGCAGAACACGCCCGCCATGACCGGCGCGATCACGCGGCGCACCCCGAGCAGGCGCGCCACGTCGACCGCGTGCACCGGGCCGCCGCCGCCGAAGGCCACCATCACCAGATCGCGCGGGTCGCGGCCTCGCTCGACGGTGACCGCGCGGATCGCGCGCGCCATGTTGACATTGGCGATGTGTCGCACGCCATGCGCGGCGTCGATCGGGTCGAGCCCGAGCGGCCGCCCGATGTGGCGTTCGATCGCGGCGCGCGCCAGGGCGGGATCGACCCGAAGGCTGCCGCCGGCGAGCGCGGTGGGGTTCAGAAAGCCGAGCGTCATGTTCGCGTCGGTCACCGTGGGTCGCTCGTTGCCCAGCCCGTAGCAGGCCGGGCCGGGCGAGGATCCGACCGACTCCGGTCCGACGATCAGCAGACCGCCAGCATCGATCGAGGCCACCGATCCGCCGCCTGCGCCCACCTCCGCGATGTCGATCGCCGGCACCTTGAGCACGTAGCCGCCGCCCTTCACGAAGCGGCTCGGGGACGAGATGCCGTCGCGGAACTCGTACTCGTTGGTCAGCGCCGGCTTGCCGTCGGTGATGATCGAGGCTTTCGCGGTGGTCCCGCCCATGTCGAACACGATGGCGTCGCGCGCGCCGGTGACGTCGGCCAGGCGAGCCGCCCCGGTGACGCCGCCCGCCGGGCCTGAGGCCACCGCGAACACCGGTCGTTCGCTCGCGGCAGTCAGGCCCATCATGCCGCCGTTGGAGGCCATCACCTGGATCGGTGCGTGGATGCCGAGCGCCGCGAGATCGCGCTTCAGGCGCGCGAGATACACGCGCATTGCCGGCAGGATGTAGGCATTGACCACGGTGGTGCTGGTGCGCTCGTACTCGCGCAGCTCGGGCAGCACCTCGCACGAGGCGGTCACCAGCAGTTCCGGGAACTCCGACTCGAGGATGCGTCGGGTCGCCAGCTCGTGGACGGGGTTGGCGTAGCTGTTGATGTAGGTGATCGCCACCGCCTCGACGCCCTCGTCGCGGAAGAACGAGGCCACCGCGCGGACCTGCTGCGGATCGAGCGCGCGCACGATCGCACCGTCGGCGCCGATGCGTTCGTCGACCTCGCGGCGCCAGCGCCGGGGCGCAAGCGGTTCGGGCTTCGACCAGCCCAGGTCGAACATCGTGGGGGTGCGGATGCGGCCGATCTCGAGCACATCCCGAAAGCCGCGCGTGGCGATCACGCCGACCCGGGCGCCGGCCTTCTGCAGGATGATGTTCGAGGCGGCGGTGGTGCCGTGGACCACCTCGGTCACGGCAGCCGGCGCGATGCCGGCCTGCGCGAGCACCGCGCGGATGCCCTCGACGACCGCGCGCCCCGGGTCATCCGGCGTGGTGGAGGTCTTGTTGATGTGCAGCGAGCCGTCGGGCAGTTCGACGACCACGTCGGTGAAGGTGCCGCCGATGTCGCAGCCGATGCGCAGCCGGGGACCGGTGCGCGCTGCGTCGGAGGGGCTCGACATGAAGGGGACCCTGAACGAGGTGGCCGTGAGCCGTGAGGCTTGCGGCCGGGAAGCGATGGCGGCGGCCGGTGAGCCCGGGCGCCGGACGTGTCACGATGCGAGCGGCGATGGTTGGTGAATCGCCCGCCCCTGTCAATACGCCGTCGCGCCCCACCCGGGTACCGGCGCGCGATCCGATCGCCGCGCGAGGCGCGGGGTTTCAGAAACGCAGCGGTGCCCAGGCATTACGGACCGCACGCGTGAGGCTGAGCATCGCGAGCGCCGAGGTGCGCGGGTTGGCGGGCAGCGGCAGATTCTCGAGCTGAAGGCTGAGCCGGCCGAAGGCACCTTCGGCCTCGACCGCATGGACGTTGCGCTGCACCCCGGGGTCCGCGATCAGGTCGACCTCGGTGGCGTCGAGCCCCAGCCCCGCCAGGGCCACCGTGGCCGCCACGTTCGCGTTCTTCGGGAACAGGCGCGCGGCCTCGCGGGCGCTGCCGCGAAAGACGAGCGCAGGGGCACGCAGATCGTCGAGCACGCACCGTTGCTCGGCGGCCGTGCCGCGCCAGCCTGCCGGTGGCTTGCGGCCCGTGTAGCACACCCGGTCGAGGCCACCGGCGCGCGCCGCAGCGAGTGCGTCCATGCCGCCGATGGCACCCGCGATCAACTGGACGCTGGTGTGCCCCTCGCGGGCCGCCGCCTCGATCGCCTCGAGTCGGGCGTCCTCGTGCAGCGCGCCCACCGAGGCCACCACGCAGGGCACGCCCGCGCGCAGAGCGGGCACGACATGCTGCAGCACCGCCGTGTGGCCGGCGCACTCCGCGAGCAAGTGCGGCCGCGCGTCGTCGCGCAGGTCGAGGGCGATCGACACCCGGGCCGTCGGCGCGAGCACGGCGGCGGCGGCACGCGCCGCCTCGAGCGCGTGTGCGGGCACGAGGATCTGCGCGATCCGCACGCCGGGCTCCCCCGACAGCGCTCGCACCAGTTCCTGTCCGATGGCGCCGAATCCCGCGATCGCGATCTCGAACATCGTTTCCCCTCGTCCATGACCGGTGGCTTCCGGTGATCGCCGGATCATCCCATCCTTCGGGATCGGGCGGGCGCGCGTAAGCTCGTGCTTCCGCCTTCCTTCTGGTGATCCCCATGTCGTCGCGCACCCGCTTCCCCGCCCTGGCCGCCGGCCTCATGCTGGTCCTGGTGACCGGCGCCGCCCTCGCCGGGCCGACGCTCACGCTGTCGGCCGATGCGCGCGTGCGTGTGCCGAACGACGAGATGAGTGTGACGCTTGCCGTCGAACGCGAAGGCCTGCAGCCGGGACAGCCCAACGAGCAGGTCCATCGGGAGCTCACCGAGGCGATCGAGCGTGCGAAGAAGGTGCCTGGCGTGCAGGCTCGGCTCGGCCAGTTCTGGACCCAGCCGAGCGTGAGTCCGCAGGGCAGGGTGACCGGCTACCGCGTGCGCGGCGAGGTGGTGCTGAGCTCGCGCCAGTTCGCCGAACTCGGCCAGCTCGTCGGCGCCCTGGGCGCGCGCCTGCAGATCGCCGGGGTCGCCTTTCAGGTGTCCGGTGAGCGCCGACAGGAGGAACGGGCGCGGCTGATCGCGTCGGCCGCGGAAGCCTTTCGCGCGAAGGCGCAGGCCACGGCGCTGGCCTTCGGTCTGAAGGCCTACGAGCTGCGCACGATCACGCTGCATGACGGTGGCGGGCCGCAGCCCCGCTACCAGCCCGCGCCGATGGCGATGCCCGAGGGTGTGCGCGCCGCCGCACCGATGCCGGTGGAGGGCGGCGAGAGCGAGATCACGGTCGGGCTGTCCGGCACCGTGGAGCTGCGCTGACAACCGGCAAGCCGAGGTTCGAGGCGCTTGCCGCGATCCGTCTTGCCGCAGCACCCGGCCCCGGGAGGGCGATGCCGGATACCTGAGGAAACTTGTTGGTCAAGGCGTGACTGATGAGTCTAATTCGGGATGATTGCACCGCTAGGTCGAAATATGACCTAGCAGTCAAATCATCCCGCAACGCCTCGGAGTCCTGACCATGCCTTCCGGTTTCACCCTCTCGCGCCTGCGCCGACTGTCAGCCCCCCTCGTGATCGCCGCTGCGGTCGGCCTGGCGGGATGCGGCGACGGCCATCATCCTCCGCCCACGATCGCCCAGACCGCTGCCGCGTCGACTGAGTTCTCGACCCTCGCGGCCGTCGTGAATTTCGTCGGCGGCGAGGTGTCGTCGCTGTTGTCCTCGCCGGGGGACCTCACGGTGTTCGCGCCGACCAATGCCGCCTTCGATGCCCTGGCCCGGGAACTCACCGGCAACAGCGCGGCGGTGGCGAGTGCGCTGCTCACCGACGCCAATCGGCCGTTGCTCGATGCGGTGCTGCGCTACCACGTCCTCGGTACCCGGGTGGCAAGCACCGCGGTACCGATCGGTCAGCCCATCGATCCGGTGCTGGCGGGCACCGACAGCTTCCGGGTGGATCGTGCCGGCACGGCGCTGGTCATCACCGACGGGCGCTTTCGCACCTCGCGCATCGTGCAGACCGATCTCGGAGCCTCCAATGGCGTGATCCACGCCATCGACAAGGTGATCCTGCCGCCCGAGGCCGTGGCCTCGCGCTCGATCGTGCAGGTCGCCGCCGGCAACGAGAACTTCACCAGCCTCGTGGCGGCGCTCGGTTTTGCGAGCGTCAACGGCGATCTCGTCAGCCTGCTCTCGGGCGGCGGAGCGTTCACGGTCTTCGCCCCGACCAACGCGGCCTTCGACGCACTGGCGCGCGAACTCACCGGCAATCCGCAGGCCACCGCGGGCGCGATCCTGGTGCCGGGCAACGAGGCCCTGGTGCGCTCGGTGCTGCAATACCACGTGCTCACCAGCCAGGTGCTGCGCAATCAGGTGCCGCTGGGTGCGCCGATCGCCACGGCCCAGGGCGGCAGCTTCACCGTCGGCCTGTCCAATGGCGCGCTCACCATCACCGATGCGCGCAACCGGACAGCGAGCATCGTGGCCACCGATGTTCGCGCCACCAACGGCGTGGTCCACGTGATCGACCGGGTGATCCTGCCGGCACCCTGAGGGCCGGACGATCCGCGGTCGCAGCCGCCCGGGACATCGTGGCATTGACGCGTCCCGGCGCGGTGCGCAAAGTGCGACGAGGCCGGGGCCGATGCATGGGGTGTCGGCGTCCGCGGCCCGCCAGGGAGACTCGACGATGTTCAAGGTGTCCGTGCTGTACCCGAACAAGGCCGATGCGCACTTCGATCACGACTACTACCGTGACCGCCACATGGCGCTGGTCGCCGACAAGCTCGGCGCCACGCTGAAGCGCTACACGGTCGACAAGGGGCTCGCCGGCGGTGCGCCGGGCTCGCCGCCGGCCTTCGTGGCCTCGTGCTCGCTCTTCGTGGATTCCCTCGAGGCCTTCCAGGCGGGCATGGCGGCGCACGGCGCGACCATCATGGCGGACATTCCCAACTACACGAACATCGCGCCGCAGATCGAGATCACCGAGGTGGTGGTCGGCTGAGCACGCGCCGGTGCGTACTCGGTGGTGCGCCGATCGGAAGCCTCCGCCCGACGGCGGGTCAGGGCAGGGGCACCTCCACCGCCACGGTCGTGCCGTTCCCGCCCGACGCCGCTGTGCCGACGGCTGCTCCGTGCGCACCGTGCCGTCGCGGCGCCCCAGCCGCCGCTGACGGCTCCTGGCGCTGCCGGCCTTTCGCCAGCCCGGGTGCGGGGTTCGTCGTCGCTCGCGGCGCTCGCCCGGCGGAATCAGGCGCGCGCGCTCAGGCAGGCCAGGCGCTTTGCCGAAAGGCCTCGACGAGGAAGTCGATCAGCGCTCTTACCCTCGGCGCAAGGTGCTTGCGGCTGGGGTAGACCGCATAGACGCCGAGCTCGATCGAGCGATAGTTCGGCAGCACCTCCACCAGGGCGCCGGCGGCGAGATACGCGCCGACGAGAAAGGAAGGCTGCAGGACGATGCCCTGATGCTGAAGGGCGGCGGCGCAGCAGGTGTCGCCACTGTTGGTGCGCATCCGCGGGCGCACCGTCACGGTGATCGGCCTCCCGCTTTCCCCGGGTGCCTGCGGCCCTTCGAAGGCCCAGTGATCGCCCATCGCCAGCAGTGAGTAGGCAATCACGGCGTGCCGCGCAAGCTCCGAGGGGTGCGCAGGTACGCCGTGCCGTTGGAGATACTGCGGCGAGGCGCACAGGACGAGTCGCGTGCTGGCAAGCCGGCGGCTGACCAGTGACGAGGCCTGCAGCCGCGAGATGCGCACCGCGAGGTCGTAGCCCTCGTCGACCACGTCGACCAGGCGGTCGGACAGCGTGACATCGAGCATCACCTTCGGATACCGCGCCATGAACGCGGGCCACAGCGGGGCGAGGTGCAGCACGCCGAAGCTCACCGGCACGTTGATGCGCAGCTGACCCACCGCCTCGCCGGTCTGGTGCGAGAGCTCGGCCTCGGCCTCGGCCAAGCCGTCGAGCAACTGCCGGCAGCGCTCGTGGAAGACCTCGCCCTCCGGGGTCAGCGACAACCTGCGGGTGGTGCGGTGGAGCAGCCGGGCGCCAAGCCGCCCCTCGAGCTCAGCCACCAGCCGCGAGATCGCCGTTCGGGAGATCTGCAGCGCATCGGCTGCCCGCGCAAAGCTGCCAGCATCGACGACCGCGACGAAGGCACGCATCTCCTGAAAACGATCCATCGCCGAATTATGCCGATTCTTGGGATAAAACGTTTCTGAATAGACGGTTTGTCGCCGTCAAGGAGGTGATTAAAGTGCCTTCACCGCGGCATTGGGCCGCGCCTCGAGAACCGGAGCCCGCTGATGGCGCGACTGCCCACCGTCTTCATCTCCCACGGCGCGCCCACCTTCGCGCTCGAGCCCGGCGTGGTCGGGCCGCGACTGACCGCTCTGGGCCGCATGCTGCCCCGACCCGAGGCGGTGCTGGTGGTGTCGCCCCACTGGATGACGCCGTTGCCCCGGGTTGGCCACGCGACGCAACCCGACACGATCCATGATTTCGGCGGCTTCGATCCCGCGCTCTACCAGCTGAGCTACCCGGTGCGCGGTCACGCGACGCTCGCCCGGCGTACGCTCGAGCGGCTGACCCTGGCTGGCTGGCCGACGCAGGCCGACGAGCGCCGCGGGCTCGACCACGGCGTCTGGGTGCCGCTCATGCATCTGTATCCGCAGGCCGATGTGCCGGTGTTCCAGGTGTCGTTGCCCTCGCGGCTCGGTGCGCCGCAGGCCTGGGCCTTCGGACAGGCTCTCGGGCCTCTGGCCGACGAGGGTGTACTGATCGTCGGCTCGGGAAGCCTCACGCACAACCTGCACGAGTTCCGCGGCGCCGATCGCCCGGCCGAGCCCTATGTCGCCACCTTTGCCATGTGGGTGGGCGAGGTCGTTCGGGCGGGCGACCACGCACGGCTGCTGCGCACCCTCGAGGATGCCCCGCAGGCGCGGCGCGCCCATCCAACGACCGAACACTTCTGGCCGCTGCTCGTGGCGGCAGGCGCGGCCGCCGGTGTCGGGGCCTTGCCGCCGGCCATGGTGATCGAGGGCGGCATCACCCATGGCATGCTGGCGATGGACGCCTACGCCTTCGGCCTGGCCAACCGCTGACTTCACGAGCACCGGTGCATGGAAGGTGATATCTCCTGGGCGTTATCCCGCACGCAGATCGCCGTCGAGATCGTCGCCACGGTGGCCTTCGCGCTCTCCGGCGTGATCGAGGGCGCCCGCAAGCGTCTCGACGCGGTGGGCATCTGCGTGGTGGCGGGGCTGGCGGCCTTTGGCGGGGGCACGGTGCGCGATGTGCTGCTCGATCGTCGGCCGCTGTTCTGGGTCCAGCACGAGGGCTGGGTCTGGTCACTGCTGCTGCTGTGCATCGGTGCGATGGTGTTCATGCGTGCCCGGCACCTCGAGCCCACCGAGCGGGCGATGCAGTGGCCCGACACGCTCGGGCTCGGTCTGTTCGCCGCCAGCGGCACGCAGATCGCGCTCGAGGCGGGCATGCCCGGACTGGTCGCCGTGATCCTGGGTGTCGTGACAGCGGTGTTCGGCGGCGTGCTGCGCGACGTGGTGTGCAACGAGATCCCGCGGGCCTTCAGCGACCACCGTCCCTACGCGATCTGCGCCTTCGCGGGGGGCTGGGTCATGGTGGGCTCGCATGCGGCGCAATGGCCGCAGTGGGCGTCACTGCTGGCAGCCGCCGGCACCGCCGCGGCATTGCGGGCTGCGGCCATCGTCTTCGACTGGCGCCTGCCAGCGTGGCAGGCCGGTGCCGCCCGGCGCGGGGGCGCCGGCGAGCCCTGAGCAACCGTCACCACACGTTGCGGCGGAAAAGGTCGAACAGCCGCTCCCAGTGCCGCTCGGCCGAGGGCTTGTCGTACAGGCGCCGGCACGGGAAGGCGAAGCCGTGGTGCGAGCCCGGGTAGAACTCGATGCCGCCGCGGATGCCGTGCTGCTTCATCAGCGAGGCGATGAGGTCGAGGTCGGCGCGGGTCACGTAGTCGTCGTGATCGGCGCAGGCGAAGTACATCTCGCCCTTGATTCTCTCGGTGAGCAGGTGCGCCGAGTCGGGCAGGTCGGTGACCAGCCGTGCGCCGTAGATCGAGGCCGACGCGGCGATTCGATCGGGATAGGCGCCGGCCACGCGATAGACCAGCCGGCCGCTGAGACAGTAGCCGACCACGCCGATGCGCTCGGACCGGGCCACGGGATCCGAATCGATGAACGACAGCATCGCCTCGGTGTCCTCGACGATCATCGTGTTGGTGAGGCTGCGGTTGAGCGTCCACATCAGCTCGAGCTTCTCGGCATAGGCGGGATCGCGCAGCCGGTCGGCGTCGAGATCGACGCAGCGCGCCTT
>Ga0315900_10006320_pt1 | contig 15950 bp, 11 predicted proteins | sample LakEriMetagenome_FD_203521 | JGI IMG/M metagenome (GOLD analysis project Ga0315900, IMG submission 203521) | Freshwater fungal communities from buoy surface, Lake Erie, Ohio, United States - Buoy 12 MA114 | ecosystem: Environmental > Aquatic > Freshwater > Lake > Lake biofilm | place: USA: Lake...
CTCCCCAACGAAGGCCCGGCCGCCCACGCCCATGACGACGTCGCCCGCGCATCTCCCCCGCCGCACCTTCGCGATCATCTCGCACCCGGACGCCGGCAAGACGACCCTCACCGAGAAGTTCCTCCTCTACGGCGGCGCGATCGCGCTGGCCGGGTCGGTGACGGCGCGCAAGGAGCAGCGAGCGACGGCGTCCGACTGGATGGAGCTCGAGAAGCAGCGCGGCATCTCGATCTCGTCGACGGTGCTGCAGTTCGACTACAACGGCTACCGCGTCAACCTCCTCGACACGCCCGGCCACAAGGACTTCAGCGAGGACACCTACCGCGTGCTGACCGCGGTCGACGCGGCCGTCATGGTCATCGACGCCGGCAAGGGCATCGAGCCGCAGACCCGCAAGCTCTTCGAGGTCTGCCGCCGCCGCGGCGTGCCCATCTTCACCTTCATGAACAAGTGCGACCGGCCGACGAAGGACCCGATCGCGCTCTTGGACGAACTGGAGAGCGTGCTGGGAATCGGCGCATTCCCCGTGAACTGGCCGTTCGGCAACGGCCCCGAGTTCCGCGGCGTCTACGACCGGCTCGAGAAGAAGCTCCACCTCTTCGAGCGCACGAAGGGCGGCATGCGCGAGGCGCCGGTGCAGATGCTCGGGCTCGACGATCCGGAGATCGCGTCGCGCATCGACAGCGACGTCTACCAGCAGGGCCGCGACGAACTCGAGATGCTCGAGGGCGCGGGCGCGGCCTTCGACCGTGCGCGCGTCCTCGCGGGCGAGATCACTCCGGTCTACTTCGGAAGCGCCGCCAACAACTTCGGCGTCGAGCTGCTGCTGAACGGCTTCCTCGAGCACTCCGCCGACCCCGGCCCGCGCGCCTCCGGCGACAGGATCATCGAGCCGAAGGACCCCGTCTTCAGCGGATTCGTGTTCAAGATCCAGGCGAACATGGACCCGAAGCACCGCGACCGCATCGCGTTCATCCGCGTGGTCAGCGGCAAGTTCGAGCGCGAGATGAGCGTCATCCACGTGCAGAGCGGCAAGAAGATCCGCCTGTCGAGCGCACAGAAGCTGTTCGGCCAGGAACGCGAGACCGTCGAGGAAGGCGAGGCCGGCGACGTGATCGGCATCATCGGCCACGACATCCTGCAGATCGGCGACACGCTGTCCGAGGACCGCGCGATCCGCTTCAACGAGATCCCGCAGTTCGCGCCGGAAGTGTTCGCGTACCTCACGAACCCGCAGCCGGGCAACTCGAAGAAGTACCGCCTCGGCGTCGACCAGCTGCTGAAGGAAGGCGTGGTGCAGCAGATGGAGGTCGGCGTCGGACAGGTGAAGACGCCGATCCTCGCAGCGGTCGGGCCGCTGCAGTTCGAGGTGGTGCAGTACCGCCTCAAGAGCGAGTACGGCGCGGAGTCGCGGCTCGAGAAGGCGCGCTGGCAGCACGTTCGCTGGTGGCGGAAGAACGGCGCCCCCGAAGGCTGGATGCCCGACCTCCTGTCCGACTCGACGCACGGCATCGACAGCTCGGGGCGCCCCGTGGTCTTCTTCAGCGACGATTGGGCGATCCGCAACTTCCAGAAGCGCCTCCCCGACGTCGAGATCTCGACGCTTCCCTTCGACGCGCTGTCGATGCGCGGGGCGGGCGGCGCGTGAACGGCGGACCGGCCGGCGGGCCCGCGCGCGGTGGACCAAGTGAATGCGCAAGTGCGCGAGCGCGGAGAGTCGCGAGCGTCAACAAGCGCAAGTGGATCGAGTGCAACGAGGAGAGACTTCGCATGGCCAACCTGACGCCGACCGCGCTGCTCGAGCAGATCCGGCTGCTTCGCGACCAAGCCTCCGAACGCGAGCGCACGCTCGACGCGGCGATCGCCGCGCTGCCGATCGCATGGCGACGCAGCGGCGCGAACCTCGCGCACTATCTCGCGCTCCGCTCGACCGGACACGTCGCGCTGCAGGGCGAACTCGTGCGCAACGGCCTCAGTTCGCTCGCGCGGCGCGAGGCGCACGTCATGCCGACGCTCGACGCGGTGGAGCGCGCGCTCGCGGCGATCTCCGGCGTCGAGAGCGAGACTCCGCGCGCCGCGCTCACGATCGACGACGGCGTGCAGCTCCTCGCGCGCCATGCGACCGAGCTGCTCGAGACGCCGATGCCGCACATGACGCGCATCGTGGTCACGATCCCGCCGTGGGGCGCGGGCAACGTGCAGTTCCTGCACGCGCTCATCGATGCCGGAATGGACGTCGCGCGCATCAACGCGTCGCACGGCGACCCGGCGCAGTGGCAGGCGTCGATCGACGCGCTGCGCACGGCGGCGGCAGCGGCCGGCCGGCGCGTGCCGATCTGCATCGATCTCGCCGGGCCGAAGGTGCGCACGGGGATCTGTGCATCGGGCCCGATCGCGCTCGTCGCGACCGACCGGCTCGTCCTGCACGCGGCGTCGAACGAGTCGATCGACGGCCCCCGCGACGGGAACGGCAGGCTCGCCGCGCCCGCGCGCGTTGCCGTCCGTCCGCGCGAGGTGGTCGAGCACGTGGCGGTCGGGCATCGCGTCCTGTTCGACGACGGAAACATCCGCGCGACCTGCGTCGCGGTCGACCGCGCGAAGGGCGAGATCACGGTCGAGATCGATGCCGTGCGCGCCGGCGCCTGGGCGCTGAAGGACCGGAAGGGCGTGAACGTGCCCGACACCGACATGCCGATCGCGGCGCTGACCGACGAAGACCTCAAGACCCTCGACTTCGTCGTCGAGCGCGTCGACATCGTCGCGATGAGCTTCGTGCGCAACCCGGGCGACATCGCCGATCTCCACCGCGCGATTCAAGCGCGCACGCAGCGAACCATCGGCGTCGTCGCCAAGGTCGAGACGCCGCAGGCCTGCCGCGCGCTGCCCGAGATCCTGCTCGAGCTGATGAAGTCGCCGCCGTGCGGCGTGATGCTTGCGCGCGGCGACCTCGGCGTCGAGATCGGCTTCGAGCATCTTCCCGAGGCGCAGGACGAGATCCTCTCGCTCTGCGAGGCCGCGCATGTGCCGGTGATCTGGGCGACGCAGGTGCTCGAGTCGATGACCGAACACGGCTTCCCGACGCGCGGCGAGGTGACGGATGCCGCCGATGCGGCGCGCGCCGATGCGATCATGCTCGGGATCGGCCCGTTCATGGTCGACACCGTCGCGTTCGTCGAGGACCTGCTCGCGCGCACGCAGGTGCGCCGCGCGCGCAGCCGGGCGCTGCTCGGCAAGTGGCAGCCGCTCGGCGAGGAGTGACCCGCGCCGCTCCATGCGAAACCGCGCGACGCCGCCGCCGAAGGAGCGGTTTCGCCACGGAGATACAATCGCATCCATGATCGGAATCCCGACCATCCTCGCCGCGACGGCAAGCCCCGCGATGCTCGTCCTCGTCCTTCTGGGCGGGCTTCTCCTCGGCGCCGGCATCTGGGGAATCGTCACCTACAACGGCCTTCGCCGTGCGCAGGTGCGCGCGCAGAACGCCTTCAGCCAGATCGACGTGCAGCTGAAGCGGCGGCACGAGCTGATCCCGAACCTCGTCGAGACGGTGAAGGGCTCCATGGCGCACGAGCGCGACACGCTCGAGGCCGTGATCCGCGCGCGGTCGCAGGCCGCGAGCGCGCTCGGAGCCGTCGAGTCGGGCGCGATGGGCATGGCCGCGATGGCGTCCCTCGCGAACGCCTCGGGCGTGCTCGACGGCGCGCTCAACCGCCTGCTCGGGCTCGTCGAGGCCTATCCCGAGCTCAAGGCGAACGTGAACGCGCTCCAGCTGCAGGAGGAACTCGCCAGCACGGAGAACCGCATCGCATTCGCGCGCCAGGCCTTCAACGACAGCGTGATGCGCCTCAACGAGGCCATCGTGGTGTTCCCGTCGAACATGGTCGCGAACGTCTTCGGGATCCGCGAGATGGGCCTGTTCGAGGCGAGCGCCGCCGAACGCGCCTCGGTCGCCGTGAAGTTCTGACGAGGCATCCGGCAGGAGGAACCGATGTCGACCGACTTCTTCACAAGCCAGGACAACGCGCGCCGGCGCACGGGGCGCCTCGTCTTCCTCTTCGTCGTCGGCGTCGTCGCCACCATGGCGTCGCTGTGGGCGGTGCTCGCGTTCGCGCTGTCGACGAGGTTCGGCCCGGGCGCGTGGACCGATCTCCGGCTCGTCGGCGGCGTGCTCCTCGGCGTCGGCGGCATCGTGACGGTGGCCACGCTCTTCAAGCTGGCGCAACTTTCGCAAGGCGGCGAGAAGATCGCGCAGATGCTGGGCGGAACCCGCGTCTCGCCGGTCACGCACGACCCGCACGAGCGGCAGCTCCTCAACGTCGTCGAGGAGATGTCGATCGCAAGCGGCGTTCCGATTCCGCCCGTCTATGTGATGGAGGATCGGTCGATCAACGCGTTTGCGGCGGGGCCCGACCCAAGCCGCTCGGTGATCGGCGTCACCCGCGGGCTCATGGAGCACCTCAGCCGCGACGAGATCCAGGGCGTGATCGCCCACGAATACAGCCACATCTTCCACGGCGACACGCGCATCAACGCGCGCACCACCGCCATCATCGCGGGCATCATGGCGGTCGGCGTCATCGGCTATGTGATGTTCCGCTACATCGGCCCCACGCTCGCGCGCTCGAGCGGCCGCGGGAAGAACAACCCCGGGCCCGCGATCGGCGCGGGGCTCATCGTGCTCGGGCTCGCGATCTGGGCCATCGGGTCGCTGGGCATGCTGTTCGGGCGCCTGATCCAGGCCGCGATCAGCCGGCAGCGCGAGTTCCTCGCCGACGCGGCGGCCGTGCAGTACACGCGCAACCCCGACGGAATCGCCGGCGCCCTCGCGAAGATCCGCGACCGCTACTCGGCGCGGGTCGAGAGCCCCGCCGCGAGCGAGCTGAACCACTTCTTCTTCTGCACGTCGCTGAACACGCTGTTCGCCACCCACCCGCCGATCGACGAGCGCATCAAGCGCCTCGCCGCGATGGGCGCCGTGAAGACCGCGGCCACCCCGAAGACGGCGCCACGCGCCATCAACCCCGCTGGCGGCGGCGTCCCGCAGCCCCCGCCGCTGCCGCCACGGCCCGCCGTCAACGCGGTCGGACTCGCCGGTTCGCTCGAGCCCGAGATGATCGCCCGCACGCACGACTGGTTCGAGGGACTGCCGCGCGAGCTCACGGCCGCAGTCCGCCGCGCCGATGGCGCACGCGCGATCTGCTACCTCATCGCACGCCGCGACGAGGGCGCGCGCGAGATGGACCGCGTGGTCGCGCGCGACGACACCGAGGCCGCACCGATGTACGAGGCGCTCGCGGCGCTCGTGGCGCGTCAGTCGCCGGTGCGGCAACTGGCGCTCGCCGATCTCGCGGCGCCCGCGCTCCATTCGCTCGGACGCCAGGGCTACGCGCGCTTCCGCTCGACGCTCGCCGAACTGATGCGCGGCGACGGCAAGGTCGACCTCCGCGAGTGGGCGCTTGCGAAGAGCCTCGAGCGGCATGTCGAGCGGCGCTTCCTGACCGGTCCCTCGCATGCCTTCGGCCGCCTCGCGGCGATGGAGGCGCACGCGCGCACCGTTCTGGCGATCATCGCCATCAGCGAGCACGGCGCGGTCGAGCAGCAAGCCGCCTACGACCGTGGCTGCGTGCAGATCGGACTCGGCACGCGCCGCATTCCCGACGTCGGGCTGCTGACGCTCGATGCGCTGAACGACGCCGTGAAGCGCCTCTCGCAACTCCGCTACGAGGAGCGCGGACGCCTGCTCGAGGCATGCGCGGCGACGGCGATGCATGATGGCGACGCCAACATGAACGAGTTCATCGTGGTGCGTGCGGTCGCGGACGCGCTCGACGTGCCGGTCCCGGCGCTTGAACTCGCCTGAATCGGCGAAGTCGCTGCTCGCTCTTGTGCGCGTGCGGGATTTGAAAGTACGATGCGGGCATGTCCGACCTGTCGCATCTCCTTGCCAACAACCGGGCATGGGCGGCGCGGATGGAGCGGGCGCAACCTGGCTTCTTCCGCGGCCTCGCCTCGCAGCAGCAGCCGAAGTACCTCTGGATCGGCTGCGCGGACAGCCGCGTTCCCGCGAACGAGATCATCGGTCTTCCTCCCGGCGAGGTGTTCGTCCACCGCAACGTGGCGAACCTCGTCGTGCACAGCGACCTCAACTGCCTCTCGGTGCTCGACTACGCGCTCAACGTGCTCGAGGTGACCGACATCATCGTGTGCGGCCACTACGGCTGCGGCGGCGTGAAGGCGGCGCTCGCGCCGAGCGCGGCACGCATCGTCGACCACTGGATCCGCCACGTGCGCGACATCGCCAAGCACTACAAGGACGACCTCGAGCGCTTCGCGACGCCTGAGGAGCAGAATCACCGGCTGTGCGAGCTCAACGTCGCGGTGCAGGTGGTGCACGTCTGCGAATCGCCTGTGCTGCAGGCGATCACGCGCCCCGTCAAGGTGCACGGCTGGATCTACGACGTCGCGGACGGGCGCCTGCAGGACCTCACGCCGATGGTCGAGGGCGTGCGCGCGCTCGAGCCCTCGGTGCGCGGCGCGGTGTGATTCACACCACGCGCGCGTCGCCCGAGCCCTTCGCGATCACGCCGATCGGGAACGGCTTCTCGCCGAGCTTCCGCAGGATCTTCATCACACGCTCGGCCGACTTCGGCCGCACGATGATCGTGTAGCCGACGCCCATGTTGAAGACGCGGAACATCTCGTGCGTCTCGACGCCGCCGTGCTTCTGGAGGAACGGGAAGATCGCGGGCGGTTCCCATGACTTCACGCTGATGAAGGCGTCGACATCGCTTCCGAGCGCACGGCAGACGTTGCCGGGAAGGCCGCCGCCCGTGATGTGCGCCATGCCCGAGACCGCCTGCTCGTTTCCAAGCGCGTCGAGGAGCCCGACGATCGCCTTCGCATAGATGCGCGTCGGCTCGAGGAGGACGTCGATCAGGCGCTTGCCGCCGAGTTCGGCGTACTTCTTCGTGTACGAGAGCTTCGCGTCCTTCACGATGCGGCGGACCAGCGTGTAGCCGTTCGAGTGGACGCCGCTCGAGGGAAGCGCGATCACGATGTCGCCGGCCTTCGCCTTCGGCTGCTTCTTGAGGCGCGCGTGCTCGACGACGCCGACGCAGAAGCCGGCGACGTCGAAGTCGCCGGGCGCGTAGATGTCGGGCATCTCGGCGCACTCGCCGCCGATGAGCGCGCAGCCTGCGATCTCGCAGCCCTTCGCGACGCCTGCGATCATCGCGGTCGTGTTCGCGGGGTCGAGCTTGGAGAGGCCGAGGTAGTCGAGGAAGAACAAGGGCTCGGCACCCTGGACAAGAAGATCGTTGACGTTCATCGCCACGCAGTCGATGCCGACCGAGTCGTAGATCTTGAACTCGGCGGCGAGCTTCACCTTCGTGCCGACGCCATCGGTGCAGCCGACGAGGACGGGGTCCTTGTACTTCCGGCCGGCGCCGTTCAGCCTGAACATGCCCGCGAACGCGCCGTGCAGTCCGAGGACGCGCGGCGAGTAGGTGCGGCGCACGATCGGCTTGATGCGGTCGACGACCTCGTCGCCCGCGTCGATGTCGACCCCCGCGGCGGCGTAGGTGAGGGGCTTCTTCGCCGTCTTCGCGGCGGCGTTCTTGCGCGGTTTCGAACTCGTCTTCTTCGGTGTGGCGGTGGCGGCCATAGGGCGGACGATTCTAACGGCTGCCGAGAGACCGCCACGTGTGCGGCAAATCACAGACAAACGGCGATCGGCGCCGGCCTTCGCCGCGCGCGGCGCCCCCGCCACGAGCGGCCGACGCGCCGCCTACTCCGCCGAGCGCGCGACGCGGAAGCCAAACAGGTACGAGGCATCCACCGGGCGGACGGGCGACGGCAACCGGATCGCCGATCGACAGGTGAACGAAAGGTCGGGGAAGGCTCCGCCTCGGACGACGCGCATGCTGGGCTCCCCGCCGCGGAAGGCCTGCTCATCGCCCCCCTCCTTCGGGTACTCGGCATAGACATCCTCCACCCACTCCCAGAGGTTCCCATGCATGTCATGGAAGCCCCACGCGTTCGCGCGCAGCTGTCCGACCGGATGACTCTCGTTCGAGTTGCTGATCATCTTCCCCATGTAGAGGTCCTCCTGAAGCGTGGCCAACTGCTTCTCGTCCAGCCGCGACACGCCGCTGTTGACGGCGATCCAGCCCATGAACTCGACCTCGCCCGCGTGCGACCCGACCGTGCCGGCGCGGCACGCGTACTCCCACTCGGCTTCCGTCGGAAGCCGGAACCCCGTCATCTCGCAGAACCGCTTGCAGTCGTCCCACGACACCCTGTCGACGGGGCGGCTCTCCCCGCGATACATCGATGGATTCCCGCCCATCACGGCCTGCCACTGCCGCTGCGTGACCTCGGTCTCCGCGAGGTAGAAGGGCTTTCGGAGCACGCGGCTGTGCTGGACCTCGTTCGGCAAGCGGCCGAACTCCGTTTCCGGAGACCCCATCGTGAACTCCCCGCCCGGGCAGAGCAGCATCACGATCCCTGTCGATCGATGACGCACCTTCCACGGAAGTCCCGTCGCGATCATGCGCTGCAACGCCGCAGCATCGGTGACCACGCTCGGATCGGGCGCGGCCGTGATGACCTCGAACCATGGCTGATCCCCCGCCTCCGCAGGCTTGGCTGCGGCAGCCGGAGGAGGCGTGTTCGTCGGAGCGTTCGACGAGGAGTTTGACGGGGAACTCGACGGGGCATCCGACGGGGAGTTCGACGGGGGTTCGGGCGAAGGAGGCTGCTCGCGACCGCAGGCGGCGAACGTGGCGAGGACAAGCAACAACATCGACGCGCGCGCGACGATCGATCCGGTCGTGGAGGTGGTGCGCATGGAGTGGGCCGTGGAAAGAGTGGGATGCCGACGTTCGGCCGGGGCGCGAGGGGTCGCGTGAAGTACCCCGCGGGAATGCCTCCGGCCCATGGGTGTGATTCAGGGATGCGGGAGATCGGGCTGCATCGATTTTACACGCGCGCTTGCAACGATGACACGAGTGATGAACAGGCGCGGGATGGTTGACGTTTCCAGACTCTACACGGCGGCATGCGGGCCGCCACCGCCCGACCGCGCCGTGCAGCTCGACGACCTCGTCGCCCGCGTCGATGTCGCGCCGGCGGCGGCCTAGGTGAGGGGCTTACGCGCCTTCTTCGGTATGGCGGTGGTGGCCATGGGGCGCCGATTCAAGCGGCAGGCTGCGAGGGCGAGCCTCGCCCTCAATCTCCCGACCAGACCGCCGAGAGAGGCGCTGCGACGAGCGTCGGATCGAACCGCAGCGTTTCGACCCCGTCGTGCAGCACGACGCCGCGGACGAAGTTCTTCCCCGCAAGTTCGCGCAGCGCACGCAGGCCCCGGAACGCGTCGGCGCCGACCGAGCGGGCCGACTTGAACTCGATTCCGACCACGCGGCCCGCGCGGTCCTCAAGCACAAGATCGACCTCAGCCCCCGCCGCCGAACGGAAGTGGTGGATCGCGGGCTTCGTCTGGCTCCATCCGCGCTGCTTGATGATCTCCATGGCAAGGAAGTTCTCGAGCATCGCGCCGCGCGCCGGGCCGTCGTACGCGAGCCGCTCCGCGTTCGCGCCGACGAGGTGGCAGGCGAGGCCGCTGTCGGCGATGAACACCTTCGCGCTCTTCGCGAGCCGAGACGAGCGGTTGGTCGACCATGCGGGCACCATGACGGCGAGGAAGGTCGCCTCGAGGAGCGCGATGTATCGGCGCGTCGTCGATTGCGGCATGCCAAGCGCGCGGGAGACATCGGCGACATTGAGAAGCCCGCCCGCGCGTGCGGCCAGTGCCGCGAGCAACCGAGGCAGCTCGGCGAGTCCCTCCGCGCCCGAGAGTTCGCGCACTTCACGCCGCAGCGTGGTTTCCGCATACGCCGCGAACCACGCGTCCCGCCGGCTCGCGTCGGCGCGCGACGCAGCCTCGGGAAATCCACCGCGCAGCATGCGCTCGACGAGCGGGCGCGCGCGCCTTGCGGCGCCCTTCCAGTCGGGCGTCTCGCGCTCGAACAGCCGATCGATGAATCGTTCGCGTACGCCCTCGAACTCTCCCTGCGAGAGCGGCCACAACGGGATCAACTCGACCCGCCCCGCGAGCGACTCGGACAGCTTCGGAAGCAGCATGACGTTGGCGGAGCCCGTCAGGAGGAACCGTCCAGGCGTCCGATCTCGATCGACCGATGCCTTGATCGTGCGGAAGAGTTCGGGCGCGCGCTGCACCTCGTCAATGGCGCACGGACCCGTCAATGCGGCCACAAAGCCCTCCGGGTCGCGCTGCGCCGCCGAGAGCACGGCGCCATCGTCGAGCGTGAGCACGCGGCGCGGCTTCGACCCTGCGGAGAGCGCCTGTACGAGCGTCGTCTTCCCCACCTGACGCGCCCCCTGCAGGAGCACGACCGGCGTGTCGCCGAGCGCGGTTTCAAGGGATTCCCGTGCGTTCCGGAAGTGCATGGCCCGTGACTCTATCGGCGGGCGGTGCGAAATCCCCCAGTAAGTGGTGGATTTTCCACCAGATACTGAAGGAATTTCCTTCATCACGCCTGGCCCGCACCCGCCGGTCCGACGCGGGCACCCCCTTCCGCCTCGACCGTGTATCCTGCCTCCCCCTATGGCCATTCTCGTCGACGGAAACACCAAAGTCATCTGCCAGGGCATCACCGGCAGCGCAGGCGCATCGCACACCAAGGGTTGCTTCGACTACGGCACCAAGATGGTGGGCGGCGTCACGCCCGGAAAGGGCGGCCAGAAGGATCCGAACGGCCTTCCGATCTTCGACACCGTCCGCCAGGCGGTCGAGGCGACAGGCGCCGACGCGACCATGATCTTCGTGCCGCCAGTCGGCGCGGCCGACGCGATCATGGAGGCGGCCGACGCTGGCATCCGCGTGATCTGCGCGATCACCGAGGGCGTGCCCGTCCTCGACATGGTGCGCGTCAAGGAGGCGCTCAAGGCGTATCCGAAGTCGACCCTCATCGGCCCGAACTGCCCGGGCATCATCACGCCGGCGCGCCGCGTTTCGGGCGAAGGCCCGACCGCGAAGTTCGAGGGCGGCTGCAAGATCGGCATCATGCCGGGCTACATCCACACGCACCGGGTCGACGCGAAGACGGGCAAGGCCGTCGGCATCGTCAGCCGCTCGGGCACGCTGACCTACGAAGCCGTGTGGCAGACCTCGCAGCGTGGCATCGGCCAGTCGACCTGCGTCGGCATCGGCGGCGACCCCGTGCGCGGCCTCGGGTTCCTGGAGGCGCTGGAGCTCTTCAACGCCGACAAGGACACCGATGGCGTCGTGATGATCGGCGAGATCGGCGGTACCGACGAGGTCGAGGCCGCGAAGTGGATCAAGGCCAACATGAAGAAGCCGGTCGCCGGCTTCATCGCTGGCCGCACCGCTCCGAAGGGCAAGCGCATGGGTCACGCCGGCGCGATCATCGGCGGCGCCGACGACACGGCGCAGGCGAAGATCGAGGCGCTGAAGGCCTGCGGCATCGCCGTGGCGGAAAGCCCGGCGGATCTTGGCTCGACGATGATGAAGGCCTTGGGGCTCTGATTGAGCGGTCGCCGCTGCGGCGGCGGAGTTTGAGCGGTCGCCGCTGCGGCTGCTCCCTTTGGTGCTGGTGACGGGAACCTGCGCGTTGCGCGCCGTGCGGTGCCGCCTGCACCCCCGCTGGCTACCATCACGCCATGCGTCACGCACTTCGCACGCTTGCATTCGCGCTGATCGTCGCCTCGCCGTCGCTTGCGCAGGTCGCGCCGGCGCCGGCGTCCAACGCCCCGGCCGTCGCGACGACGTCTGCGAAGACCGTCCGCGTCGCCGTCATCGGCGCAAGCGCCTCGGCTGGCTTCGGCTGCGTCATGCGCGAGAAGCGCGCCGACGGCCACTATGCGCTCGGCTTCCGGCTGATCGACATGATCCGGCTCGCCTGCCCCGAGCTTGAGATCATCTCCAGCGACATGTCGAGCGGGTTCTTCTTCCTCGCGCCGCTCAGGAACGGCGCGACCGCCGCCGCGCGCGCGGCCGAGTTCAAGCCCGACTGCGTGGTCGCGCTCGATTTCCTCTTCTGGTACTGCTACGGCGACGACTCGCCGAACGGCGGCTCGCTTGCGAGCGAGGCGGAGCGGCTCGAGAAGCTCGAGCGCGGACTGAAGGAGCTTGAGCGCTTCGAGGTTCCGGTGCTTGTCGGCGACCTGCCCGACATGTCGCCTGCGGTCGGAAAGATGCTTTCGACCGCACAGATGCCCGAGAAGTCGACGCTCGCAAAGGCGAACGCGCGCTTCCGCGAGTGGGCGAAGGGCCGCGACAACGTGCGCGTCGTTCCGCTTGCTGAGATGCAGCGGCAGCTGATGGACGAGCGCTCGCTCGAGATCCGCGGCGTGCGCCTCGAGAGCACGAAGGAGCAGCCGCTCCTGCAACGCGACCAACTGCACCCGGCGCCCGCCGGACTGGCGGGCCTTGCCTGCGCGATCGCCGCCGAGATGAAGGAAGCTTTGGCAGCGGAGGCCGATCGCGCCGCGCACGCCGCCGCCGAGGCGGCCGACGAGTGCGCGCCCGAGCCGAACTCGACCATCGCCCGGGCAAGTGCCGCGCTCAAGCCCTCGGGCGCGACGCGCGTCCGCGGGAAACAGGACGCCGCGCAGCCGCCTGCGGGCAACCCTGCGGAAAGCACCGTACCCGCAGGTTGACCGGATCCGCCGACCTCAGCGCAACGCCTCGATGCGCGCACGAACGGCGTCGTCGCCCGACGCCCGGGCCGCGTCGGTCACGATGCGGTCCCAGCCCTCGCGACTGAGCGCGCGGACCGCAGTCGACTTCAGGAGCGCCAGATCGAGGCTCGAGTCGGGCCCGCGCGGATCGCGCCCAAGAAGCGCCACGAGATGCTGGTCGGAGATCGACGGGAGCCGGGGCGTCGCGAGTTGCCACAGCATGTCTCGCATGCGCGGCGTGGTGACCTTGCAAAGTGCGTAGGCGCGCACAAACGCGTCGAGGTCGCGTGCCCGGAACAGTGCGCCAAGCACGAATGGCGCCGAGAGCGGCGCCGTGTCGAGATCCTTCGCAAGTCCCCACAGCGCGATCACCTTCTCGTCGATCCCGAGCATCTCGAGATCGCGGATCGCATGCGCCATCGCGAGCGTGTCGCCGGCGTCGCGGAATCGCTTGAGGCCGTCAGCCGCCTGCTGCCTGAGATCGCCCGCGCCGTCCGCGGGTGGCGGCACGCGCCGCACGCCGAGGCGCTCGGGCGTCGCGAGGATCATCAGCGGATCGCCATAGGCGGCCGTGCGCCACGGCCGGGCGAAACTTCCCTCGTACACGCGCGCCGAGACGGCGAATGGCGAGAGGTAGCCGCTGCGCTCCGCGAGCAGCTCCGGCGTGACGAACGCCTGCAGCAGCGGCTCGTGCACCGAGCCGAAGTAGGCGTAGGCTCCGTGCTCGATGAACGCGGCGCCCACCGTCGCGGTGCTTGCCGGACTTTGCAGCGAGAACGAGTGCAGGAAGTGGACCGCGACCGGGCGGTCGAAGAGCGGGACGTCCCCCACCGTCGCGGTTCCGCCGCCGAAGAGCCCGAACTGCGTCGACACTCCGTGCGAGTTCACGAGCAGCACGTCGCAGTCGAATCCTCCCATGAGGACGCGCCGCCATGCATCGAGCGAGTTGTCGTCGCGCGACCACGCGCGCGTCCGGAAGCCCTGCTGCTCGAACTTGCGCGCGGCTGGCCCGACGTCGTAGGCGTCCCAGCCCGGGCCGCCGTCGTAGGCGTTGGTGAGCCACGCGTCGCGCCGCGGCGCGAACAGCGAGCACATCGCCACGTACGCCGAGCGCTCTGCGCCGCCGAAGATGCCGGCGCCAATCGCCCACCACATGCCGTCGGAGTGGCGGCCGAGCACGTTGAGCGTGGCGATCGGCTGCCCGGGCGCGGTCGGATAGGGACCGCCCGGAATCTCGATGCGGAGCGCCGGAGATAGGTCGGGCACGCACTTCCACGCGATGTCGCGGCAGATCACGAAGGCGTCGATCGGGTCGCCGAGCCCCTTCCATGCGCGGCCCGTGCTCTCGGCGGCGCGCTCGAGTTCCTGCGAGAGCATCGTGACGTGCACGGCGTCCATGGCGTCGTCGGGGCGGCCGTACCACGTGTTCGTGAAGTGGATGGGCGCGCAGCGGCCGGCGGCAAGCGCGACCGCGGCCGTCCACGCGGGGTCGGTGGCGTCGGCCAGCACGACCATCGACGGCGCAATGCCGCGTTGCGCGGCCGCCGTGAGCACATCCGCGCTTCCATCGGCGATCGCCTCCGCCGCCGTCGTCGCGATCAGCTTCTCGCGCTCGGCGCGGTCGGCCGGCATGGCGCCGAGCGACTCGCGGCGCAGCACGCGCGCCGGCGCGAAGGCGCGGATGAACATCGGCGCGTAGAAGCCGTCTTCGATCAGGACCGGCCAGCGGCCCTCCGCCGACCACTTCGCGATCTCGTCGAGGTAGGTGCGCTCGTCGGGCACGAGCACCACCTGGTCGACGATCTTCCAGTCGCGCTCGAGCGCCGCCGCACGCTGGCCGAGCACCACGGGCCATGGCACCTCGGCGGACGTCGGACGCGCGGGCGCCTGCGCGAGTGCGTGGCCAGCGAGCCCGCCGGCGAACCAGAAGGCGAGCAGCGATGCGGACATGATGGTGGCCTTCGGTCGAACCGCGGGCATCGCTCACGAACCTCCCTCGCAGGCGGCGCATCGAGCGCCGCGCATGCCGCACCAATCGATCGCACCCTACGCGGGCAGGTAGCCTTGCGCGATCTCGATGAACTCGTCGACGCTTGCCTTCGCCTGCGCGGCGCTCCAGCCAAGTTCGCGCGCGATCAGCCGCGCGGTCTCGGGCGCGACCTCGATCGCGGCACGGGCGTCGAGCAGCAGCGCGCGCGTCCGACGGGCCAGCACATCCTCGACGCTGCGCGCCATCTCCTCGCGCGCTGCGAAGATGACCTGCGACGGCGTGAGCGGCAGGTTCGAGTGCATCGGAGCGGCGTGGAATCGGTCGGCGCGCTCGATGCGGTCGAGCTGTTCGCGGTCGGTGCCGTACATGAGACGCGGGTCGGGAAGCCCCGCCTCGATTCCCGCCTTCGGGTCGAAGCCGTAGAGCGGGAGCGCCTCGGTGATGCACTGGCGGAGATCGAGCCCAAGCGCCTCGATGGCCGCCTCGAGCGTCTCGTCGGCCATGCGGCGATAGGTGGTCCACTTGCCCCCGGTCACGGTGACAAGGCCGCTTTCGGACACCTCGATCGAATGCTCGCGCGAGGCCTTCTTCGACTCCACGCCAGCCGCCGGCCGCGCGAGCGGACGGAGCCCTGCGAAGACCGACAGGATGTCCTCGCGCTTCGGCTCGCGCGCAAGGTAGCGGGCGGCGTTGCGGAGGATGAAGCCGATGTCCTCGTCGCTCGCGCGCGGCTCGAGCTCGGCGCGCTCGACCTCGGTGTCGGTGGTGCCGACGAGCGTGCGCCCATGCCACGGAATGACGAACAGCACGCGGCCATCGTCGGTCTGCGGCACCATGATGGCGTGGTCGCCAGGCAGGAAGTCGCGCGGAAGGACGAGGTGCACGCCGCGCGACGGCTCGAGCGACGCCGCGCATCCCGGGTCGTCCTTGCGGCGCAGTTCGTCGGCGAAGACGCCGGTCGCATTGATGACCGCCGACGCGCGCGTCGTGAAGACCCGCCCCGACTCCTCGTCGCGCAGCTCGGCGCCGATGACCTGCCCGCCGTCCTTCACCAATCCGACGCAGCGCACGCGGTTCGCAATGCTCGCGCCGTGGTTCGCAGCGGTGCGTGCAAGCGCCAGCGCCATGCGCGCGTCGTCGAACTGCGCGTCGTGGTACTCGACGCCGCCGAGCAGTCCGTCCTGCTTCACGTTCGGGATCGCGCGGATCGTCTCCTCGCGCGACAGCATGCGGCTATGCC
>Ga0315900_10006321_pt1 | contig 15949 bp, 14 predicted proteins | sample LakEriMetagenome_FD_203521 | JGI IMG/M metagenome (GOLD analysis project Ga0315900, IMG submission 203521) | Freshwater fungal communities from buoy surface, Lake Erie, Ohio, United States - Buoy 12 MA114 | ecosystem: Environmental > Aquatic > Freshwater > Lake > Lake biofilm | place: USA: Lake...
GGAGGTCGCGGGGCGGCGGTGCCGATGGCACTGTCGTCCCGTGGCGGTTTCGGGGCGTGGCGCAGTCTGGCTAGCGCGCTTGACTGGGGGTCAAGAGGTCGCAGGTTCAAGTCCTGTCGCCCCGACTGGTTGATTTGGTGCTGGTTTTCAGCACATCAGTTACCTGCCGTCCGAAGGCAGTGCCACTTGGCAACGCCCGTTTATCGGGGATGGATATCGGGGACGTCCCCGATTCCCCGATAAGCGGTTCCTTCCAAGTGAAAGGCACTGCTGTTATGGGACGGAATGCTCGCGGCGCTCTGCCGCAGATGCGGCTCCACAAGAGGTCTGGGATGGCCCGCGTTCGAGTGGGCCATAAGGAGTACACGCTCGGCCGGTGGGGGCACCCCGAGACCCACCGAAAATACAGCGATTTTATCCACGACTTCGTGCACGGCAGAGCAGCGCCGCCAGCGGCCGACGGTAGTGACGATGCCGCTGGTCACCAACCGTCATCGAAGCCGGTTGTCGAGTCGTCGTCGGCTTCCGCTCCGGCAGGGATGATTGAAGATCGACCCGCAGCGGGGGCGATTACCGTCGCCGAACTCTGCGCGCGGTATATGGTCTACGCGCAGAACTACTATGCGGCACCGAACGGCGACACGACGACCACTCTCGGGAACGCGAAAATGGCGATCCGTGCCTTGTCGTCATACGACGATGTGCCGGCAGACCGCTTCGGTCCGCTGCTGTTGCGCGCCTTGATGGAGAGCATGGTCGGACGCCAGGGCAGGCGAAAAAGTGCTGACGGCAAACGCCTGCCGATGCCACGAGTAACGATCAATGCGACCATCAAGCAGGTCCGGTATATGTTCAAGTGGGCGGCTAGCGTCGAGCTGATTCCGGTCACGGTATCGCAAGCACTCAGTTCCGTTCCACTACTCAAAAAGGGGCGGACAACCGCTCCTGAACTTCCTCCTGTGCGGCCTGTCGCAGAAGAGCTTGTCGAACAGACCTTGCCGCATTTGCCGCGTGTCATAGCCGATATGGTTCGCGTGCAGCGGTACATCGGCTGTCGGCCGGGAGAACTGTGTCGGATGACGCCGGCAGAGTTAGACCGGTCTCAGGCCGAGTGGGAGTGGCGACCCACAAAGCATAAAACTTCGTGGCGTGACGAGGATCGCGTGCTCGCGATCGGTCCACGAGCACAAGCGATCTTGATGCCTTATCTCGATCGCGATCCATCTTTGCCATGCTTTCTTCCGGCGGAGAGTGAAGCCTTCCGCAATGCTGAACGGAGGGCAGCTCGCAAGTCACCGATGACTCCCAGCCACAGGGCTCGTCGCGAAAGGGCTCGCCGGAAGCGGCGATCCCAGAAACCCTATGACGAGAAGGCTTACCGGCGAGCGATCGTCCGTGCCTGTGAATTGCATGGGATTCCAGCGTGGAGCCCCAACCAGCTGCGGCACGCAGCGGCTCACGAAGCCAGGCAAAAGCTCGGTCTTGATGCGGCACAGGCCCGGCTTGGCCATAAGAACGCAAAGACGACCGAGATTTACGCCAAGTCGACAATTGAGAAGGCCAGGCAAGTGGCGGAGATGATGGGATAGCTTGACGGAGTTCACTTACGCAAAGGGCATCCGACTCCGGCGATCACCGACGTATCGCTTTGGATAGCCTTCCGTATGGGCGCGAAGTGCGGTGCGAACCGTGTTGCGATTCCAGGCCCGCCCTCGTGGTCTTGGGGTGGTCCGCAGTCGTTGCACGATGTCATCGAGACTTAGGCCATGCGTCCTCAGCGCCGCGATCTGCTCGACCTGTGCCCGCTCCGCGAGGTCTGGCTGGAAATAGGCGTTGTTCCGCTTGCCAATTCGTCGCCAGCCGATCGGGGTGCAGCGTCCGTAGGGCAGGCCAGCGGCCTTTTTGGACCGGAGAGCCTCTCGGGTTCGCTGTCTCACAAACGCCACCTCCAGTTCCGCGAACGCCGTGAGGATAGTGAACACGCAGCGGCCGATGGGCGTGCTGGTGTCCAGTCCCAAGTCCAGCGAGTTGAACGACACGTCCTTGTGGGTGAGCAACTGCATGGTCTGGGCTGCGTCGATGACGGAGCGGAAGGCCCGGTCGAGCTTGGCCCATACGATCTTGTCTCCCGGCTGGACGAGTGCCCACAACTTCCGGCCCTCGTCCCGCTCAAACATCGGCTTGGTGCCGCTGGTGGCGGAGTCGTAGAGCCAGCCGCCGTAGGTGTACCCGTCCGCCGCGAGGGCACGCTTGATGTACTCCTCGCAGGCGGACCGCTGGGCGTCTTCGGTGATGGTCTGTCGGCCTGTCGATGCCCGGCCGTAGGCGTAAACGATTGGCATGGATCAACCTCCTACGAGAAAAAGATGAGGGCCACGATCACCACCCAGCACATCGGGTGCATGTAGATGTGTTCCGTTGGGTCGGCCATCGTTCGCATGGCGAAGGCGATGACTGCCAGCCGGATGACCCACTCGATTGGACCGGCGTGCTTGCCCATCATGTAGTCGAACCGATCACGGACTGTGGTGCCGCCGTACTTGTAGTCCCAGAAACTCATGTCTCGTCTCCTCTGTGTCAGCCTGGACCGGGAATGTAGATATCCCCGATGATCCACTCCTTGATGCCGTTGATGGCATCCCTCGCACACTTCCACCGCAGCATGTGCGACTTGTCTTTGCCCCGCTCAAGGGCGAAGAACTGGCAGTGCTTGAGTCCCCAGTCGCCGTCGATGTGGTGGTAGTGGCGCGACTCCGCATCGTGCATGGCGATATGCACGACCAACTGCCGTCCGTCCCGCCGAGTGGATGGCGGGGTGCAGACGTGCAGCGTGTTGCCCTCCGGCCGCCAGACGCCCCAGTCGTGCCAGTTCCGCAACTGCACCTCGCCCTGCCCGTCCTCTGCCAGCGACTTACGCAGTCGGGTGGCAAACAACTTGCACCGGCGGGGGAAGTTCTGGAGGGAGCGGAACTTCCCCCTGTTGAACCCAACGCCACAGGGCCAGTCGTTAGGCTTCGGGCACATGGCACTGGGAATGGTGAGCCACGCCCCGTGCGGCTCCTCCAGGGGCGTTACAGAAACAGACCCGGCCCGAAGGAGGTAGTGCCGACGCTCGCCTCCGTACAGCCGCGTCGTCTGCGGCGTGAACGCTGGGGCGTACCGCTGCCACATTGCGATGTTGTGGCGGACCGACTTCGACTTGTTCCGACGCAGGCCGATGCCATGCACGGTGTACATGGTGCCGCCATCGAGCAGCCGGTACACGGTGGCAAGGCGGATGTTCCCGTGCTTGCCCCTGTACGAGATGTCGATGCCGTGCAGCATCCGTCCGCCAGCCGCATAGCCGAAGCCGACTTTGCCGTACAGGTACACCTGATGCTCGCTCTTGCCGCTGCGCACATGCTTGAACAGCCGGGCGTTCAGCCGCTCGTAGGTGTAGAGCCGTTGCTTGAGTGGCTTCCTGCGTTTCGCCATAGTCACACCTCCTCCTGCGGCAGTGGCACCACCCGGCACCACTTGGGGATACGGTCGTGCCAGGGCGAGCCGACCTTGCCGGTGTACGCCATGACGACACGGGCACGTGGCTTGTCGCCATGCCAGTGCGTCTCGGCGTCGGTGATGAGGACGATGGAGTCTGGCTTGTCTGCCTTGTCCACCTCCGCAACGGCGGTCGCCATGTCCGTGCCGCCGCCACCGCACCACGCAAACAACTTGGTCGTGGCGACCACCTTGTTGGAGCGGACCTGCGTGTCGGCGCAGTAGACCTTGACCCGCCCCAACTTCCGCAGCCCTTGAGCGATGACCGACAGGGCCTTTGCCTGGACGGTCTTCTTCATCATGGATGCGGACGTGTCCACGATCACGACGGCGTTCGGCTGCACCGTGATGCGGCCGTGCAGCAGTGGGGCATCGTCGCCCGGTGGCTGCTTGCGGGACCGGCGGCGGTGGGAGTAGTCCCGCCCGCCCACCGGAGACGCCACGCTCGTGCAGACGGCCGACCGCAACTGGGCGAACGGGTCGGGCACGGGCCGCAACTTCTGCTTGAGCGCCTCCTTGATGTTGCCGGGCACCTTGCCGGGATTGCTGGACTCGTACTTGGCTATGGCTTCTTCCGCTTGGGCGGCTGCCATGTCCTCGCCGTAGGCTTCCCATGACCCGTCGCTCTCGATCTCGTACGGGCGAGGGCACCCGTCTGCACACGACCCGCCCGTGCCCGGCGCACCGGGCTTCTGCGGTGCCTTGCCCTGCCCAGCCGAAGGCGAGCCCGCTCCGTCGCCAGACGCATCCTCCTGGCCGTCCGCCTCAGTGCCGTCATCGTCCTTCCCGGACGCGCCTCCGTCGTCACCTGCTCCCATATCCTGTCCGCTGTCGTTGTCATCGTTGCCGGATGAGGACGAATCCCCCGACTCGTTGTGATCCCCTGCATCGCTGCCCTCCTGCTGCTGGTCTTGGTTCTGGTTGTCGTCGGACTGCTTCTTCAACATCTCCATGATGAGGCGGTAGTATTCCTGCATCGACCTGTTCTCTGGCAGGTCGAGCCGGATGCCCCACGCCGGGACTTCGCAGCCCAGATGGACTGCCCCCTCCGGTCGCAGGTGCCGCATCATGTGGAGCGTCTGCTCGATCACGAGGTCGCCCGCCACGTTGCAGACGAACTGCTCAAACTTGCTGGGGTTCTGCCCGATGATCTCCCGTGACCGGGAGTGATGGTCGAAGATCAAGTGCAGCACCTCGTGGGCGACGAGGTATGCGGTCTGATCCCGGCCGATCTCGGTGACGAAGGCGGGGTCCCAGTAAAGGTTTCCCGCTTCGTCCACTGCTGCCGTGCCGATGCCCGGCGTCTCCTGCTCACGCAGGCTGTAGATGTAGGACGCAAGGTAGGGCACGTACTCAAAGGTATGTACCCGTGCTTGGCCCAGTAGTTGTCGTGGGGTCATGGCTTTCTCCTATTGGATTTATGGTGCGGATCACTGCTGAACGAGCGCCATCAACTTTGCCAGCACGTCTTTCGGGGGCGACCAGCCGTCGGGGCGAACGCCGCCCTTGCTGACCGGGTTCCAGAAGGAACGGAACTGCATGAGGAACGACTCGATCTCATGCTCACCGATGGCGATGAACGCTTCGGCAGCACGGACCCAGCGGTCCTTGTCGGTGTTGTCCCGCAGTGCCTTCACCAGCCCCGTGAGGAAACAGATGTTGGCGTCGGGACGCCGCTCGTACTCGTAGTCCTCCTCGCCGGAGAGGTACGCCTCCGGGTTGAGAAGGTCGAGTTGCTTCCAGTAGCGGAGGAACTCGCCGCCCACCTCTGCGCCGACGCAGCCAATCGCCAGCGGCTTGTACACCGGGTCGTTCTGCTCGTAGCCACAGGCAGAAGCGGCGGCGTAGTTGCGGGCGAGGTAGGTCCACGTCCGCAGGTTGGGGAACGCCATCGTCTCGTCGTCCTGCGGCAACTTCTCCAGGCAGTCGGGGGCCGAGCGGAGGAACGCCTCCACCAGCGCACCGAACTGCGGGAGGAAGTCGGTCCACGTGTCGGGCACGATGGGAAACTCGGGTGCGGTCCACTGGCAGCCAGCCCGCAGGCCAGCGAACCAGTGTTCCTTGTCGATTTCCCACTCGTGGTGGAAGAACCGTGCCCGCATGGCAGGTGCGAGCGGCACCGCATTGGGGCACAGTTCCGGTGGGTTGCACGCACCCACGATGATCGTGGATGCGGGCATCTGGTAGTCACCGACCCGCCGCTCTGAGATGACGGAGAGCAGGCCTGCCTGTGTGGCAGACGGCACGTTGGTCACCTCGTCCACCAGCACCAGGGCCATGCCGTTTTTGGTCTTGTCCCACAACGCAGTGGGCATCATGCGAACGACGCCCGCCTTGTTGTCGGGGGTGGGGTAGCCGGAGAAATCTTCCGGCAGGTGGGTTGCACCGAGCAGGGGAACGAACGTCCGCTTGAGGGCTACGGCCAGAGCCTCCCACGTGGAAGACTTGCCGACGCCGGTGCCACCACGCACGAGTGTGGGGTTGACCTGGCAGGCGAGGAAGGCAGGGGTGTTGCCAAGAGATGCACGGGCCATGATGGTTGCTCCTCAATGTTCAAGGGGGCGGAAAAAAACGGGGCCAGCGGCAACGTGCCGCCAGCCCCACGAACCAGACTCCGCAGCGGAAAATCAGCGGCTTCTGCGTGTCGAAGCCCGCCCAGACGGATTCCGCTGCCGTACCGTCGGGCGTCTCGTTGACGGGGCGCCATAGATGGCCGGACAGTGCGGGAATCAGCCGACCACGTTCTCGTCGCTGTTCCGCAACTGCCCGCCCTCCGCAATAACCCGGTCAAGGCGAGTGCCTGCGTAGCGTGCAGGCGTGCCCAGCCTTCGGGCGAAGATCAGCACCTCGCTGAGAGTTGCGAATCCGTCCCTGACGGGCCGCCCGTTGAGGGTGACGATGTAGCCGGGCGCCAACGGGTGTTCGGTGAAGTCGAGCCGTACCGTACGGTGCATAAAGAAGCCTCCTTTCGGGAATGGAAAGGGGGACGTGGCGGCACTGCGCCGCCGAACCCCCGTAGTTCAGACTCCGCAGCGGCGAATCACGGGGAAAATGCAAGTTTTGGGCAGCTCCCGGCGGGTTGTTTTCGCCCTCCGGAGCACCGGCTTTCGCCCCGCCGGATCGGCCCGGCGAGAAAGGGCGCAGTTCTGGTCCATCCAGGCCCATGACACCGGGCCGCCCAGACCGCCCGACCGGCTTGCTGGCAGCCATCCGCCGGGCACGCACCAGCCTCTTGAACTGCCCAAGCCACCGCCCCTGCCTCCAGAACGCGCAGGCGGCAGGGATTGCGGCTTACGTCGCGACCGACAGCAGTTGGCTTAGGGCCAGCGCCTGTTTGGCCTGCTCAACCGCTCCAGACAGGTCGGCGAGCGTTTCCCCAGTCAGTTGCTCGTAGAGGGAAACTTTTCGGAGGTAGGCATCAGCCCGGCCCATTCGCAGGCGTATCGAGCGGTCCTGCATCCCGCCCTCTGCTGCCAGCACATCCTCCATGATCTCCTCGATCCCCGCCGTGACTTCGGCTCGCAACGAGTCCAGAACATGGCCCACCGTGTCCGGGTCGGAGCCGATCTCGAACGTCGTGCAGCAGAAGCGTGGGCCATCGCCTGCCCCGTAGATGGCATTGGCGAATGCTCGGTACTGCGTGACGTACTCGCCGGGTAGGAACCAGACTCCGCCGTCATCCTTCAGACGCGTCGCACCCCATGAATGCAGGGCACGCACCATCACGTCTGATACGACGGGCGACGGTAGGTAATCCCGTCGGTTCGCGACTGTTCGACACACGTCCTCGTAGAGTGCGTAGGCGTCGGGCATCGCGTCACCGATCCGCAGGAGATCAAGCTCCCACGTATCAGTGATAGTCGCCGAAAAGCAGAAGCAGTAGTCGTTCTGCTGTTTCTGGGGATGCACCTGCCTTACCTCGAAGGCGTGCGAATCAGATAGCCGCCGCACCATGAAAGGATGCCGCCGCACTCGGCCGCAGAGTCGTTTCGCCGTGTCGAGCATCGACTCCCGAAGGACAGCCGTCGGTGATGGCTGAAGGGGAACGAATCGCTCAATCCCTGCCTGCTCTGCGGCTGCCTGCACCCGCATGCGTAGTGTGGTCTTGGTGTTCCAGAAGGCGAGGCCGCCCAGCCCAGCCCGAATCGTCAGTATCGAAGGGGTCATGTGTTCTCTCCAGGGAAGGAAGTGTTCTTCTCCACTGACTCACGCAATCTCCGGCACGGTGAACGCCATGCCGGCGGGATTGCTCAACTCGTGCTCTGAAGTTGCGACACTCGCATCGCCGCGATCCGCATCCGGCGGTGCCACAGGCTGCGTTGTCCGATCCTGTCCCTCGCCCTGTTTCCCGTCTTGGGTCTCGCCGGGCCGCGCGGGGAAGGCGAGGGGGCCGTTGGGCGTGTCCGCTGCCAGTGGCATGATCGCCAGTCGGGCTACGTGACCCTCACTCGACCGAGCGTCACCGAACACGCAGGACTGTGCGTCCTTGACCCACAACACGACGCCCTTGCATGCCTCGCCACCGACGCCGTGTGCGAGTTCGCAGAGCGTCTTGAGATAGGCGGGGTCGAGTTTCACCGCCACGTAGCCCTCCGGCTCGTCGTGGATGGTGAAAACATCCTCGAATCTCGGAAACCGTCCCTCGATGGGCGTTAGATCGGACCTCGTGCCGCCGTGCCGTAGGGTGTGACCATCGAACGTGACGCCCCGCTTGTCCTTGAACGCCGCAACGGGCACGGATGCGAGTTGTTTGCCCTCGACGATCACTTCGTACGGCGTAGCCTCATCGTCGGCGAAATAAACATTCGCAAGGATGCGGCCATCCGTCGCTGTGAGTTGGGCCGTTGTGCCGTCGCTCTGGCATTTGATGCCCCCGAGAGCGTACCGGCTCGACTCTGTATCGCAGACCTTCGCGATGTGCTTGATGAACGCAGGAATCCTCATGGGAACCTCCAGAAAAAAAGAAAGACCGGCGGCACCATGCCGTCGGCCTCATGGAAACCAAACTCCGCAGCGGGTATCAGCCGCCTTTTTTCACGAGGTCGGCTGCGTCGCGACGCTCCCGGTCTGAAAGCCCGTGAAGATCGCGGAGAAACGCCTTCTGGGTACGTGCGCCGAGTTGACGCATCGCGGAATCGAGCCGAACGAATCGCATAGTCGTGGACGACTTGGTGCGCATGGAAAACTCCTTATGGCAGAGACAGGGACCTTGGCGGCACGGAACATCCAGCCGCCACGAGAGAGAGCATCAGAGACGGGCTTCAGCGGACGCTGGCGAGCAGTGATTCGGCCTCTCGCCGTTCGCGATCGACAACGGCGCTACACCATCGCTCGGTTTCACAGCAGATGTCCGCCGAGATTTCTGCCCGCTCGCGGGTCTTGAAAGGGCCCACAGGCAGGGCGTCGGAGCGGAGGTCCAGAAAATAGAACCCGTGCTTGCCTCGAAAGATGGCGGCCTCCGTCTGGCCGCTGCGGTTGGTGACGGTGGTGATCTTGTTTCCGCGATACATGGGAACTCCTCGTACTTCTGGGGAAAAGAAAAAGGGGCCGGTGACCCAGTGCCACCGACCCCCGCAGGGCAGACTCCGCAGCGACAAATCAGGCCCGCTCACGCAGGCCGTTCTTGCTGAGAAACGCGTGAATCTCGTTGCAGGTCTTGGACCGCATCACGCTGAGAACGCACTGCCAAACCTCCGGCCGAACGGCGATCCCGTTCTGCCGGTAACTCGAAAGGCTGGGAAACTCGATCTGTGCCCAGCCATCCTTGAACACACGGACGTTGCATACGCCCTTCTCGTCCGCTTGGAATGAGCACTGCGCAACGATCTGGTCGCTGTCAGGCTTGGTGCCTGCGGGGCAGAACCAGCCGCCGCAGATGCGGGCGAGCGTGCGGCCGAATCGCTCCACAGGCTTCGCCGGGCTCCGGGCAGCCGCTGGCTGTGACTCCGTACGAGGCGCTCGACGTCGAGGCGATCGCTTCGCAGGGGCAGGGGCAGGGGCGGTTGCGGGGGCAGCGGCAGCTGCGGTGTCGCCAGCCCGCATGAGCTTCAGAACTTCGCGGGCAATCGAGGAAACGTCGATGGAAGACATGGGGAAACTCCTTCGGAAGAAACAGGGAAAAGAAAAAGGCCAGCCGCACCATGCGACCGGCCTGCCGAAAACCAGACTCCGCAGCGGGGCTTTCAGCCCGAAATCGCCGCCACACCGCACCGAGACTCAACCAACGGCTCGGGCGACCCGACTTCCCACAGGGCCCACACGGGCAGGTCACCCATGCGGAATCCCTGATCGAGATGCCACTGCACCTCGCGGTTGATGTGAGCGCGGGCATCCCGCTCGCTCTCGAACACCTCGCCCTCGTTGTCGGGCAAGTAGCCGGGCATATTCACTGTGACGAGAAACACGAAAGCCTCCTTCGGTTCGGGAAGACAGGCCGAGCCCAATCGTCGGCCACACAAACCGGACTCCGCAGCGGCTAAACGCCGTGCAGCGGGAGCGAGAGAGGAGCGTGTGATGGACCGCGATGCGTGCTACGAAGCGGCGACCGGGTCACATACGTTCGTATGCGGTCGGCGGAAGTGGTTCACGCGCAGGCACGTACGCGTGGTAGCGACGGGCCGGGTGGGTCCCCCCATTTCCGGCGCAGGTTCATTCATGTCGGGGGTCTGGAACTTTTCCCGGATTCATTGAGGCCCGCTGGTCTTAATGCCCTCTGGCGGGGGGGCGGTCGAGCCCGTACTTTGGAGCGGCGGCCTGGCGCGGCAGGCACGGCGGCACTGTTTTTTAGGGGTCCGGGAGCCCGGACCAAAGTTGTCCCAGTCGTTAGGTAGCCTCCCCCCGTCGGCGGTCTTCGCAACACCTGAGCGGTAGCAACCGGAAAGGACGAGCATGAACGTTTTTGAGATGCGCGAGGGGCTCGTCCGCGACTACGGCTCCTTCGTCCGCAGCTTCGTCGACATCACGGATCAGCGGATCGGTGAGGTCGTCGAGAAGGCGTTCGGCGAGAGCATGCTCTGGCCGTCACCGCTGGTGCAGCTTAACCCGTCCTTTGAGCCGGGCGGCATGATCGATGACCTGGTCGATGATGGCATGCTGCACGAGACGTGCCGGGATGTCTTCAGAATCAAATATCTTGACAACCCACAGGACTTGGGCCGCCCCATGCGGCTCCACAAGCACCAGGACGAGGCCATCCGGGTCGCCCGTCTGGGAGCGAACTACGTCCTGACGACGGGCACCGGCTCGGGCAAGAGCCTCAGCTACATCATCCCGATCGTCGACCACGTGCTCCGCAACGGCACCGGCAAGGGGATCCAGGCGATCGTCGTCTACCCGATGAACGCTCTGGCCAACAGTCAGCTCGGGGAGCTCAAGAAGTTCCTGGAGACGGGTGCCTGTCACGGCCGGCCGCCGGTCAAGGTCCGCCGCTACACGGGCCAGGAGTCCCGCGAGGAGCGGCAGGAGATCTGCGACAACCCGCCCGACGTCATCCTCACCAACTACGTCATGCTCGAGCTGATCCTCACCCGGGTCAACGAGAAGGCGATGGTTCGAGCGGCGAAAGGGCTCCGATTCCTGGCGCTCGACGAGTTGCACACCTATCGCGGGCGACAGGGCGCCGACGTGGCCATGCTCTGCCGCCGGCTCCGGGACCAACTCGAATCGCCGAATCTCCAGTACGTCGGTACCTCCGCCACGATCGCCGGCCCGGGCACACTGGCCGAGCAGAGGCGGGAGATCGCCCGGGTAGCTTCCGATCTGTTTGGGGCGGCCGTGCGGCCCGAGTCGGTGATCGGCGAAACGCTCCGGCGGGCCACGCCCTACGGCGACACCGCCCACCCAGAGTTCCTCAAGGCTCTGTCTCAGCGAGTCGTGGGCAATGCCGCTCCGCCGGCCGAGCACGGGGCCTTTCTGGCTGATCCGCTCTCGAGCTGGATCGAGTCGACCTTCGGCGTGGTACGGGCCCAGAGCGAGGATCGACTGGTCCGGGCCACACCAAAGACCGTCGACGAAGCGGCGGCGGCTCTGGCTCTCCTTACCCGCACCGAACCCGCACAGGCGGGCAAGCTGATCACCGATCAACTCATGGCCGGCTACGACAAGGCCCGAGACGCCAGCGGCCGGCCTGCATTCGCCTTCCGGCTTCACCAATTCCTCAGTCGAGGCGACACGGTCTACGCCACGCTCGAGCAGGAGGACAAGCGGCTCATCACGGCGGAGGCACAGAAGACCAGCCCGCAGAACGAGAAGGCGCTGCTCTATCCACTGGTGTTCTGCCGGGAATGCGGCCAGGAGTACTACTCGGTCACCCGCGTTGAAGAATCGCCCAACGAGATCCGGTTCGAGCCGCGTGATCTCGGTGACCTTTCCAAATCAGACGACATCCAGCCGGGCTACCTCTACCTCTCCACCGACTCCAAGAAGGCTTGGCCGATCGCGGATCCGGACTCGCAGGAGATCCTCGAGCGTGTTCCAGATGACTGGAAGGAGATCCGGAAGGATACGGAGTTCCTGCGCCGTAACCGCGTCCCCCAGCTACCGCAGCACGTGGATGTGGGCGTCGACGGACACGCCAACCCTGAGGGCCAGAGCTGCCACTTCGTCTCGAACCCCTTCAACTTCTGCCTGGCGTGCAGCGTCTCGTATTCCGGCCGCAGAGGCGCAGACCGCCCCGTGCTCGGCGAGGTGGGCTTCGGTGCCCGGAGCAGTGCCACCACGTTGATCGCCACGAGCGCCATCACCTACCTCAAGAAGAAGAGTCACCTCCCAACGCAGGCCCAGAAGCTGCTGAGTTTCACGGACAACCGGCAGGACGCGTCCCTCCAGGCCGGCCACTTCAATGACTTCGTGCAGATCGCCCTGGTGCGGGGCAGCCTCTTCGCCGCCGCGAAGCATGCGGGGGCCGAAGGGCTCGAGTACCGCGACTTGCCCCAGAAGGTCCTCGACGCCTTCGAGGCAGGGCTCCCGGCGGGGACGGCGTTCCAGCTGTACGCCAAACAGCCGGAGGCCCAGTACAACGCCAAGAAGAGCACCCAGCGGGCCATGCGGGACGTGCTCACCTACCGCATCTTCTTCGACATGCGGCGGGGCTGGCGCCTCTCCATGCCGAACCTCGAGCAGTGCGGGCTGCTCAATATCGAGTACGACTCGCTCGGCGAACTCTGCGACAACGACGCTGACTGGGACGGCACCCACCACGCTCTGGCTGGGGCGACCGGCGCCCAGCGGCTGGAGGTCGCCCGGACGCTCCTCAACTACCTGCGACGGGAGTTGGCCATCCAGGTCGATTGCCTCGAGGAATCATGGCAGGACTCCCTGAAGCGAGAGAGCTTCCAGTGGCTCACCGACAGCTGGCGCATCGACGCCGATGAGGAGTTGGCGACGGGTCGCTGGGCCTACCCGCACAGCAAGCAGGGGGCTCAGTCCAACAACGTCTTCCTGAGCGAGCGGGGCACGGTTGGGCGGTACCTGCGTCGGGCAAACAATATTGCGGCCGGCCTCTCGCTCCAGGACACACAGAAGATTATTCGTGACCTGTGCCGAGTGCTGACCAAGACGAACCTCGTGCAGGTCGGATCTGACGACGATCCCGCCTATCAAATCAACGCCAGCACCCTGCGGTGGGTGCCAGGCGACGGCACGAAGGCGTTTCGGTGCCCGCTCCGGGTGCCCCGTGCTCCCGAAAAGGGGCTCCGGCCGAATCCCTACTTTGTCGAGTTCTACAAGACTGCGGCCAGCAATGTGGCCGGCATGGAGGGCCGTGAGCACACGGCACAGGTACCGGCTGACAAGCGGGAGGAACGGGAGCAGGAGTTTCGGGCCGGCAAGCTGCCGGTGCTTTTCTGTTCGCCGACGATGGAGCTCGGCGTCGACATCGCGGATCTCAACGCCGTCAATCTCCGCAACGTCCCGCCCACGCCGGCCAACTATGCCCAGCGGTCAGGACGGGCAGGCCGCAGCGGGCAGCCGGCGATCGTCGTCACCTACTGCACGACAGGCAGCTCCCACGACCAGTACTTTTTCAAGCGGCAAAACGAGATGGTGGCTGGCTCGGTTGCCCCACCCCGTGTCGACGTGGCCAACGAAGAGCTGGTCCGGTCCCACATTCACGCCATCTGGCTGACTGAAGCAGGTCTGAACCTCCGGGAGAGCCTCAAGGACCTGCTCAACGTCGACGAGCGGCCAGGCATGCCGCTGAATGAAGAGGTCCTTGCTCACCTCGACGACCAGAACGCGATGGCGCGCACCCGAAAGCGGGCGGTCCGGCTCCTCGAGAGCATCGCGGACAGGCTGGCTACCGCTGGCTGGTATGCCGAGCCCTGGCTCGACGAGGTTCTCCAGCAGATCCCCACTGAGTTCCACCGGGCCTGCAATCGCTGGCGGGAGCTCTACAACGCGGCGATGGCCCAGCGAGAGCGGGAGCACAAGCGTGAGGGCGACCATCACCTTAGCCAGCGGCACCGCAATGATGCCGCCCGCTTCCGGCGAGAGGCTGAGCTCCAACGCGACCTGCTCCTGAACTCCGGCGGCTCCGGCAACCAACACTCTGACTTCTACAGCTACCGTTACTTCGCCAGCGAGGGCTTCCTACCCGGCTACAACTTCCCCCGTCTGCCGCTCTCGGCATTCATTCCGGGCCGGAGCGGCAGCAACGACCAAGAGTACCTCAACCGGCCCCGCTTCCTGGCCATCAGCGAGTTTGGGCCGAAGTCGCTCGTCTACCACGAGGGCCAGCGGTACCAGGTCACGCAGGTGCTCCTGCCACCGAGCGAGTCGGAGAACCGGCTCGTGCTCAGCCAGATCAAGCAGTGTGCCGAGTGCGGATATCTGCATCCAATCGGCGGTGCTCTCAATCCGGACCGCTGCGAGTACTGCGAAGCTGAACTCCCGTCACCGACCCAGAAGCTCCTCCGGCTCACCAACGTCCGGACCCGGAGACGGGAGCGGATCAGCTGCGACGAGGACGAGCGGCAGAAACAGGGGTTCGACGTCCGCACTGCCGTCCGCTTTCACCGCACCGACCACTCGGCCGGCTACACCACGAGCGAGGTGAAGCTGGGCAGCGACAAGCTGGCAACCCTCTCGTTCAGCCGTAGTGCCGAGCTCTGGCGGATCAACTTCGGCTGGTTCCGTCAGCAGGCCCACAAGCGCAATGGCTTCCACATCAATGGCCAGACGGGCGAGTGGATGGGCGATCCAGAGCGGAACGACCAGCCCCCCGACGCGCCGGAAGTCGTGCAGGTCATCCCCTACGTCAACGACTACCGCAACGCCCTGCTGTTTCGGCCGGAGCAAGCGGTGCCGCTGGAAGTCTTTGCCTCGCTCCAGGCGGCGCTCAAGAGTGCCATCCAGGTCGAGTTCCAGCTCGAAGACCAGGAACTGTCCGCTGAGCCACTGCCGGGCCGGGACGTCCGCCGCCAGATCCTCTTCTATGAGTCGAGCGAGGGCGGGGCGGGAGTGCTCCAAAGGCTGCAGTCGGAGTCCGACGCCATCGGCAGAGTGGCCAGGCGGGCCCTCGAGATCTGTCATTTTGACCCGGTGACGGGGATGGATCTCGGGCGGGCCGTGAAGTCGAAGGAGCCCTGCACGACGGCCTGCTACGACTGCCTCATGACCTACGCGAACCAGCCGGATCACCTACGGCTGGACCGCCACAAGATCAAGGAATATCTGCTCCAACTCTCGCAGGCAGGCACGCTGCCCTCTTCGGGGCCGGCCCCCAGATCCGAGCACCTGCAGGGGCTCATCCAGCGGTGCGAGAGTGACCTCGAGAAGGAATGGCTCGCGTACCTCGAGGCGCGGAGCTTGCGGCTGCCCTCGCACGCCCAGCACTGCCCAGAGTCGATCAACGGCTGCGGCACGCGGCCCGACTTCGTGTACGTCGAGCATTCCACGATCATCTACGTGGATGGGCCGCATCACTGGTTCCCGACCCGCCAGGCCCGTGACGCCCAGCAGACGGCCTGTGTCGAGGACTGTGGCTGGACGGTCCTCAGGTTCGCCCACCATGAGGATTGGGAATCGGTCTTCCGCAGGTTTCCGGGCATCTTTGGGAGCCACCCATGAGCACGTTTGCAGCAGGGACGCTGGTGCGGGCACGAGGCCGCGAGTGGGTCGTGCTCCCGGAATCGAGTGACGAGCTTCTCATGCTCAGGCCTCTGGCCGGCATGGATGAAGAGGTAACGGGCCTAGTGCCGGGCATGGAAGAAGTCGAGCCCGCCGTCTTCTCAGCCCCTGATCCGAGCCAGCCTGGTGACCATCGGTCGTGCGCCCTCCTGCGAGATGCGGTCCGGCTTGGCGTTCGGAGTAGCGCTGGGCCGTTTCGGTCGTTTGGCGGCATTGCGGTCGAGCCCCGTCCCTACCAGCTTGTGCCGCTCCTGGTGGCCCTCAAGCAGGCGAAGGCCCGCGTGCT
>Ga0315900_10006322_pt1 | contig 15947 bp, 18 predicted proteins | sample LakEriMetagenome_FD_203521 | JGI IMG/M metagenome (GOLD analysis project Ga0315900, IMG submission 203521) | Freshwater fungal communities from buoy surface, Lake Erie, Ohio, United States - Buoy 12 MA114 | ecosystem: Environmental > Aquatic > Freshwater > Lake > Lake biofilm | place: USA: Lake...
TGAACCTCGACATCGATCCGTCGACGCACCCGGCCTGGACCGGCGGCAACGCCCACATGCTGGACCGCGGCGGCCGCGTGTCGCGCTTCAACGCGAAGTTCGCCGGCTTCACCACCAAGAAGTAGGCTCACGCCCCTTCGACGCGAATTCGAAAGGCCGGCCGCAGTGATGCGGCCGGCCTTTTGGCGTTTCAGACGCCGGCAGGTCGGCCTTCAGCCAGACTCCGGAAGCTGATCGGACCGCCCTCGCCGAAGTGAAACTCCCATTCGTCCTCATGTGAGGAAAGTACGATCTTGGCCATGTCGAACGCGAGGCTGGAAGCCTGGAAGGCACAAGCCCCGTAGGCCGCCACCTGATGTTCGCGAAAGCCGGAGACACTGATCTCGGCGCGAAAGTCGCCGAGCGAGTTGGCGATCGGCTCCGGATCGTGGATCGAAATGCTGGAAGGGATCGCCAGAGCATCCGACCGGCGCACAGCCGTGAACCCGAACCGCAGGGCGGCGGGTTCTCTCAGAAAGGCTGGTCCTGACGACATAGCGCCCCCGGGCACGGCGCGCGCCTGACCGTCCGCACGATGGCAGAATGGCATATCGGGGCGATTGTGTCGAAACAATCCCACCTTGACGCGAGCGACCTTGGGGCTTCGGGAGCCAGCGCCTCAGCTACGCCCCCGCCCCCCCGAACGCGCCCTTCAGGCGGTCCATCTGGCTGAGGACGGCGTTGGGCGTCTCCTCGGCCGACGGCTCGACGTACATGCGGCGGTCCAGGTGCCGGACGCGGTCGTAGAGCCGGCCCGAACGGTCGAGCAGGTGCAGCAGGGAAAGCGGCAGATCATGCAGGGCTTCACTGTCGCCCGGGTCAGCATCTTCCTGGTCGACCCGGTAACGGTCATCGCAGGCCGCTTCCGGCGCCATGTCGCCCTCGCGCACCGCGCGCTGCACCAGCAGCCACGAGGCGACGCGCATCAGCCGGGTGGTCAGCCGCATGCTTTCCGAGGCGTAGGCCAGGGCCGCGCTGCGCGACAACAGCTTGGAATCCTGCCGCCCGCCGCCGTCCAGATAGGCGGCGGTCTCCTCGACGAGGTCCATGCCTTCCTGGAAGGTCCGGTCGAACAGTTCCGAGCGGGCGAAATCGCTGATCACGTTCGCACGCCATGGCGTCGATGCCGGCGCACTGAAATCGCTCATGGACACATTCGCCCCTTAATCTCATCCGCGGGACGAACTTGCCCGCCTGGCCGCAACGGCTGCAACGCCCGTGCCAAGCTGTCCGTCCGCGGATCGCCCCCGTTCTCGTCGATCAGGTCTTGCCCAGATTGAAGAAGGCGTCGGCCGCCGAACGACCCGCCCGCTTCTTCTCGATCTGGCCCCGCACGCGAGCCAGTTCGGCCTCCAGAAGCTCTATGCGCTCCTCGAGTTCGGAAACGCCGAAAAGGTCGAGGTCCTCGCGGGTCACCGCCAGCAGCGCGTCGCCGCGCCCTCCGCGAGGGCCTGCCGGTTCTTCCAGCATGATCTGACCTCCCTATCGCCAAAGCCGTGTTTCACATATCTGACGCCTGCAAGCGCCAGGGCGCAACCCCGCCGGAGAAAGCGACCATGTCCCAGACCATGATGACGGCCATCGCCATCGAGGGCGGCAAGGGCGCCGCCGAGGCGCTGAAGCCTGTGCAGATGCCTGTTCCGGCTCCGGCGACCGGCGAGATCCTGATCCGGGTCAGGGCCGCCGGCGTCAACCGCCCCGACATCGTCCAGCGCCTGGGCTTCTACCCTGCCCCTCCCGGCGCGCCGGAGACCCTGGGCCTGGAGGTCGCCGGCGAGGTGGTGACGGCGGCGGGCCGATGGAAGGCCGGAGACCGGGTCTGCGCCCTGCTCGGCGGCGGCGGCTACGCCGAGTACGCCGTGGTCGACGCCCGCCACGCCCTGCCGATCCCCGAGGGCATGAGCTTCGAACAGGCCGCCGGCCTGCCGGAGACCGTCTTCACCGTCTACGCCAACGTCTTCGAGCATGGGGCGCTGAAGGCCGGCGAGACCCTTCTGCTTCACGGCGCCACCTCCGGCATCGGCACCACGGCGATCCAGATGGCCAAGGCCGCCGGCGCGACCGTGATCGCCACCGGCCGGGGCGCCGACAAGGCCGCCCAGGCACTGGCGCTGGGCGCCGACATCGCGGTGGACAGCTCGACCGAGGATTTCGAGGCCGTCGCCAGGGCCCATGGCGGCGTCGACGTCGTGCTCGACATGGTCGGGGCGGCCTATTTCGAGAAGAACCTCAACGCCCTGAACACCGGCGGCCGCATCGTCTACATCGCCTCGCTGGGCGGCGGGACGATCGAGGTTCCGATCATGAAGATCATGATGAAGCGGGCCACGATCACCGGCTCGACCCTCCGCCCCCGCTCGGCGGACGAGAAGGCCCGCATCACCGCCGAGGTCGAGCGGGTGGTCTGGCCCTGGGTGGCGTCCGGCAAGGTGAAGGCGGTGGTCGACGCGACCTTCCCGCTGGCGGACGCGGCCAAGGCCCACGCGCACCTCGAGGCCGGGGCGCATGTGGGCAAGGTGCTGCTGATCGCCTGAGGGCCTAGTTCAGCAGATCCGCCGGCGTGCTCGGTTCGCTCAGCAGAGCCTCCATCGCCTTCCAGCGCTCCGCCTGGCCGGGCCCGGCGCGTTCGACATGGTCGCGCACCATCTTCAGGCCCAGGCCATAGTTGATCACATAGCTGCGGTACTGCTCGGCGAAGGCCACCGTCTGGCTGGCCCGCTTCTCCGATACGAGGCCGTATTTCTGGGTCATCGCCACCGCCGTGGCCCGGTCCATGCGGCCGGCCAGATACTCGGCGGCGATGGTGAAGCGCGCGCCCGACAGCGCCTGCTGCGCGCCCTGTAGCGCGAGGTAGCGGCCGGCGTCTTTCGGGTCGAGGCCGGCCAGCGGATAGAGCACCGTCGCCTCGAACACGGCGCGCGCCTCGCCCGGGAAGGCCAGCTCGATGCCGTAGTTGGCCGAGCCCTCGGCCAGCAGCGACTGCGGGGAATAGAGCGGATAGACGGTGAACTCGACCCAGCCGCGCCCCTTGGCGAGGCGCTCCTCGAGCAGGACGTTGTAGAGGTGGTGGCCGGGATAGCCCTCGTGGCAACCCAGGTCGACGGCCCGGCCCAGCCGCACCGGCAGGTCGGTGTTGACCTGGATCAGGCTCTCGGCCCCGCCCTTGTACCAGTTGTAGCCGGACCAGCTCTTGCCGGTGATGAACTCCAGCGTGAAGCGTTCGTTCGCGGGCAGCGGGATGAAGGCGAGCGTGCGGCGGCGGCACTCGGCGATGGCGGCGTCCATCACCGCCTTCAGCCGGTCGGCGGGCACGACGAAGCGGTCGTTGAAGGCGTCGACCCGCTGCCACAGCGGCCCCTCGCCCGGGACGAGCCCTTCGATGTCGGCCAGGACCGCGTCGTAGGCGGCGAGCGGCTTCAGCACCGGCCGGACCCCGAACAACCCCTCCGCCTCGTCCTCGAAGCCGAGCTTCTCGCCCTGCATCATGCGCAGGCGGGTCCGGGCGGCGATCAGCTGGCCGCGCAGGAAGGCGATCCGCTCGTGGGTGAGCGACCCGCTGGTGTCGCCGGCGATGTCGGCGCCCGCCTCGTCCTCGGCTAGCTCGGCCAGCAGGAAGTCGACATCCCGCGCCAGCTCGGGGAGCGTCCGCTTCGACGCCTTCGCCGCCGCTTGCCAGGCCGGGGGCCCGTAGTAGGCGTCGATGTAGCCGTCCTCGTGCTCGCCGATCTCGAGGCTGAGCTGCACGTAGCGCGACGCGATGTCGCCGACGTGCGCCTGGGCGGGGGCCTGGGCGGCCACAAGGGCGACTATAAGAGCCGCCGCGGCGGCGAGCTGTCTGATCACGCGTACATCCACGCCTTGCGCGCTTCGTCGGCGAGGCCGGGGGAGTCGCAGAAGACCCCGTCGACCCCGGCCTTGAACAGCGCCTCCAGCACAGCGTCGACCCGGCCATGGCGAACCATGTCCGCGTCGGCCGTCGCGCCGGCCGGGATGCGCAGGGCGGCCGGCAGGAAGTAGTTCTCCGCCCGCACCGTCCAGGGGTGAACCTTCAGCCCGGCCGCGTGGGCGTCGCTCACGAAGGCGGTGGCCGGCAGCAGCGTCTGGCCGTCCGTCGGCACGACATAGCCCTTCTCCGGCCCCACGCCATCGGCATAGGCGGCGATCGCCTTCAGGCCGGCGGCGCTGGTCATGTCGGCATAGCTGAAGCCCGGGGCATCGGCGGGCGCACCCTCGCTGTCGATCAGCTGCACCAGCTTCGCCTTCGTCAGCGGCCGAAGCGTCTTCAGCGGCGCGACCTCGAAACACTGGACGAAAACCTTTGCGTCGGCGCTGTCGAGCCGGTTGGCCTTCAGCGCATCGGCCATCCGCTGTTCGAATGGCAGGCTGATCGAGGCGAAGTACCGGGGGTGCTTCATCTCCGGATAGACGCCCACGCCCATGTCGCGCGCGATCGCGCAGACCTCGTCAAAGGTCGGGATCACGTCCTGGCCGTCGAAGGCGGTGTTGCCGGGCCGCAGCCGCGGCAACCGTTCGCGGCAGCGCAGGGTCTTGAGCTCGGCGAGGGTGAAGTCCTCGGTGAACCAGCCCTCGACGGACTGGCCGTCGATCACCTTTGTCGCCTTGCGCGCGGCGAACTCCGCCTTCCCGGCCACATCGGTCGTGCCGCCGATCTCGTTCTCGTGCCGCGCGACGAGATGGCCGTCCCGGGTGATAACCAGATCCGGCTCGATGAAGTCGGCGCCCTGCTCGACCGCCAGCCTGTAGGCAGAGCGCGTATGCTCCGGCCGCTCGCCGCTGGCGCCGCGATGGGCGATGACGAGGGGGCGGGGCCTGCCGCGCGCAAGGACGGGCGTGGCGGCGAGGGCGGCGGAAGCAGCGGCGAAGGCGCGACGGGTCAGGGTCATGGCCCGGGATTAGCCACGGCCTGTGACGCCTTCGTCAAGCGGTGAGAGAATTCGGTGAAGGGGGTCTTGCGCTTCGGCAATGACGGCCCCAACTCAACTGTCGCGGCCCGGGCCCCTCTGACGATGCATGGTCATCGTGATGTCGGACCGCATCGGGTGCGCTCGATGCATGGGTCCGGTTCCCCCAGCCGCCCTCACCCTGCGTCGAGCGCCCCGGTCCTGCTTTGAGGAGGGTGCTTGCATGGATAGTCTCGGATCATTGTTCCTGGGTCAGCCGGTCTGGATGTGGCTGACCTTTCTGGCGGCCGTCGTGGTCCTGCTCGTGCTGGATCTCGGCGTGTTGCACCGCACGGCCCGCGAGATCGGCGTGCGCGAAAGCCTGCTGATGTCGGCCGGCTACATTGCCCTGGGCCTTGCTTTCGGCGGCTTCGTCTGGGCCTCGCTCGGAGCGCAGTCGGGCGTCGAGTACCTGACCGGCTTCGTGGTCGAGAAGAGCCTGGCGATCGACAACGTCTTCGTCATCGCGATGATCTTCACCTACTTCGCCGTCCCGCGGGAGCTACAGCACAGGGTGCTGTTCTGGGGCATCCTGGGCGTCATCGTGCTGCGGGCGATCATGATCGGCTTCGGCGCCGCCCTGGTCTCGGAGTTCGGCTGGGTCCTCTACATCTTCGCGGCCTTCCTGGTGTTCACCGGCGTGAAGATGCTGTTCTGGAAAGGGCAGGGTAAGGACCTGGGCGACAATCCGCTGCTGCGCCTCGTCCGGCGCCGCTTCCGGGTCACCGATCAGCTGCATGGTGAGCGCTTCTTCGTCCGGGCGCCGGACCCTGTCAGCGGCAAGGTGGTCACCTGGATCACGCCCCTGTTCCTGGCGCTGGTGATGATCGAGATCGCCGACCTGATCTTCGCCGTGGACTCTGTTCCGGCCATCTTCGCCATCACCACCGACCCCTACATCGTCTACACCTCGAACATCTTCGCCATCCTCGGCCTGAGGGCGCTGTACTTCGCCCTGGCCGCCGTGCTGCACCGCTTCGCCTACCTCAAGCAGGCGCTGGCCGTGCTGCTGATCTTCATCGGCGGCAAGATCTTTGTCGCTGACCTGATGGGCTGGTCGAAGTTCCCGGCCGAATGGTCGCTGGGCATAACCTTCGCCATCCTTGCCTCCGGCATCGTCTACTCGATCTGGCGGACACGGACGCCGGCGGCGGCCGTTGATCGCGCCGGGTGATCGGAGCGGCGACCCCAGACGACGAGCCTCGCGCAAAAGCGGACTCGCAGCATTGAACAGCGCGCCTGTGCGGGTCTAAGTCCCCGGACTGGACCTGCACCGGCGACGCAGGCCCCAGACGGAACTGGAGGCTGACTTGATGATGCGCGACGGGCAACATGACGCTGAGGGCGGGCGGAGATGCTAGAGACCGCCCTCAACGCGGCGAGCGCCAATCTCCTGGCTCCAGCCCTGCTGTTCTTCGCGCTCGGCGCCCTGGCAGGGTGGGCCAAGTCGGACCTGTCGATCCCCGACCAGGCCGCCAAGGCCCTGTCCCTCTACCTGATGCTCTGCATCGGCTTCAAAGGCGGGGTGGAAGCCCAGGCCAGCGGCCTTACCGGCGGCCTTCTGGCGGCCGGCGGCCTTGGACTGGCCTTCAGCTTCCTTGCGCCGTTCGCCGCCTACCTGGCTCTGCGGACGCTGTGCGGGGTCGAACGCGTCACCGCCGCCGCGACCGCGGCGCACTACGGAAGCGTCTCGGTGGTGACCTTCGCGGCGGGCAGCGAATATCTGCGCACGCTCGGCGTCGAGTTCAGCGGCCATATGGCGGCGGTTCTGGCCCTGATGGAGACTCCGGCCATTCTCGCCGCCCTGCTGATCGTCGGCTCCAGGGCGCGTGATCCCGGCGCCCGCTTCAAGCCGGAGCTCTGGCGCGAAGTCCTGCTCAACGGGGCGGCGGTCCTTCTGGTCGGCAGTTTCGTGGTCGGTCTCCTGACCGGCGAGCGGGGCATGGACCGGCTTTCGGGGTTCGTGAGCGGCGCGATCTTCCAGGGCGCCCTGTGCCTGTTCCTGCTCGACATGGGCATCATCGCGGCGCGACGGCTGGCGGACGCGCCGATGCGCAGACCCGGCCTGGTGGCCTTCGCCGTCGTCTGGCCAATGCTGAGCGCCACCGCCGCGCTGCTGGCCGCCAGGGCCGTGGGCATGTCCGTCGGCGACGCCACCCTGTTCGCCGTTCTGGCGGCCTCGGCCTCCTACATCGCCGTACCCGCCGCGATGCGCATGGCGCTGCCGAAGGCTGACGCCGGGGTCTACATCCCGATGTCGCTTGCGATGACCTTTCCCTTCAACCTCGTTGTCGGCATCCCGCTCTATCATGCGGCGGCCCAACTCCTGGTGAGGTAGCTCCGTGAACCTGACGCAACGAAAGAAGCTCGACATCTTCATCGAAAAGCACGCGCTGCATCACGTCGAAGCCATGCTCGGCGAGGCGGGCTTCAAGGGCTGGAGCGTGTTCCTGGGCATGGAAGGCGCCGGCGCGCACGGCGCCTGGCGCCAGACAGGCGTCACGGACGCCGAAGCCTGTCTGGTCATCGCGATCGGCGGGGAAGCGGCGACCCGGACCGCGCTCGACTGGCTTAGCGACTACTTCCGCACCTACCCGGGCGTCGTGTCGGTCAGCGATGTTTCCGTCATGCGCGGCGAGCGCTTCTGATCGGACCCGACGCTCTGCCCGTTGACGATCAGGCGGCCGCTTCGAGCTTGTCGAGGATCAGCGGGTGGAGTTCCAGGTTCGAGGCGAGGATGCTTCCCGCGCCGGGGACATAGGGCTCGCCCCGCAGGTCGGTGACCTTGCCGCCGGCCTCGGTGACCAGCAGCAGGCCCGCCGCCGTGTCCCAGGGCTTGAGACCCCGCTCCCAGAAGCCATCGAAGCGGCCGGCCGCGACCCAGGCGAGGTCCAGCGCCGCGGCGCCGTAGCGGCGAACGCCGGAGACCCGCTGACTGATCTGGTGCAGTTCCTTGAGGAACTGGCCGTGGCCCGGCACGCCCATGAACGGGATGCCGGTGGCCAGCAGGCTCTCGTCGAGTGTGCGACGGGCGGCGACGCGCAGGCGCTTCTCGTTGCCCAGCCACGCGCCGCGGCCCTTCTCGGCCCAGAAGGTGTCATGGGTGATGGGGTTGTAGGTGACCGCCGCGACGATCTGGCCGTCGCGCTCCAGCGCGATGTTGACCGCGAAGTGGGGGATGGCGTGCAGGAAGTTGGTCGTACCGTCGAGCGGGTCGACGATCCAGCGGTGGGTCTTGTCGGTGCCCTCGATCTCCGGCCGCTCCTCGCCGAGGAAGCCGTAGCCGGGGCGCAGCTTGGTCAGGGCCTCGAACAGCACCTGCTCGGCCTTGATGTCAGCGGCCGAGACGTAGTCCGCCGCGCCCTTCTTCGAGACCTGCAACTCGGTGACCTCGCCGAAGTCGCGGGCGAGGCCCCGGGCCGCCTTGCGGGCGGCGTCGATCATCGAGGCGATAAGGGAGGAGGCGGCGGACATCTCTGATCAGTCGGCGCGGCGCACGTATTCGCCGGTCTCGGTCGAGACCAGCACCCGCTCGCCCGCTTCCATGTAGGGCGGGATCAGGATGCGCATGCCGTTGTCGGCCTTGGCCGGCTTGTAGGACGAGGACGCCGTCTGGCCGTTCACCACGGCGTCGGCCTCGACGATGGTCAGCACGACCTGCTCGGGCAGCTCGATGCCGATGGCGCGCTCCTCGTGGAACTCCACCACCACGGTCATGCCGTCCTGCAGGAAGCGGACCTGGTCTTCGCCGACGAAGTCCTTGTGCAGGGTGATCTGCTCGTAGTTTTCCTTGTCCATGAACACCAGCATGTCGCCCTCGGCGTACAGGTAGGTGTTGTCGCGCTGCTCGAGCGTCACGCGCTCGACCTTGTCGTCCGAGCGGAAGCGTTCGTTGAGCTTGCGGCCGTCGATGAGGTTCTTGAGCTCGACCTGGGCGAAGGCGCCGCCCTTGCCGGGCTTCACATGCGCGGCCTTCACGCAGACCCAGAGGCCGTTCTCGTGCTGGAGCACCATGCCCGGTTTGATGGTGTTGCCGTTGATCTTGGCCATGGGATTAGGGTTCGCGCAAAGGGGCTGGAAATTGGGCGCGGAACCTAGCGATGAGGGGGGGCAATAGCAAGGTGGGGGACGATTCCAGACTTTGTCCCCCTCCTCCTCGATGGAGGAGGGGCAGGGGTGGTGGTGCGGCCTCTGAGTTTACGTACGAGGCTCAACGGGCTCTGAGCCTCTCGCGTGGAACGTTGCAGGCCCTACGCTCACCACCATCCCCGACCCTTCCTCCATCGAGGAGGAAGGGAGAAGAACGTCGTCGCCCTACGCCCTAGAGATCGCCGCGTTGATCGCCGCCACGGCCGCCGCAGGCCCCTCCGGATGGGCCCAGACGCCCGCGCTGACCGCCGCGAAATCCGCCCCGGCCGCGGCCACGATGGCGACGTTCTCCGCCGTGATGCCGCCGATGGCGACGCAGGGGACCTCCATGGTCTCCTGCCAGATGGTCAGGATCTCAGGCTCGGCCCGGGTGCTGGCGTCCTTGGTCGTGGTCGGGAAGAAGGCTCCAAAGGCGACATAGTCGGCGCCGGCCTCGGCCGCCTCCATGGCCAGGTGCCGGCTGTCATGACAGGTGACCCCGACGATCCGCTCATTGCCGACCAGCTTGCGGGCCTGGGCGTAGCTGGCGTCGCTCTGTCCGACATGGACGCCGTCGCAGCCGTACTTCGCCGCCAGGTCCGGCCGGTCATTCAGGATGATGGCCACGTCGCGGGCGTGGGCGATCGGGGTGAGCACATCGACCGCTGCCGCGATGACATCGTCCGGCACGTCCTTGAGGCGGATCTGCAGGGCGGACACATCGCCGGCGTCCAACGCGGCGGCGAGCGTTCGGCCGAAGGCGGCCAGGTCGTCGATCCGGGGCGGGGTGATCAGGTAGAGGCGGCAGGACGCGGTCATGCCGTCCGTCTACACCAGCAGCGCCTTCAGCGCATAGGCGACGACGCTGATCGCCTCCGCGCCAATCAGATGCAAATGAGTTGCAACACCGTCCGAAGGGCGTTACATGCGACGCATTCGCGTTGAGAGGCGAGTCCACCCGTGTACGTCTGCAACTGCAACGGCATCCGCGAGCGTCAGGTCCGCGCGGCTATCGACAGCGGCGCCCGCAAGCCGGCCGAGATCTTTCGGGCGCACGGCTGCAAGGCGCAGTGCGCCCGTTGCGTCTGTGAAATGCGCGAGATGATCGACCAGTCCCGCGAAGCCCTGCGCTACGCCGCCGAGTAGCGTCCGGCCGGGATTTTCCGCAGTCGAGAAGCATTCGCGCGCTTTTCCCTGAAAGCGCGAAACACTTGCAGACATTGGTGTTGCGGCGGTCCTGACATGCGTTCAGGGTCAAGGCGACTCAATCCCGAAAGGAGCGCGCCATGAAGGGCGACCCCGCCATCATCCGGCTTCTGAACGCCGTGCTGACCAACGAGCTGACCGCGGTGAACCAGTACTTCCTGCACGCGCGGATGTACCAGGACTGGGGCTTCGCCCGGCTGGGCAAGATCACCTACGACGAGTCGATCGGCGAGATGAAGCACGCCGACAAGCTCATCAAGCGCATCCTGTTCCTTGAAGGCCTGCCCAACCTGCAGGACCTCAAGAAGCTGAAGATCGGCGAGACGGTGCCCGAATGCCTGGCCGCCGACCTGGCCGTCGAGGTCGGCGGGCGCGAGGACCTGATCAAGGGCGTCACCGCTGCCGAAGCCGCCCACGACTACGTCAGCCGGCAGATCTTCAAGGAGATCCTGTCCGACACCGAGGAGCATATCGACTTCCTCGAGACCCAGCTGTCGCTGGTGAAGTCGCTCGGCGAGCAGAACTACCTGCAAAGCGCGCTGGGCGAGCTGGAAGGCGGCGAGGGCCACTGACCCTGCCCGCCATGCCGCCGCCGGAACTGCTGCTGCCATTCCTGGCGGCGGTGCTGCTGATCGAGCTGACCCCCGGCCCCAACATGGGCTATCTGGCCATTGTCGGCGGCCAGTGGGGGCGGCGGGCCGGCTTCCTGACCATCCTGGGCGTCACGGCCGGGCTGGCGGTCTACATGCTGGCCGCCGTCTTCGGCCTTTCAGAGATCATCCTGCGGGTCGATTGGCTCTACCAGCTGCTGCGCTGGGCGGGGGTGGTGTTCCTGCTGTGGCTGGCGTTCGACACCTGGCGCGGCGGCGCCGACGACCCGGCGGCGGCCGACATCGCCCGCCCCTCTTCCGGCGCGCTTCTGACCCGCGGCTTCCTGGCCAACGTCCTCAATCCCAAGGCGGCGGTGTTCTACATCGGCCTGCTGCCCGGCTTCACCGATCCGGCCAGACCGTTCGCGGGACAGGCGCTGACCCTGGGCCTCATCCACATCGCCGTCGCCCTGGTCATCCACGTTCTCATCGTCCTGACCGCCGCCCGGGCCATTCCACTGCTGGCCAAGACGAGTGGCGGCGGCCGGACGATCCGCGTTGTTTTCGCCGTAGCCCTTGCGGCCATCGCCCTCTGGCTCGGCTGGGAGACCCGGCGGTAGCGGGGCGGCGCCGCGATCCATTGAGCCGGCGGGCCTCCTCGCGCTAGCTTCCCTGAAAAGGGCGGGGGAACGGCGATGGCGAGCGAAGGCGAACCGTTGAAGACGCGGCACGGGATGGTGGTCGGCGGCGCGTCGGTCGGCACCATCTTCGAATGGTACGACTTCTACCTCTACGGCTCGCTGGCCGGGTTCATTACGAAGCACTTCTTCAGCGGCGTGAACGAGACGACGGGGTACATCTTCGCCCTGCTCGCCTTCGCCGCCGGCTTCGCGGTCCGGCCGCTGGGCGCCATCGTCTTCGGCCGGCTGGGCGACCTGTGGGGCCGCAAGAACACCTTCCTGATCACCATGCTGCTGATGGGGTTGTCGACCTTCGTGGTCGGGCTGCTGCCCTCCTACGAAGCCATCGGCGTGGCCGCGCCCATTCTTCTGATCGCCATGCGGCTGATCCAGGGCATGGCGCTGGGCGGCGAGTACGGCGGCGCGGCCACCTATGTCGCCGAGCACGCTCCGCCCGGACGCCGCGGCCTTTACACCAGCTTCATCCAGACCACCGCGACCCTGGGCCTGTTCCTGTCGCTGGTGGTCATCCTGCTGGTTCGCACCCAGATCGGCGAGGAGGCGTTCAGCGACTGGGGCTGGCGCATCCCGTTCCTCGCCTCGATCCTGCTGCTGGGCGTGTCCCTGTGGATCCGGCTGCGGCTGAACGAGAGCCCCGTCTTCCAGAAGATGGTCGACGAGGGGAAGGGCAGCAAGAAGCCGCTGACCGAGTCCTTCCTCGAGCCGGGCAACCTCAAGCTGGTCATCCTCGCCCTGGTCGGCCTGACCGCCGGACAGGCGGTGGTCTGGTACACTGGACAGTTCTACGCGCTGTTCTTCCTGGAAAAGACGCTGAAGGTCGACGGGGCCCTGACCAATGTGCTGGTCGCCATCGCCCTGCTGGCCGGTACGCCCTTCTTCATCGTCTTCGGCTGGCTGAGCGACAGGATCGGGCGCAAGCCGATCATCCTGACCGGCTGCCTGCTGGCGGCCCTGACCTGTTTCCCGTTGTTCAAGGCCCTGACCGTGGCCGCCAACCCGGCGCTGGCCGCCGCCACCGCCTCCTCGCCGGTGACGGTGATCGCAGATCCGGCGACCTGCAGCTTCCAGTTCGATCCGATCGGCAAGACCCAGTTCCGCTCGGCCTGCGACGTCGCCAAGTCGGCCCTGGCTTCGGCGGGCGTTTCCTACGAGACCCGCCCCGCCGCTCCGGGCGAGGCCGCCTCCGTCCGGATCGGCGAGGCTGTCGTGCCGTCCTTCGACGGGACCGCCCTGTCGTCGAAGGCCTTCGCCGAGCGACAGACCGCCTGGCGCAAGGACCTGGGCGCCGCGCTGGGCGCCGCCGGCTACCCGGCCAAGGCCGACCCGGCGAAGGTCGACCGCCCGATGGTGGTGGGCATCCTGTTCATGCTCGTGCTGCTGGTGACCATGGTCTACGGCCCGATCGCCGCGGCGCTGGTGGAGATGTTCCCGGCCCGGATCCGCTACACCTCGATGAGCCTGCCCTACCACATCGGCAACGGCTGGTTCGGCGGCTTCCTGCCGACCACGGCCTTCGCCATGGTCGCCGCCACGGGCAACATCTACTACGGCCTCTGGTACCCGGTGGTCGTCGCCGCCGCGACCGCCGTGATCGGCGCCCTGTTCATCCGCGAAATGAAGGGGGCCGACATCGAGGCCTGAGACCCCCGTTCGGGGGGCGCGGGCCAGTTGCACATCTTCTTCACTTGCCAGGACGCGGAACCGGGATCACGGTTCCGTGAGCACGGTCATGGAGACTTCGGCATGCGCATCCCTCACCTGGCGGTCGTCATCGGCGCGCCCCTTCTGCTGCTCGGCGGTTGCGCCACCCTGAACGAGGACCAGTGCCGGGCCGGCGACTGGAACGGCATCGGCTACACCGACGGCGCCAACGGCTACACCCCGGGTCGCTTCGGCGACCATGTGAAGGCCTGCGAGAAATTCGGCATCCTGCCGGACCAGTCGCTCTATCTGCAGGGCCGCGAGCGCGGACTGCCGGTCTACTGCACCCTGGAGCGCGGCTTCCTGACCGGTCGGCGCGGAAATTCCTACCAGGGCGTCTGCCCGGCGCCGCTGGAGCCCCGGTTCCTGAGCGGCTACGCCGACGGTCGGGTAGTCTGGGACGCCCAGCAGCGCATCGACCGCGCCGAGAGCGACATCAACAACGCCCAGAGCCGCTGGAACGACGCCGACAGCCGCCTGCGCGAGGAGGAGCGGCGCCTCGCCGATCCCGCTACGCCCGACAACGTCAAGCCGGCCATCCGGGAAGCGCTCAAGCGCCTGCGCGACGACCGCCGCCAGGCCGACAGCGACCTCAGCGACGCCCGCTTCCGCCGCGACGACGCCGAACGCGAGATGAACCAGCTGCGCTACCGCTTCGGCCCGACCTACGGGACGTGGTGAGGGGGCGGCTAGGCTCGCGCTGACGTCATCAGGAAGACCAGGAAGTCCTTCCTGAGGTCTCCAGGCAACGCGTCCGTCTTGCTGATGGCGAGTTCGGCCTGCTCGATGAGATTCAGCGCGTCAGACCGGCTCATGTTGCCGGTTGGGTCGTAGTCTGCCCAGTGTCGCCGCTCCTGGAGTGTCGCAAACGCGGTCGCGATATCCCGCAGATCCTGTGGCGGCATCGGCATTCCAAGAGCTGTTCGCGCCTTGTCGCCAAGTGTCGGCTTGTCGAGCAGTTCGGAGACCTGCCGCATCCGTCCATGATCAAACGCGCGATAGATGAGGGCGTATCTGGGTCGCGCCTTGCTTCGAGCCCCAACGAGAGTATCCGCCGCACACCGCACCAGATGATGGAACAGGGCGTAGTAGGCGGTGGAGATTGCTCGCCTGATCGCCGTCTGGCTCGGCCTTCCCCTACGGGTGACCGACTCTTCGGCGATCACGAGCAACCGCCGAGCCTCGATCATTTATCCCGTTTGTCCCATTCGCCTGCGGCAAACATCAGCAGGACTGGATAGCGATCGTCGCCGACACCGATCAACTCATCGCGTATGCGCTGGGAGAGCCTTAGTCGAAGCTGCGGCCAGCCTGAATCGTGCGGGTGAGCATCCACCTTCAGGCGAATGACGAGCGACGCGGGGCCATCGCTCACCACACCTTCGGCAACGTCGGCGTCAGTGACCTTGACCTGCGACTGGAACGACCTGACGGAGTCCAGCACAAGATCGCGAACAGTTGCAGCCTCAACCATTTCCATACTCATGGTTGTACTGCAAACCGTGCGACACGTGAACCCTACTCAGCCGCCGCCCGGCTGACGCCGATCTTGGCGTCCAGTTCGCCGGCGGCGTAGCGCTTGGCCATCTGGGCGGTCGACAGCGGCTTGATCTTCGACGCCTGGCCGTCGGCCCAGAACTCCTTGAAGCGCTGCTCGCAGACCTTGCGCATCGCTTCCTTGGCGGGCTTGAGGTAGGCGCGCGGGTCGAACTCGCCCGGCTTCTCGGCCATCAGCTTGCGGATGGCGCCGGTGATGGCCATGCGGTTGTCGGTGTCGATGTTGATCTTGCGCACGCCGTGCTTGATGCCGCGCTGGATCTCCTCGACCGGCACGCCCCAGGTCTGGGGCATCTGGCCGCCGTACTGGTTGATGATGTCCTGCAGGTCCTGCGGCACCGAGGAGGAGCCGTGCATCACCAGGTGGGTGTTGGGCAGGCGGCGGTGGATCTCCTCGATCACGTTCATGGCCAGCACGTCGCCGTCCGGCTTGCGGCTGAACTTGTAGGCGCCATGGCTGGTGCCCATGGCGATGGCCAGGGCGTCGACCTGGGTCTCGCGCACGAAGTCGACCGCCTGGTCGGGGTCGGTCAGCAGGGCCGAGTGGTCCAGCTTGCCCTCGAAGCCGTGGCCGTCCTCGGCCTCGCCCATGCCGGTCTCGAGCGAGCCCAGCACGCCCAGCTCGCCCTCGACCGACACGCCGCAGCTGTGGGCCATCTGGACGACGCGGCGGGTGACGTCGACGTTGTAGTCGTAGTCGGCCGGCGTCTTGGCGTCTTCCTTCAGCGAGCCGTCCATCATCACCGAGGTGAAGCCGTACTGGATCGCCGTGGCGCAGGTGGCCGGGCCGTTGCCGTGGTCCTGGTGCATGCAGACCGGGATGTTGGGATAGATCTCGACCAGGGCGTCGATCATGCGCGCCAGCATGATGTCGTTGGCGTAGCTGCGGGCCCCGCGCGAGGCCTGGATGATCACCGGCGCGTCACAGGCCTCGGCCGCCTCCATGATGGCCAGGCCCTGCTCCATGTTGTTGATGTTGAAGGCGGGCAGGCCGTAGTCGTTCTCGGCGGCGTGGTCGAGAAGCTGTCGGAGGGTGATGCGGGCCACGGTCGGACTCTCTTGCG
>Ga0315900_10006323_pt1 | contig 15947 bp, 9 predicted proteins | sample LakEriMetagenome_FD_203521 | JGI IMG/M metagenome (GOLD analysis project Ga0315900, IMG submission 203521) | Freshwater fungal communities from buoy surface, Lake Erie, Ohio, United States - Buoy 12 MA114 | ecosystem: Environmental > Aquatic > Freshwater > Lake > Lake biofilm | place: USA: Lake...
TACTTATGGCAAAGGCTAAGACCGACCTGATCAAGCTTGTGATTGTTGAATCACCAGCTAAGGCCAGAAAAATTGGTGGATACCTCGGCGACGGATACGTCGTCGAGGCATCTGTCGGTCATATCCGTGATTTACCTCAGCGCGCAGCTGATATTCCAAAAGAGTTTAAAAAAATCGCCTGGGCAAAAGAAGGTGTGGATATCGAAAATGATTTTGCGCCTTTGTATGTCATTAACCCCGACAAAAAAGCAAAGGTCGCCGAACTCAAAGAGTTAATGAAAAACGCCGAAGAATTAATTCTGGCAACGGACGAAGACCGTGAAGGCGAAGCGATTGCTTGGCACTTAGTAGAAGTTTTACAACCAAAGATTCCTATTAAGCGCATGGTCTTTAATGAAATTACAAAAGAAGCGATTCAAGCCGCTGTAGAAGACACTCGCGATTTGGATTACCACTTAATCGATGCGCAAGAAACTCGTCGCGTCCTTGACAGACTATTTGGTTACCGACTTTCTCCAGTTCTATGGAAGAAAGTCATGCCACGAATTTCAGCTGGTCGTGTGCAATCAGTTGCAACGAGATTGATTGTAGAAAAAGAACGCGAACGTATGGCCTTTATTTCCAGCGCTTGGTGGGATTTAGCTGCGGTTACAGCCCTTGGTTTTAATGCACGCTTGCTCGAAGTTGATGGCAAGAAAGTTGCAGCCACATCCGATTTTGGCGCAGATGGCGCAGTCAAGGAAAAATCCCTTGCAAACATTCTTTTACTTGATGAGGCCGGTGCTAAAGGTCTTGTAGAAAGCCTGAAAAGTAGCGATTTAACCGTTAAATCCATGGAGGAATCTCCACGTACAGAACGCCCGAAGCCACCATTTACAACATCGACGATGCAGCAAGATGCGGGTAGTCGACTTGGTTGGGGCGCTCAAATCACAATGCGAGTCGCACAACGCTTGTACGAAAATGGTTACATCACTTACATGCGTACCGACAGTATTAATCTGTCGCAGCAAGCAATTACTGCCGCACGTAATGCGGCTAAAGCTTTGTATGGCGCAGACCATGTCGCTGATGCCCCACGTGTGTACCAAGGAAAAACAAAGAATGCACAAGAGGCCCACGAAGCGATTCGCCCAGCAGGTGATGCCTTTAAGACTCCTGGAGAATTAGCGCCAGAGCTTTCACGTGATGAATTTGCACTGTATGACTTAATCTGGAAGCGCACCGTTGCATCACAAATGGCAGATGCTAAAAAGATGCAGATGCGTGTTGACTTTGATGCAACCACGAATGATGGAAAGAAAACAATTTTCCGCGCTAATGGATCAGTAATTACTTTTCCTGGATTCCTTGCCGCATACGATGACATTGTTACTGATGAAAACAAGGATGAAGAATCTGCCGATAAGCGCTTACCTGCGATGACTCTTGGTCAATCAGTAAAGGTTGACGAATTTACTTGCGAAGGACACGAAACAAAGCCACCTGCCCGTTACACCGAACCAACTCTTGTGAAGAAACTTGAAGAACTTGGTATCGGTCGACCATCAACATTTGCATCAATTATTCAAACAATTCAGGATCGTGGATATGTCTACAAGCGTGGTCGTGCGTTGGTTCCTACTTTCTTGGCGTTTTCTGTAACGGGCTTGCTTGAAACTCACTTTACAAAGTTAGTTGATTACGAATTCACCGCTTCGATGGAAGAAGATTTAGACAAGATTGCAGCCGGTGAAGCTGGTCGCGTTGATTGGCTCCGTGACTTCTTCTATGGCGTAGATGGCCAGCCTGGACTGAATGAATTATCAGCCGATTTAGGCGTTATTGACGCTCGCGCAACGAACACGATGAACCTGTCCCCCGAGATCGAAATCCGCGTTGGACGTTACGGCGCCTACTTGCAGCAAAACATAGAAGGCGAAGATCGTAAGCTGGCAAATATTCCAGAATCTCTAGCACCCGATGAATTAACTCTTGCCAAAGCAATTGAATTACTAGAAGCACCATCAGGTGAGCGTGAATTAGGTATTGATCCAGCAACTAATTTGCCGATCATCGCAAAGAGCGGACGCTTTGGTCCCTACATCACTGAAGTTTTGCCAGAGGTTCCAGTAGAACTAACGGCATCCGGCAAGAAGAAAAAGAAGAAGGCTGATGCACCAAAAGCAAAGACAGCTAGCCTGCTGTCAACAATGACGTTAGATACCGTCACATACGAAGATGCCTTAAGACTTCTTTCATTACCGCGCACGCTCGGTACCAACAGCGCAGGTGATGACATCACTGTTCAAAATGGTCGTTATGGCCCATACCTAAAGGCTGGTCCAGATTCACGAACACTTACATCTGAAGAACAATTATTCACAATGACTTTAGATGAAGCGCTAGAGATTTATTCCAAGCCAAAGGAACGTCGTCGCGGAGTTGCAAAACCTCCTGTTAAAGAATTAGGTATTGATCCAACAACCCAAAAGCCATTGATCATTAAGGATGGCCGCTTTGGTATGTACGTTACCGATGGCGAAACAAATGCGACTTTGCGTCGTGGTGACACCGCTGAAGGAATGACGCTTGAACGCGGACTTGAATTATTGGCAGGACGACGTGCATGGGAAGCAGAAAACGGCCCATCACCAAAGAAGTCTCGTAAAAAGGCTGCTGCAAAAGCAAAGCCTGGCGATACCGCACCAACACTTACAAAAAACGTTGTTAAAAAAGCTGCAACTAAAAAAGCAGCAAAGAAGGCTGCAACTGGTAAGGCCAAGAAAGCTGCAAAGAAAGGTTAAGCGAACACAATGAAGCAGAAACGTATGTATATCTTCCTGATCGCCTTCACTTTGATGGCAATTTCTGCCCTAGGTATTTCCGTACTAGCGACTTAGGGCTTCACAACTTGCACAAAAGGTTTACCGACATAGACCGAATACTTTCCTTTAGCTGAAATATTCAGGCGATATGTTCGCTTTCCAATCGACACATTCTTAATTGTTATGGCGTAAGTATTAGGAAACTTAGGAAGATCATTATTGGCAGCTATCGGTTTGGCTGCTTTTACCGTAACCCACTTGCCCCTGACTAACTCCTGTAGTGACATATTTCCAGTCCCAGGTGTCCAATACCCTGTTACAACAACCCAATCCATACCTTGATAGCACAAGGAATTGTTACAGACTGATTCTTGAACATCCCCTGAGACCTCCTGTCCTGAATCACTAAACCCGTAGGCATCATTCCCGATTAAAAATGCACTGAACCCAGAGTTTCGGGCGATGTTTGAAATGGTAATCAAATTCTGATCATCGACCTTTTCCGATTTAGAAACTACTCCACCAGTTAAATCGAGAACTGAATAGGTACATGTTGTACAGGCGTCCCGGAAGGTAATGACTACTGAGGTTCTTGGATCAGAACCGTATCGATAAGAAATTGAAGGTGGCAGAATTTGATAAAAGGAAGGATCTGCTGAAATTTCTTGTCCACCATCACTAAAACCATAAGAGTCGTTACCGGTAAGAGTCGCTTTCAATTGTTGATTTCTTTTGAGCTCCTCAATAACTATAGTTGTTACACCGCTAGCGGTCTCAACGCTCTTGACTTTCCCTGAGGTTAAGTTGGAAAGTGAATACTTACATGATTCACAGGCGTTTGAAAATTTTAGATTAACCATTGTGTAAGGGTCATAACCCATTAGTACTTGGACAAAAGGCGGTCTTATTTCGTACTTTCTAGGTACACCAGTAATAACTTGTCCACCATCACTATATCCAGCAGGATTAGTTCCAGTTAACTTTGCAGAAAAATTGCTATTCCGAACGATATCTATAACCGTTATTGTCAAAATTTGATTAATTTCTTCGACTGATTCAATCTTTCCTGAACTCAACTCAGATAGTTGATAGTTGGTATCTGTCCCCGACCTATAAAAACTAAATTTTATAGATGTGTAGGGATCTTTACCTTGATTTGCAACTACTCCTGGTTTTGTAAGCCGCGTGTAAGTCGATGTTAGGGTGCTGATTACCGATGTACCCACATTGCTAGCGTAATCTGTCGCGATGAGTCTTAAGTTAACTTTACCCTCGTCCAAGGTTTGATATCTGAGCGAATCATTTGTAATTTGCGATAAATCATTAATCTCTTGAACTACTTTTCCATTTACTTCGAGGGCAATTTTTTTAACAAGCCGATTATCAAGGATTCCATTTAATGGAATTTCAATAACTGGAAAATCCCACTCTGTTGGATTTTTCTTCGTAATCAAGCGTTCACCAGTTGTTGTAATCCAATAGGTGGATGGCGCCCATCTGGCGATCACATTTGAGAACCTGGGAGACTCGGTATCTGCAGGACGAACCACATTTACGACAGCGCCAGTATTAGGATCTTGGCTAACGAAGGTTAATTTTGACCCATCACTTAAAGTGAAACTCTTCCCAACAGGATGAATTTGGGGACCGGTCAAAGAATCCGAGACCAACGCGGTCTCAAATTGCTGAAAGTTATTGAGTTTTGGGAGAAGTGATGGAAACTCTTTTGTATCCGTCCTCAGAATTCGAAGTTGCAAACCGTGCGATGGGGTGTTGTTGTAGAACAGATTTTCAGTCAAATGATTAATTCTGCTTAAAGCCAATGAGCTGTCATTACCAGTCGCCGGTCGATACTCAACAGAGTATGCATACTGATTAGCAATAGGGATGTAAAGAACCTTGGGCAGATCACTTGATGTTGAATAAACAGGTGACAAATTGTAAGTCCCCGATTCAAGCACTAAGGATTTTTTGTTTGTAGGTAACACTTTTAACTTATCTAATTCAGTTGCAGAAAGCCGAGCTATATATGGTTGTGAAACGTATCCGTTGACGTATTTGCCCATAAAGGAGCTGTAATCACCATATTCATACTGATCACAAATAATCGGCAATTCGGTGGTGCACATAGCAGAGTTTGCATGTAGTAGACCCATGTTGTGGCCAAGCTCATGAGTGATAGTTAGGGCATTACCCAGATTCCATCCACCATTCATAAGCATGTAATTTCCACCGGCCATACCGGCAAATCCATTTAATGGATTTGAAGTTACTATTCCGATTAAAATTGCAGCTTCATACCCGGGGTCAGCTTTTGGTGTTATTCCGGTGATTTTTTCCAATTGGGCTGAGGAAATAACGGCCGAGTTAGAAACAATTGTTGGATACAACTTTCTAAAGTTGAAGCGAAATGACCCTGGACTCATCTCATTAAATCCAGCATTTATCTTGTCAATAATTTCTCGTGAATTTTGATCTGTTACATTTTCAACTCCAAGCGGAGTTTGAATAGAAATTACATCCACCTGAAAGTTTCTAATAGGGTCAACAGCATGTGCAGGTGGAATCATAAGTAAAAAGGCAATGGCAAGCAGATTAAAGAGGAAAATCTCTCTTTTTCTCATCTGGGTACCTTTATCTAACTCATCCTGGTTGCAAGCAACTCAAGGGTAGTTCCCACCCTTATGACTGTATAGGCGTGGCGACCAGACAGTTCGCTCCCGATAGACTTACCGCCATGCCAAAGACGCTTCCGACTCCTGCCGCCCCAGCGCAGCAGGTAACTCGCGGAGTCCTTGCGATCAAACCTTTCCGCAAACTGTGGAACTCAATGCTCTTCTCTTCACTTGGTGATTGGCTCGGTTTGTTGGCAACCACTGCCATGGCCCAACAACTTTCAGGTGGTGATTACACAACTGCAAACTTTGCAATCGCAGGTGTGTTTATTGCCCGTTTGTTACCTGCTGTTTTCCTTGGCCCAATCGCCGGAGTGATCGCCGACAAATTAGATCGCCGCAAGTTGATGGTGAATTGCGACATTCTGCGGACCGCGCTTTATATCTCGATTCCAATAGCAAATAATTATTTCTGGCTCTACACCGCAATGATCTTGGTGGAATGCATAACTTTATTCTGGTCGCCGGCAAAAGAAGCATCTGTTCCAAACTTAGTTCCGCGCGATAAGTTAGAAAATGCCAATCAAGTTTCTCTGTTAGCTGCATACGGAACCGCACCCGTTGCAGCGGCTCTGTTCACCTTCCTTTCTCTTTTTACATCAGCGATCAACGCAGCGTTCTCGCTTAACGTAACGGCTGTTGAGTTAGCACTGTATGCGAATGCATTGTCATTTGCTTTTGCAGCTTTCACGATTTGGGGACTCCATGAAATTCCTAAAGGTGCTGCGGCAAAACACAGCGCTGAATCTGGAATTATCAAATCACTTCTTGAAGGTTGGAAAGCAGTCTCTGGCAGCAAGTTAATTCGTGGCCTTATTGTTGGAATGGTTGGCGCATTTGTTGCAGCCGGCGCGGTAATTGGTTTAGCCCGAACATTTGTTGGTGATCTTGGTGGCGGAGAAGCGGCATACGGTGTTTTGTTTGGCGCAGTTTTCACAGGTCTTGCAACCGGAATCGCACTTGGCCCCAAGGTCTTCGCGCAGTTTTCTCGCCGCAGGTTATTCGGCGCATCGCTCACTATTAGCGGAGCTTTCCTTGTCGCCCTGGCTGCAATCCCCAACCTGGTTTTGGCGGTGTTTATCGTCATCATCCTTGGCGCATTTAGCGGAATTACATGGGTTACCGGCTTCACCATGCTGGGCATGGAGGTTAAGGACGATGTCCGTGGCCGCACCTTTGCCTTTGTGCAAAGCCTGATCCGCGTGGTTTTAGTGGGCGTTCTAGCTGTTGCCCCATTGATCGCGGCGGCAGTTGGCCAGCACACTTTCAAATTTCAAAACACACAAGTTAGTTACAACGGCGCAGCGGTAACAATTCTTATAGCAGGCCTGTTTGCATCACTGATTGGTTTTGTTTCCTACAAGCAAATGAAAGACCGCCCTAACGTTTCACTGTGGTCTGACATTGTTAATGCATTCAAGGGTGAACTCGGCTCAATAACTGGTGCACCAACTGCCGGAATCTTTATTGCTTTTGAAGGCGGAGAAGGAATTGGAAAATCAACGCAATCAAAATTGCTAAAGCAATGGCTGGAACAAGAAGGCGAAACTGTTGTTCTTTCCCGCGAACCTGGTGGTACCGATCTCGGAATTGAAATTCGCCGAATTCTTTTGTCGCATTCCACGGGAGAAATTAGTCCACGTGCCGAAGCCTTGCTCTATGCCGCAGATCGTGCGCACCATGTTTTCTCTGTAATCCGCCCAGCACTTAGCCGTGGTGAAGTTGTCATTTCAGATCGCTATTTTGATTCATCAATTGCTTATCAAGGTGCGGGTCGTGTTTTAGAACCAGGTGAAGTTGCTCGAATTTCACGCTGGGCAACTGAATCACTTTTCCCAACACTAACAATCATTATTGATCTTCCGGCAGAAATTGGTCTTGGTCGCTTAAAGAGTAAAGATCGCCTGGAATCACAACCAATCGAATTCCACGAACGCGTTCGCCAAGAGTTTTTACAGTTAGCCGCCCTTGATCCAGAGCGCTACTTAATCGTTGATGGCAACCAATCTATTGATGACACCCACACCGCGATTATTTCTCGCGTAAGCCAGATTTCAACACTTAAGCGAAATGCAGTTGAAGACAAGGGCAACCTTTTGCTTCGCCCAATTCGCGCAGCGGGTAAAGCGGTTAAAAAAGCTGCGCCGAAGAAGAAATCAGCTAAAAAGTGAGCGTATATAGCGATTTAGTGGGCCAAGAACATGTTGTTGAAGTTTTAGAAAAAGCGGTTCAAGCAACGCGTACAGGGGAAGAAACACAAGAAATGACCCATGCGTGGGTGTTTACTGGCCCACCAGGTTCAGGACGATCATCGGCTGCGGTCGCATTTGCTCAGGCTCTGATTTGCGCAAAGGATGGTTGTGGAAATTGCAACGAATGTAGATCTGCCGCAAATGGTGCGCACCCAGATGTTGAAATCATTCGCACCGAAGGTCTTTCTATAAAGATTGATGAAATTCGCGAACTATTAACACGTGTTTCATGGGCGCCGTCTATGGGTGGCTGGCGCGTGGTAGTTATGGAGGATGCAGATCGATTGACTGAATCTGCAGCGAACGCCTTACTAAAGGCAATTGAAGAACCTGGCAATCGCACTGTGTGGTTACTGTGTGCACCAACTTTGCATGATGTCTTGCCAACTATTCGTTCACGTTGTCGTCATCTACAACTTGTCACACCTTCAACACAAGCAGTTGCACAAGTTCTGCAAAACAAAGATGGTGTTTCACCTGTCATGGCAGATTTTGCTGCACGAGTTTCACAAGGTCACATCGGTCGTGCCCGTTATTTGGCTAAGAATGAAGATGTTCGAAACACTCGAACCACAATTATGAAGTTGCCATTAACTCTGCAAGGGATTTCATCAGCCTTTGCTGCAGCACAAACATTGGTTGATCTTGCTACTGAACAAGCGACAACTGCGGCAGAGTTACGCAATGAAAAAGAGGTTGATGATCTTTCACTTGCCTACGGTAAAGGTGCAACAGGTCGAGGAATGGCAACCGGTGGAAGCAAGGCAATAAAGGAATTAGAGAAAGAACAAAAAACCCGCCAAACCCGAATGGTCCGCGATGGTTTAGATGCGGCGCTGCTTGATATCGCTACTTTCTACCGCGATGTCATGATGGTTCAGGCAGGTGCCGGTGATGCCTTGATAAATAAAGAGTTAGAGGCTGAAATCAACGCCGTAGCAGCAAAAACTAAGCCTCAAAACACAATTAAAAAGATCAATGCGATCATGCAAGCCCGCACAAATTTAGGTCACAACGCAGCACCCTTGCTAACCGTTGAAGCGCTTATGTGCGTTTTAGCTAGATAGCCGGGTTAATCGGCTTTGGTGGAAACTTTCCGTAGAAGTTAAACCAAAATGAAAATGCTCGACCAATCAAAAGTGCAATGATGATCGTGCCGATTCCCACCAAGCCACCCAAAAAGTAACCTAAAACCAGAACAAATATTTCAATTAATGCGCGAACAACGGTGATTGGTAATTTAGATTTTCCAAGAAAACCCAACATGATTCCGTCACGTGGACCGGTACCAAGGCCGCAAGTTATGTAGAGCGCTCCACCAGCACCCGAAATCCAAACTCCGGCAATCAGCAAAATATATGCGACTACAAGATTTGAAGGTTCTGGAATGTATTCAATACCGATTTGTAAACCAAAGGCGAAAAAAACAGTATTAGCAATAGTTCCGTAGCCAGGCTTGAGCGCAAGCGGAATCCATAACAACAAGACAACTAAGCTGACTAAAAAGAATGAGATACCAAGCGTTAATCCCGTTTGAACTGATATTCCTTGTGCTAAAACCGTCCAAGGAGCGTTACCTAAACCAGATTGCACGGTGAATGAACTTCCGACGCCCAATAGAACAATTCCTATTGTTAAAAACACGACTCGAATAAAAGACAGATCCCACAAATTATCAGCGGTCCACCGTGTTTTTGGGACATGGTGATTAGGAATTAAGACATTAACTAGGAACTTCTTAACCGATCCAGGATCAATTGTCATTGGCATCCAAGTATTGAAGCAAAACCGAGGAATGATCTAAATCAGCATGGCCAAGTTCTTTTTGGATGCGGTAAATCTCGGCTACAGTCTCTGAAAGTGGCAACTTTAAAGCGATTTTTTGGGCAATTTCTAGCGCAATCTTCATATCCTTTAATTGATACGCTGATTTTCCACCCTTACTAAAATCACCACTTTCCACTTTTTCCCACTTGGTATTGAGGACGGCAGAACCGGCTAAACCATTTGAAATCACATCAAAAAAGTCTTGATCAGAAATTCCATTACGACGCGCTAATGCCAGACTTTCGGCAAGTGCCACAAGATGTGCACCAACAATTATTTGGTTGCAAGCCTTTAAAGTTTGAGCTTTGCCAAGTGATCCTACATATCTAATTGATTTAGCGGTCTTTGCCAACAGCTTTTCAGCTCTGGCGCAATCATCGCGATCTCCGGCAAGCATGATTGACAATTGCCCCTGTTGCGCACCGACATCACCACCACTAACTGGTGCATCAACGACTCGAGCGCTTTTTGTTTGTATCAATGCAGAAATCCTGTGCATCGCATCGGGAGAAATTGAACTTAGGACAATAATAAGGTCATTTGATTTAAGAACAGCTAGCAACCCATTATTTAGTACCTCAAAGATTGCCGCTTCATCAGATAAGACGATCAGATAATTAGTTGTATCAAAACCATTGAAATCTTTGACTAACTCAACACCAGAGTTCGACAACTGCTCGTTGTGGATTACTGAACGATTCCAGCCTTGTATTGTGAAAGAACGCGAAAGGTTAATCGAAACAGGTAGACCAATTGCACCTAAACCGATTACTCCTGCATCCAATTGCTTCAAAGTTATTCCTTGGCCAAAGCAATTAGCTCTGATTTCATCTGATCCGTAAGCTCATATGATGCCGATGGAAGTCGTACTCCGCCTAGATTAATTGGATTAAGAAGATTTGAGACAGCTTTAGCTGCCGCAATGCTTTCGCCAAAGCCAAACTCTGGGCGCAAAAAGTGCGATGTGAAGTTCAGGACGGTTGAAAGCGTTGCTTCAGCCTCTTGGATCTTTCCACCAACAAAGCTTCGGTAAACACCTGCCATACGTGCTGGAAATAGATTACCTAAACCGCAAATTCCACCTGATGCACCAAGTTTTAAAGCTTCAACTAGTAAGCGATCAGTTCCGATTAAGACTTTAACTTTATCTTTTAGGAACTCTGTGGCCAAAGCTATGTCTCCTGAAGAGTCTTTAACCCCCCAAACCGGAGTACTAGCGGCAACAACGCTAGGAACACGAAGGGCTGTTGCAGGAATGCTGTAAGCAAGTACTGGGTGAAGACTTTTTTGGCAGATAAATCGGTAGAACTCAATCATCTTTTCATCCGAAATTGGTCGGAAATAACTAGGGGGCGAAACCATTATCGCTTCAATGGGCAAACTATTGGCAAACTCGATGTATTCACAAATTTCTTCAAGACTATTAGAGATAACGGTTGGGATAACTAGTTTTCCGTTGGAAATTGTTAGTAGATCATTTGTAATTCGCTTTTTTTCACTAAGCGAAAGCGTACTGCCTTCACCGAATGTGCCAAATGGAACTAATCCAAATGCACCGTTGTCCAGAAGCCATGCACCATGTTCCTTGGTAGCAACGTAATCCACTTTTTGATTACTGTTGAAAGCGGTTAATTGAGGTACAAACAGACCTTTCATGCTTCAGATCTCTCCTTCAAATACTTCACCATTGATGGATCTAGTTCGCTAACAGATTGGACGCCCAGCAGCTTCATTGTTCGAACCATTTGTGTTTCAAGGATTTCAAAGGTTCGGCTTACACCTCTGCCACCGCCAGCCATAAGTCCATATAAATAAGCTCTGCCAACCCATGTGAAATTGGCACCCTTTGCCATAGCGGCGATGACATCGGCGCCATTCATGATTCCGGTATCGATATGAATTTGTGTTGATTTACCTACAGCTTTGCGAACAGCTGGGATCATTTCAAAAGGCACGGGCGCTTTATCTAGCTGACGTCCTCCGTGATTAGAAAGCCATACTGCGTCAGCACCATGCTTAACTGCGCGCTTTGCATCATCAGCATTCTGAATACCCTTAACAAGCAGGTTTCCATCCCAAACTTCACGAATCCAATCGAGATCTTCATATGTCATCGTTGGATCAAACATTGTGTTCATTAACTCTGCGACAGTGCCATTCCATGATTCAAGAGATGCAAACACAAGTGGTTCTTTGAGCAGGAAGTTCAACCACCAAGCAGGTCTTGGCAGGGCGTTAACAATTGTTTTTGCACTAAGTGATGGCGGAACTGTTAAACCATTTCGGACATCACGTAAACGCTGGCCCGCTACTTGAGCATCTACTGTAAGAATTAAACCGTCATAGCCTGCTTTTTGGGCTCTCTCAATTAAGGCCAGACTCTTATCTCGATCTCGCCACAAATACAGTTGAAACCAATTACTTCCACCAGGGGCAGCTTTAGCAACATTTTCAATTGAAGTCGTTCCCATAGTAGATAGTGCAAAAGGAATTGAAAGATTCTGCGCAATTCTAGATGCAGCAACTTCGCCATCTGTATTCATCATTCGGGTAAAGCCAGTTGGAGCGATTCCAACAGGCATATGCATTCTTTTTCCTAGTAAATCAACTGAAAGATCAACCTGGGAAACATCTCGCAAAATACGTGGTTGAAATTCGATATCTTCAAAGGCTCTTCTGGCGCGATTCAAACTAATTTCGCCCTCTGCTGCGCCATCTGTATAGTCAAAAGGCCCTATTGGCGTTACTTTTTTGGCTATATCCCTAAGATCATAAATTGTGTGGGCCCTAGACAAACGTCGATCAATATTATTGAAAATGGGTTTTCTAAACCGCATTAACTGTCGATAGTTCTTTAGCCGGGCTTTAGCTGAACTCATGATTCCTCTTATCCTTAGTCGAATCGGTGAATTGCACCACTGATTGTTGAGCGCTTAAGAATGCTGAAAAGTTGTACAGAGAATATCTTCGATCATCCTGAGTTGCAGTTGTTTGTTGCGGTTTGACCCTAAGTTTTTTGAAAGATAATTCGAAGTCTTGAATTATCAAGTTTAGAGCTAATATGGCTGCACCGCGTGTGGTTGTATCGCTGTCATGGAATGATTCAAGGTTCTCACCCAAAGTTCTTGCTCGTACTTTTTCCCACCTATGATCATTTCCTGCATGTCCACCTAATGAAACGGTAGACGGCGCATCATCGGCTAAACCTTGAGCAATTGTTAGCACCTGCTTTTCGGAAAAAGAAATTCCTTCCATGACCGAACGCGACAAAGTTGATGCCGAACATGTTTGGTCTATGTGTAAGAAACCTCCGCGAATATCATTTCGCCACAAAGGTGCACGTTCGCCAGAGATGTAAGGAAGAAATATAGGGACAGATTGGCTGTCATCCTTTCCTCCCATTTCAATTAATTCATTCTCATTGATTCCAAGTAATTGGGCGCTCCACGCGATTGCTGCGCCACTAGATTGAGTTGGACCATACACAACGCTCATAGGTGCGCAGCTTTGCGGAATCACATACAAGCTATCCCCATCAGAAACATCTGACGTGGTGGAACACCCAACAATTGCTGAAGTTCCGGTGATAACAAATGAAGTTGGCGCAGCCATGACACCAAGAGCATTCATGCCAGACATTGCATCTGACCAGCCAACCGTGACAGGGATACCCGATGGAAACCCTGTCACGGTTGCGCCTGATTCAGTGACGAGCCCTCGACGAAGCTCACCCTTTCTTATCTCCGGTATGACTGATTCATCCCATCCTAAGAAATCAAATAGGCCGACTGGTGCCTTAGAGGTTAAAACATTGCACAAACCTTTACTTGACCATGGATCTGAAATTGCTTCACCAGTTAAATGAAAACCAACATAATCTTTTGGCTGCAAAATCCATGCTGTTGCCTTTTGAACCTCTGGAAGATTTCGATGAATCCACAATAACTTTGCCGGGCACGCACTTGCTGCCCAAGGAAGTGATGTACCTATCGTGTCAACGGGATTCTGAAACTTTTCGGCTAATTCATTAGCTTCTGCCTCAGCACGATTGTCTTGCCAAATTAGTACGGGCATAGTTGGTTCGCCCGTAGCATCAATACAAACAACTGATGGCGTGTGCCCGGACAATCCAATTGATTTTACGGAAGATATAAGGTCCGGGTGTCTTGCCGTTATCTTCTTGATCGCGGTTAAATACTCGCGCGCATCTTGTTCTGCATGGTTACCACTTCGAACAGTAGTTAACTTCTCTTCATCTTTTCTGAAAAAACTTCCATCTTCAGATAAGAAAAGGACCTTGATTGATGAGGTACCTACATCAACGCCAACGTATAAATCTTCAGCCAACTTTGCTCACCCTGATCATCGCATCTTTACGATTTCGAACCTCAGGCCTCAATGCTGTACCAATTCCAGGGGTTTCTGGCGCGATCAAATAACCATTTTTTAATGTAGGCAAAGTCGTAACCATCTCGGCATACCAACCGTAATAAAAAGCCCGAACCATCTCTTGTAATTCGATGTTTGGAAATGTCATTCCAAGATGGGTACCGACTGTTAAAACCACTGGGCCAGTGCAATCATGTGGCGCAACTGGTACGCCATAAACTGAAGCCAGGGCAATGATTTTTACTGATTCCGTTATGCCGCCGCACCAGCCTGGATCGATCATCAAATGATCTACCGCACCAGATGACAAGATTCTTTGGTAATCCCAACGTGTTCCAGTCGTCTCACCTACGGTCAATGGAGAATTAATTGATCTACGGAAGCGAACAAGTGCATCGGTAGCTTCATTCTTAAAGGGATCTTCAATCCAAAAAGGTGCGAACTCTTCAACGGCATGAGCAATAATTGTTGCTGCCGGAACGCTCCACAAAGAATGTAGTTCCAACATAATGTCAAAGTTTTCACCGGCAGCAGATCGTGCGCGGCGCATGATGTCTACACCTTCAGCTAGATCGCCAGGTGTAATTGTTTGCCCGCCAGAGCGCATCGCGGCTTCATCAAAAGGCCAGATCTTCATGGCGGTAAAGCCCATCTCTTTTAAGCTAGCAACTAATTTTTCCGGCTCATTAAGAAATGCCACTAAATCTTCATATGAATCTGCATCCGGTGAACCAATTTGTGCTTTTCGATTTCTATCAATATTTGATGATCCCTTTGCATATCCGGACCCGGCGCAGGTGTTATATGCGCGAATCTTGTCTCGGACCTTGCCGCCTAACAGTTGGTGCAAACTCTTGCCAGTGTCCTGGCCCAACAAATCCCACAGCGCAAAATCAATGGCAGATGCCGCGCGGACTGCGACACCCGATCCTGCAAAACCAATAAAGTCTTGGTGCAAAATTTCATGAATGCGATTTATCTGTAATGGATCCTGACCCAATAACCGAGGTGCGACAGATTCATGGATAAAGGTTTCAACGGCTTCAACGCCGACGCAACTTTCACCTAAGCCCATAAGGCCAGTGTCGGTGTGAACCTGCACAAACAAAATGCTGGGAAATTCGCCAAGTCGAATTGTTTCAATTGCGGTGACCTTCATTGAAAAACTCTCCCGACTGTATTGATTTTCGGGGAGCTCCCCGTTACCCTCAAGTTGTTAATTGTTAACGATTTTCAGCCTAAGGTCAAGGGGTAATCATGGGTAATCCAGTGCAGACGCAACTGATTCAACGCGATGAAATGGTTGCACTGAGTGCAGAAATTTTGCGATCCATTGGAACACCTGCCGATGATGCCCTCTCTGTCGCTGACTCTTTAGTGCAAGCTCAAGAAGCAGGTCACGCATCCCACGGAATCATTCGTTTGATTGAGTACACATCATTTGTTGAACGCGGCTGGGTTATTCCAACAGGTCAACCAAAAATTGTCTCTGATCGCGGCGCAGTTGCATTAATTGATGGCCAATGGGGCTGGGGTCAAATTGCATGTAAAAACGCGGTAGATGTTGCAACGGAAAAAGCGCTCGCATTGGGAACGGCAACAATTGCAATTCGCTCCTGCAACCACATTGGTCGACTGGGCGAATATATCGAAACCCTTTCAGAAAGAAATTTAGTATCCATGATGTGGTGTAACGCAGATCCTGCAGTTGCACCTTTTGGCGGCAAGACACGAGTCTTTGGTACAAACCCTTTTGCTGCTGGAATTCCAACCTCAAGCGAGGACATCATCATTGATTTTGCAACTGCGGGAAGCGCCGAAGGTAAGTTGCGTATTGCCCGTGCAAATGGACAAAAAGTTCCTGAAGGTTTGATCATTACAAAAGATGGCCAACCAACAAATGATCCTGAAGGGTTTTATTCAGGGGGAGCTTTGCTGCCATTTGGTGGCCACAAAGGTTATTGCATGAGTCTGTTGATTGAGATTTTGGGTGGTGC
>Ga0315900_10006327_pt1 | contig 15935 bp, 14 predicted proteins | sample LakEriMetagenome_FD_203521 | JGI IMG/M metagenome (GOLD analysis project Ga0315900, IMG submission 203521) | Freshwater fungal communities from buoy surface, Lake Erie, Ohio, United States - Buoy 12 MA114 | ecosystem: Environmental > Aquatic > Freshwater > Lake > Lake biofilm | place: USA: Lake...
AATTCCGGAGTAAGAAGTGTGTCAAACTCAAACTTTCGATTTCGCAGTTGAGCTGATTTAACGAAATCTTCAAGAGGAGGTGTGAAACTTTCTAAATGGGCATAAACAGTAGTTATTCCAGATGGATGATCAATATAAATAACATTTCCATATCCATTTGCTGATTTGCGCACCCTTGAAACATAGCCATCTGCAGCAGCTATTACTCTTTGCGACTTACCATAAGTACTCAAATCAATACCTGAATGGAAGTGATTAGGTCGAATTTCACCATATCCTGAAACTATGCTGACTGGGACTTCAAGTGGAGATGAAATCAAAGCCTTAGACCTGTCTTGCCCAATTGCTTCACATAAAATACATAAGAAAACTATTGGTAATAGGCGCATGATAAAGGGGCAACGATTTTTTTAGCAAATTATTTAATCAATTGCTAAATAATATAATTGAATTAAATACTTTTAAGCCCCTTAATCAACATATTGAAATCCTTAAAAGATGTCTGAATTACAGTTAAAAACTGGAAACATAGAAGCAAAACTCAAAAAATTGATAACTTTGCACACGTCATCTAAGGCAAAGAATGTTGCTTTAGAGGCAGAAAAACAAGAATTAACACTAAAAATTCGCCAACAACAGGACCAAATCCAACAGTTAGATGAAGTAAATAGTGCTTTAAAACTTGCGAAAGTTTTGCATGGTGATTCGAAAGATGAAACCAATACAGGGCTGAAAATAAAAATTAATGAAATGATCCGAGACATTGATAAATGTTTGGCTTTACTGAATAAATAGAAAATTGGATGCAAGAAGTTTCAATAGAATTGGAATTGTTTAATAGGAAATATCCATTAAGGTTGCAGCCTGAAGAAGTTGATGCAGTGAAAAAAGCCGCCGCTTTAATCAATGAAAAAATAAAGGAATATGAATTAAACTATGGAGTTAAAGATGTACAGGACTTGTTCGCCATGACAGCCTTGCATATAAGTACTCAACTGATTAATTCTGAAAATCATTCATCAAATTTTTACACGCAAGTAAATTCAACCTTAAATGAATTCGAGCATTTGCTTGACGAAGTGTTGATAAATAAAGCAAAAGACCTCTGATATTGTAAAATTGTTTCCGTTGTTTGCTCAAAACAAAGTAAAATGGAAGTACTAATTTATTTAATAGTTGCATTAGCAAGCGCAGGTGGCGGATACGCTTTTGCAACTACGGTTATCAGAAAAAATATCGAAAAGAAAAGTGAGGATTTACTGAAAGATGCCGAAGCAAAAGCCGAAATAATGAAAAATGAGCGCATGCTTCAGGCTAAAGAAAAATTTATTCAATTGAAATCTGAACATGAAAAAACAATCATTGCGCGCAACCAGGAAGTACTTGTAGGTGAAAACAGAATCAAACAAAAAGAAAGCACGCTAGGTCAAAAATTAGAAGAGACCAAAAGAAAACAAACTGAGTTAGATACAATTAAGGAGAACATTACGATTCAGCTGGAGTTGATAAATAAAAAACAAGCTGAACTCGATAAAATGCACCGTGTGCAAGTTGAAAAGTTGGAAGCCCTTTCTAATCTTTCTGCTGAAGCTGCAAAGAACCAGTTAATGGAAGCCTTAAAAAATGAAGCTAGTTCTGAAGCCGCAGCTCACATTAAAGATATTATTGAAGAATCGAGACTTACTGCTAGTAAAGAAGCGAAAAAGGTTGTTATTCAAACCATACAGCGCGTAGCGACCGAGCATGCAATCGAAAATTCAGTTTCCGTTTTTAATATTGAAAATGACGAAATAAAAGGAAGAATTATTGGTCGGGAAGGTCGCAATATTAGGGCAATTGAAGCGGCAACGGGTGTTGAAATAATTGTAGATGATACACCAGAAGCTATTATTCTTTCTTGCTTCGACCCTATTAGAAGAGAAGTTGCGCGTCTTTCATTGCACCAATTGGTTACAGATGGTAGAATTCACCCTGCCCGAGTAGAAGAAGTTGTAGCGAAAGTTAAAAAGCAAATAGAAGAAGAAATTGCAGAAACGGGTAAGAGAACCTGCATCGATCTTGGAATTCATGGTTTGCATCCAGAATTAACTCGAATGGTTGGAAGAATGAAATACCGCTCTTCTTACGGTCAAAATTTACTACAACACTCGCGCGAAGTGGCAAATCTCTGCGCAATTATGGCTGCTGAGTTAGGATTGAACGTTAAACTTGCCAAACGAGCTGGGTTATTGCACGATATTGGAAAAGTTCCTGATGATGAACCAGAATTGCCACACGCTATTCTTGGAATGAAACTCGCAGAAAAATACAAGGAAAAACCAGAGGTAATTAACGCCATAGGTGCTCACCACGATGAAATTGAAATGACAAGTGTTATTTCACCAATAGTTCAGGTGTGCGATGCAATTTCTGGGGCAAGACCAGGTGCAAGGAGAGAAGTTGTGGAATCGTACATCAAACGCTTAAAAGATATGGAAGCTTTGGCACTTTCTTATCCTGGTGTTTCTAATACTTTTGCCATTCAAGCTGGTAGAGAATTACGCGTTATTGTGGAAAGTGAAAAAGTTACAGATAAAGACGCGGAAATGCTTTCATTCAATATTTCACAAAAAATACAAAATGAAATGACATATCCCGGTCAGGTAAAGGTTACCGTAATTCGCGAAACGCGCTCTGTGGCTTATGCCAAATAGATATTCAATCTTTTGATATATGGATAGCTTTATACAAAAATCATTTCCGTGGTTCAGTATAAAGCTATTTTACAATCTGTTTGTTATATGGTTTGTTTTAATTCCATTTGACGCTTACTTAATGCCTTTGGATTTAGGTCCTGTTACTATTTATCCTCAATTAATATTAACATTGTTTTTATTATTGGGGAGTTTTCTATTAGTTACAAATAGTGAGCTTTCTCTATCTTCCAAACTTTTTCAGCTTTTTTATTTTATTTGGTTTGCATATGCTTTTTGCTTTTATCCATTCGTAAATGGGAAATATGAAGCTCTTCATGAAATAAGGAGTTTATTTTTAATGGGGGCTACTATTACTATATTATTGAGAACTCCTGAAATAATTGGACGAAAAATATTTAAAGAAATTATAAATCAGCTGAGCTACCTTCTTTTCATTTTTTTAGTTATAATTGGCTTTTTAGAATTTTTTACAGGAATTCATTTTGAAGGATTCTTCACTAAAAAACTAGTCAATTTATCACCCGGCCCTGTTACTTATGCCCCTGTTTTTTTGTATGATAATCCCAATAATTATTTGGTGTACCTATTTTCATTCGCAAACATTTTTCTATTGACAAAACAAAAAATAAATTCATATCAAACATTTTCAATTTTATTGTTTCTACTTTTTTTCTCCATAGCAGCAGATTCTAAATATGGGAAAATCATCGCATTGTTTCTTTTCGCAGTTATTTTTCTTCCGTTAATCTGGATAAAATTTAAAAGTATGGATGCGACTATAAAAAGAGCTGTATGTATACTGGTTGGAGCACTCGTATTTTTTATATTAACAAAACCGCTGTTCTTTGGTCCTATTTGGAAAGAAAACCCTAACTACCTCCTGGCCCCTTTAACGCCATTAGTAATTGATGAAAATAAAGTAACTCTTATTGATAAAGACAGCTTGATAAAAGTAAAAGGTAAAGATGTCATATATAAATCGATTGTTGAATATAGAAATAAACATATAATTCAAAGCACAGACTTGCGAAGAAACCTAATTCTAAATGGTATTTACCTGACTCAAATTTCCAATTATTTGGGTGTTGGTCCAGGGCAATTTCAATGGTATCATTCACACAACTTAATTCCAAACAATACTAATAAAATTACAAATCCACATGAATCAAATATAGAGATAGCAAGTCAATATGGAATTATCATACTTCTTTTATTCGCATCATTTATGCTGCATCGCTTGTATGTTACATTAAAATCTTCACTTGATATAAAACAAAAGGTGAGTTTTGTGGCAATTTGTATTTCTTATTTATTTATTTCAGAGATGCCTTCTTCTTGGCTTGTGTTAAATATTGCATGGATATTTACAGCTATTCTTTTTCTATTTCCCGATTTAACTTCAGTAAAGGGTGATGAAATTTCTGAATAGCTCTTTCAATAAAAATTTTGCCTTGTTATTTACAGGGAACTCTATTGGTCAGTTAATTCCATTTATAATCGCACCGTTTGTAGCAAGAATATATTCACCTGAAAATTTCGCAACACAGGAGAATTTTCTCTCCATAGTCTCAATGATTTCAATTATTGCAGCGGGCCGATATGACTTAGCCTTACTGCTACCAACTAAAAATGATGATGCCAAACAACTACTTTCTGTATCAGTTATTTTACTCAGCATAATATTTTTTTTTTCATTATTTATTCCTCTTTTTTCTCCCGCAATAAACAGGTTCTATAATAATGCGCTACTTGAAGGTATTTTAATATTCATTGCACCGGCAATTTTATTCCTAACGCTAAATTCTATCTTATCTCAATGGCTGTTAAGAAATAACAAAATCAAAATACTAAGTGTAAGCAGGATCTTACAAAATATAATTCAAAATTGTGCGTATTTGTTAATTGGCTATTTAGGATGGAAAGAAAGTGGTTTAATATACGGTTGGATGATTGGAATTATTTTACCTACGATTTATATTTTTATAGTTTCAAGGGAAAACATATTCCCAGTAAATTTCAACAAAAAAGCAGCTATTACGCAAGCCAAAGAGCATATTGATTTCCCATTGATTAATTCAATGCATGCTTTTACTGATATATTTGCAACACAATTTATTATATATTGGTTAATTACAAAAAATTATGGGGCTCTTTATTTAGGACTATTCGCTTTAATGAATAGATTTTTAAGAGCACCTATGAATATTATTAGTTCAGCATTAAGTCAATTATATTATAAAGAAGCAAGTGCCAATAAATCTAATAAACAAGAAGTATTAAAGCTATTTAAAAAAGTAATAAAAATAATAGCCTTAGTTTCTACAATTCTTTTGGTAATAATCTTGATTTGGGGACCAGAGTTATTTTCAATTTATTTAGGCCAAAAATGGAGAGAAGCAGGAGTTTATGCACAAATAATGATTCCTGCCATTTTTATGAATTTCCTTGCCTCTGTTGTTTCTACCAGTTCGCTAATTTTTAATCAGCAAAAGAAAGCATATTTATTCAGCATTATAGGTTATGTTCTAAGTTTTATTGTGCTAATTTCCGGAAACTATTTTAATTACGATTTTAAAACAACTTTGCTAGCGTATTCCTTTTGCCTTGCAATATACTACGGCTTGTTAATACTATGGTACACTAAAATCATAAAACAAAATTATGAAAGTAGTAATTAGTGGATTGCCATTTTTTGGGAGAAAACTGGCAGAAGACCTTCGCAGTATAAATAATTTTCACACATTTGAATTTTACAATACATACGAATCATTTTGGGATAAAATTAAATTCTTTTTCGCGCTATTCACAGCAGATGTTGTGCTATCGATGAATGGGGTTACAGATAAAAGCGGATCCCTCGATTGGGCCATTTTACTGAAAAAGAAAATATGGATGCAGTGGCAAGGTACCGACGTTTTAACTGCAATAAAAAGAAAAAAACAAGGAAACATTACTTTGAAATATATCGATAAATCGTATCAAAGTACAGATGCTGAATGGCTGCGTGATGAACTTGAAAGCATAAATATAAAATGCGAAATAAATCACTTTAAATGGACTAATTACAAAAAATTAACTGATAAATTCCCTGCGATTTCAGCTTATTCCTATATGCTAGAAGGGAAGGAAGCATTCTACGGATGGGGAAGACTGGAGCATCTTGCAATTAATAATCCTGATATTGAATTTAAAATTGTTGGCACCTCAGGTAAAAGATTAAAGCATTACAAAAATATTCACTTTCTAGGTTGGGTAAATAAAGATATTTTCGAAAAAATAAGAAACGAAACACCAATTTTTATAAGATTACCGGAACATGATGGATATTCCGAGTCTGTGATTGATGCCCTTGCTGCCGGAAACGAAATATTATGGAGTATTAATCATCCAAATTGCTATTACGCTATAGAAAAAAATGATTTATTCGTATTTAATGAAATATTATCTAAACTAAAAAATAATGGCATTAAGAGAAATATAGACAATATTGAATTTGCATATTCCAATTTCTCAAAAGAACATAATTTAAAAATATTAATAAGAAACTTGGAGCGATTAAATGAACGAAAAAATTAAAATAGGATTAATTGCATATTGGTTTCCTCCTGAAAAAGGTGTGGCAGTTTTACGTTTGAATGCTTTCGCTAAATATCTGGATAAAGAAAAATATGACCTCACAGTATTCACTGTGAATCAAAAAAATGAAACAAAAGAAGAATATAAAAATGATATTAAAATAGTAAGGATAAACAACCCAACTAATATTTTATTATTGAAGGAAAGTGAAAATGACAATAAATTAAAACATCTATCTAAAGTAATTTGGAATGTAAGTGTATCGAAAATAATTAAAAATAAACATCAAATCTGGTTAACGCACCTGATAGAAATTTTAAAAAAATACAAATTCGATATTTTAATAAGTTCTTACGCTCCAAAAGAAGCACATCTCGCAGGGGTAAATTATAAAATAAATAATCCGCAAACTAAGTGGATTGCTGATATGCGTGATGAAATGTCAAAAAATCTGCACTTGAATATAAATGAAAGAAAATCACTTTCCCAAATTGAAAATAAAATAAACCAATATGCTGACGCAATTACTGCTGTAAGCGCTCCAATACTTGCAGATTTTAAAAATATAATGCCTGCGGTAAAGCATTTTGAAGAAATAAGAAATGGTTTCGACCATGATATGATGCCTGTAGAAAACTACAATGAAATATTCACAATAAACTATGCAGGAATATTTTACGGAAGTATTAAACCTGATAGCTTTTTCAAGGGGCTAAAAATATTCAAGGAAAAAAATAAAGTAAAAATCAACTTACAATTTATAGGAACAAAAAGGAATTTTAATGTTCCAAATGAGTTTAAAAATTCAATCACTTTTTTACCAAAATTAGAAAACATAGAAGCAGTAACCCACATTTTCAAAGCAGATTGTAATTTACTAATCTTACCCAAAATGGGAAGAAAAGGGGTATATTCCGGTAAAATTTTCGATTATTTGTCGGCCAGAAAGCCAATAGTGGGAGTAATTGATACTGAAGATGTTGCAGCCGATTTAATTACCTCCCTTAATGCAGGTTTTATTGCAGATTTTGAAGACGCAAATAAGATTGCTGATGCAATTCAAAAAGCATATTTTTGGTGGAAAGAAAGAAAAGGACTTTGCAATAATCAATCAGAGGTATTTAAATTACATAGAAAATTTCAGGTAGATAAATTAAGCAAGTTAATAGAAGAATTAATAAATGAAAATAATTGAAGTCGGTTCTGAATCTGTGCATTTTATTAAGTACTGCAAAGCGCTTGATGAAAGGTTGATAGATTATGAAATAATAGCTGAAAATACGATTAAAGGATTGCATTATAAAAATCAGAATATATTTAATTTCAGAAGCTTAAACCCATTAAAAATTTTAATTTCCTATTATAGATTAAAAATTAAAATTAAAATTTCGAAGCCTCATTTAATTCACATTCACCAAATTAACAGATTGGCTTTTTTTGTTTGTGTAGTAGCAAAACAATTAAGAATACCAATAATTTCTACGGCTTGGGGAAGCGACGTACTTACTGTACCCAAAAGAAATATTCTCTTTAAATTCATAACAACATACGTTCTTAAAAAATCAAAATACGTTACTGCTGACTCAAAAGAAATGATAACAGCAATGGAAAGTTTACATAAGAGCGACATTAAATACCATTGGATTCAATACGGTATAGATTCTGTTGAAGCATTGGAAAAAGGAAATTATATTTTCTCTAATAGGATTCATCGCGCGTTTTATAGGATTGATTTAATTATCGAAGAATTCAAACTCTTCGTAGATAAAAATCCCAACTGGAAACTGATTATTGCAGCAGAAGGTGAGGAAACAAACAGATTAAAATTGCTCGCTCAAAAATTATTGAAGCAAGAAAACTATGAATTTGTAGGTTGGTTAGACCCTCAAAAAAATGCCGATTGGTATGGTAAATCTAAAATATATATCTCAATACCTCTAAGCGATGGAACATCAGTAAGCTTGCTCGAAGCAATGCTTGGAGGCTGCATTCCAATTGTTTCAGACATTAATGTAAGTTATGAGTGGATAAAAGATAATAAAAATGGATTAATCTTTAAACCAAACCAAAATATATTTGAGAGAGCACTTAAGATTGATTATGAATACTGTGTTAACTATAATAAAAACCTAATTAAAAAAATAGCGCTTAGGAAAAACACAATGACTCAATTTTTAAATCTTTACACTAAAAGCTTATTAAAATGAATACAAAACTGCTATTCTATAATTTAATGGTTTTGTGTTTTATATTCCCTATTGCTCCTAAACTAATTCCTTTCTTATTGGTAATTATTTCCATTATTTCCCTATTTAACTTTAAAATAGAGAAATATAAAGAGTTAAAATATTATTTGCCATTTACATTTTCTATTCTATTTTATGTTTTCTGTATAGCTGGACTGATATGGTCAACAGATATTTATTCCGGTATTAAACATTTAGAAATTAAACTTTCTTTTTTAGTAATCCCTATTATTTTACTAAATAAAAATTTAATATCTGAAAATAAGATTATTCATCTTTTACAGGCTTTTACAATAGGTAATTTTATTGCCGCAATTTATGCCCTTACTATTGCAGCGTTTACGTATTTACGAGATGGCGTAAATCACTTTACATACACACTCTTAAGCCCTAATTTTCACCCAACTTATCTTTCTATTTATGCCTTATTTGCTTTAGTACTTCTTTTAAATATTAACCATCTAATAACTAAAAGTAGAACATTAAAAATGATTGTAATTATAGTACTAGTAATTTGGATATTATTGCTTTCATCTAAAATAAATATAGCATTGTTATTCGTACTTTTAGTAATTCAACTAACCATCACACTTAAATCATCAAAAAATAAATTAATGCTTTTAAGTTGGAGTGCAGTTCTTTCTGTTTTAATTGCTGCATTCCTTTTTTTAAACACCTCCATAACTGAGCGTTTTAAAGCTAGTTTCAATGCTATTAAACATGCCAATATCATTGTGAATAAGGAAACAGAAAGCAATACAGCAAGAATACTGGTATGGAAATCGGCCATTGATTTAGTTATTAGTAATCCTGTTATTGGTGTTGGTACAGGAGATGTGAATAATGAATTGGTGAAAGAATATGAAAAACGCTCTTATATAGGTATCAAAGAAAAAAGACTAAACGCACATAATCAATTTCTTCAAACAGCATTGGCCACTGGAATTCCTTCAGCTTTATTACTTTTTATTTTTCTTATTATCCCATTATTACTTTACCAGAATTCGAAATATAGAATTCTGCATTATTTCATTATTGTATTTTGTATTAATGGATTAGTCGAATCTACCTTTGAAAATCAGGCTGGTGTTGTATTTTTTATCTTCTTCTATTTTTTACTTCTTAGATGTATCTCTAATAAAATAGAACTAAATAACATTTTTAGATGAGCAAATTAAAAATATTAATTTTAACACAATATTATCCTCCGGAAGTTGGTGCTCCTCAAAATAGACTTCACGAATTAGCCTTAAGATTAATAGAAAAAGGTTTTGAAATTGAAATATTAACAGCGATGCCAAATTATCCGGAGATGGTAATTCATCCTAATTATAGAAATAAATACTACATAAATGAGCTATTCGAAGGAATTAAAGTACATAGAACAGTTATTTATGTTAGTAAAAGTAAGAAGATTGTTCCCCGATTAATTAATTATTTTTCTTTTGTTTTTTCTTCACTTTGGTTTGGGTTATTTAAATTAAACAAAACGGATATCCTTTTTTGTGAAAGCCCTCCTTTGTTTTTAGGAATTTCAGCATATATTTTAAGTAGAATAAAAAGGGCAAAACTAATCATGAATATCTCAGATTTATGGCCTGAAAGTGCGGAAAAACTAGGACTAGTAAAAAACAAATTATTATTAAAATTAGCTGAAAAACTAGAACTCTTCTTGTATCGAAAATCATGGATTGTTACCGGACAAACAAATGGTATTGTTAAAGATATAAATAGAAGACTTCCTGATGTTAAGACTTTTTGGCTTCCAAATGGTGTTGATTTAGAATATTACAATCCACAAAAAACAACTTCAGACTGGAGGCAAATAAATGGCTTCACTGAAAGTAATTTCATCGTCCTATATGCTGGCATAATTGGTCATGCGCAAGGACTTGAAGTAATTATAAATGCGGCACAAATCCTAAAAAGTGAAATAAAAATAAAATGGGTAATTGTAGGTGCTGGACCAGAAAAAGAAAGGTTAGTAAATTATAAAAATGCTTTAAATCTTAACAATGTTTTCTTTTTTGATTCCGTTTCTAAAAGAGAAATGCCGGCTATTGTAGCAGCTTCAAATGTAGCAGTAATTCCACTCAAGCGTTTAGAACTTTTTAAAGGTGCAATTCCAAGTAAAATATTTGAATGTCTTGCTATGAAAAAGCCAATACTTCTTGGTGTTGAAGGCGAAGCTAAAGATTTATTTATCAGTAATGGTAAATGTGGACTAGCATATATTCCAGAAGATGCTAGCTCGCTTGCAGAGGCTGCTTATAATTTATCCTCTCATCCTGAATTAGTTGAAGAACTTGGCATTCAGGCCAGAAAATTTGTTTCTGAAGTTTTTGATAGAGATAAAATAGCTGTTGGTTTGTCTAACTTTTTAAAAAATCAATGGGGAAAATAAAATGAGATTCATGCAGTAAGTTGATATAAGTAAACATTTTTTAAAACCAATGTAATTAGCCAAAAGCAAGAAATAATACCTTTACGCTTTATTAATGAACTGGTTAAATTGCAATATCCAATTGAAACTTCCGATTAATAAAATCTGAAACTATTAAAACAAAAACCATGATTCCTTTTTCCCCTCCGCATATTGACCAAGCAATTATAGATGAAGTAGTTGCTGCATTAAAATCAGGTTGGATTACTACCGGACCTAGAACTAAAAAATTTGAGCAGTTGTTAAGTGCTTACAATGGAAACCCAAATACACTTTGCTTGAACTCAGCCACCGCCGGACTAGAAATCATGTTAAGATGGTTTGGCGTTGGGCCTGGTGATGAAGTAATTGTTCCTGCTTATACCTATTCCGCAACTGCAAATGTAGTAATGCATACTGGTGCAACACCTGTTTTTTGCGATACAAATCTTACAGATTTTAATATAAATCCTAATTGTATAAATCATTTAATTAATGAGAAAACTAAGGTAATAATGCCTGTTGATTTTGGCGGTTTCCCTTGTGATTACGATGCAATTAACCAATTAGTAAACTCAAATAAAAATAAAAAGCTATTTAAACCTAATGGCGAAAATCAAGAAAAGCTAGGAAGAATTCTTGTTTTATCAGATGCTGCACATTCCATTGGTGCGCGGTATAAGGGAAAAATGACAGGAACATTAACAGATGTTTCTGTATTCTCGTTCCATGCAGTAAAAAATTTAACAACTGCTGAAGGTGGCGCCGTTGCGCTTAATCTACCTGCTCCTTTCGACAACAAAGCTGTTTATGATTATTTATGTATTGCAACTTTGCATGGACAGAATAAAGATGCGCTTGCCAAGATGCAAAAAGGAAACTGGCGATATGACATCATCGAACCAGGATATAAATGCAACATGACCGATATTATGGCTGCTATTGGACTTGTTGAGTTAGATAGGTATGAATCTTTTACATTAAAACGAAGAAAAGAAATATTCGACTTATATACTCTTCGATTAAAAGATTACAATTGGGCTGAAATTCCACCTTATGAAACTGATGAAAAAATATCATCTTACCACTTGTACCCATTGAGAATTATTGGAATAAGTGAACCAGAAAGAGATGCTATTATGCAATTGATTTTTGATAAAGATGTTTCAGTAAATGTGCATTTTATACCAGTTCCAATGATGAAATTCTATAAGGAACAAGGATATTCTATTACCAATTATCCTGTAACTTATTATAACTACAGCAGGGAAATTTCTTTGCCTGTATTCATTGATTTAAGTAATAAACAGGTAAATCAAGTTTTAGATGCCGTAATTGACGCAGTAAATAAACTGAATCATACGAAAAAGTGAAAAAGCGGTTTTTTGATTTAATATTCACCATTCCTGGTTTAATAATTTTAAGCCCATTGCTTTTAATTATATATATATTGATAATTAGAGATTCGAAAGGTGGTGGATTTTATTTACAAAAAAGAGTGGGAAGGCATAATAAAGACTTCACTTTGTTTAAGTTTAGAACGATGCGAATCGGGTCAGATAAAAAAGGCCTGCTAACCATTGGTGGAAATGACAGTAGAATAACCAATATTGGCGGAGTACTTAGAAAATATAAATTAGATGAACTACCACAACTTTTTAACGTAATTAACGGAACAATGAGTTTGGTAGGTCCTAGGCCAGAAGTGAGAAAATATGTTTCACTATATAATCAAGAACAATTATCTATTCTTAATTTAAAGCCGGGAATTACTGATTATGCTAGTTTAGAATATTTCTCAGAAAATGAACTATTAGCAAAATCTAATAATCCTGAGGAGACTTATATTAATGAGGTACTTCCTGTAAAGCTTAAGATAAATCTTAATTACATGAAGAAATTATCAATAAAAACAGACTTTATTATAATATTAAAAACCATAAAAAGGGTATTTAATTAAAAAAGCCAACCTGAGATTTCAGATTGGCTCTAATATATTCTTACACTAAAAGCTGATTATCTTCCAACGCTTCTGATGTATGCGTTTAACTCATCAACCGAAGAAGAAAAATCAAATGCGTTATTTACCAAAAAATAATTTCCTAAATCGAAAGTGTGACCGTAAGCAAATTTTGCAAAATCTAATCTTGAATCTTCAAAATCAAATGACTTTAACAACTGAGCAACTTGTGCAGATGTCATGCAATTTGTTGTAAAAACCTGCTTAGCAACCTGCAGCTTATTGTCTTCAAAAGATTGATTGTTGATGGTGGACACTGCATTGTTAAAAGTAGCATTATCCATTGGCCAAGGGCAACCTACCGGACCATTATAACCCGGCATAACATAAGTTTGTTGCTGCTGAATTACCTGATTCTGTGGCGTTCCGTAGGTGGTAGTGGTAGTGGTTTGCTGAACAGAACCATTGGTAACAACAGTTCCTGGGACACCCACATTCATATTAAAATTAACACCTAAATTAGGGTCGTTCACACCAACAGAAACGTTGGCTCCTCCATTAGGTGCAACACCCGTACCTCGTGTGGTTGTGGTTGTGGTTTGTGTTACAGTCCCTGGTTGCTGAACAACAACCGGCTGAGTATTATAAACTGGCTGAGGAGCTCTTTGCATTTGAGGTTGACCATAAGGAACTTCAGATAAAAGGCGTATAACGTATTTTTCTTTATCGTCAGTTTTAACATCTGATGAGTCTCTTAGATTAACGTCTCGGGCGACTTGATTTCCCATCTTATTTAATGTCTTCCCAACTCCTGTTTGTTTTTTTGGTCGAATGTTGAAAGTTCGTTCTAAAAATGGTTCTAAAGCTATTGTTGTAGATACAGCACCTAAGGCTGGGTCCTCAAAGATTGCTTTTACTTTATAATTTCCTGGCGCTAAATCTGTTAGTTTAACGTTAGTTGCAGGTGGCTCATTATATTTCAAGCCATTCATAATGATGGTAAATTTCTCGCCATTTTCAGCAAAAAATATTAAGTTAGAATTTTGACTAAAAAGTGAGAAACATGCAGAAATTGATGCAAAAATTAGAAGTAGTTCTTTTTTCATAGTGTTTATTTTGGGCAGCTGCCGTTTTCAAATGATATGCCAAAAATAGTATAAATTGATTCATGTTTAAGTTCTAATTGAGCATCTCATTTTTAAATGTGAGTCCAATCAAATTGATCAATTTCTTCAATACAGCGAGTTAGTAAGCTTATCGAATGTTGTACGTCTTGTTTATTTACCATTTCTATTACTTGATGTATATGACGTGTAGGGATACTAACTGCGCCTGCAATTGCACCACCAGCTGTCATTCTCTGCATTCCCGAAGTATCAGTACCTCCACCTGTTAAAATTTCCGCTTGCCATGCTATCGTGTACTTATCTGCAATTCCTTTCATAAATTTTACCATTCTAGGATCACATATCACAGAACTATCCATAATTTTAATTCCTGCTCCATTTCCAAGTTTTGTGACTTGCTCATATTCTTTCGAACCAGGAACATCGTAAGCAATTGTTGTGTCCAAACCAAAACCAAAATCCGGACTTATTCCTAAAGTTGCTACTTGAGCTCCTCTAATTCCAACTTCTTCTTGTACGGTAAAAACTGCATATAAATCGTAAGGAATCTCATTCAAGTTTTTTAAAGTTTCGATGAGGATAAAAACTGAAATCCTATTATCCAAAGATTTACAATTCACACAATCCCCCATTTCAATTAATTGCCTTTCTCTTGTAATTGTATTTCCAATTTGAACAACTTCTCTAACTTCTGCCGCTTTCATTCCGGTATCAATAAAGAAATCAGAAATTTTCGTTGGCTTTTCTCTTTCTTCAGGCGACATCAAATGTATAGGTTTTGACCCCATAACTCCTATAATATTTTTTGATCCATGAATAATTACGCGTTGAGCTGTTAATGTTTTGGGGTCAAATCCTCCTAAAGTAGTGAACCTGATAAAACCATTTTCATCAATATGCGTGACCATGAAACCAATTTCATCCATGTGAGCAGCAACCATTACTTTTTTATTGGTTGCACCCTTTTTAAAAACTGTAACGTTGCCCATATTATCAACTGAAACATTATCACCTAAGCCAGTAGTTTCCTGAAGAATCAGATTTCTAATTGCATGCTCATACCCGGGAGCTCCCGGTGTCTCACAAATTTCTTTTAGTAGTGCGATATTCATTTTTTTGCTTTCAATTATTCAACAAAACTAACTTTTAACATATTGGCTCTTCCAAATTCGTGCATTGGAATACTTGCTACATTAATAATAACTTCATCAGAACTAATGTAACCTTGTTTTTTCAATATATTTTTAATGTCAGAGATGGTATGGTCTGTACTTACCAATTTATCATAAAAGAAACCTTTAACACCCCAAATAAGGCTTAAAGTATTCAGCAAGGCTTTATTACCGGTAAAAATAAAAATATTTGCCTTTGGTCTGAAGCTAGAGATTCTGAATGCTGTATAACCAGAATGGGTCATTCCAACAATTGCTGAGGCATTAGTTTGCTCGGCCATGGTGCAGGCATTATAACAAATAGCATCGCTTATCATTCTCACTTTGGATGAACTAGATTTGTGTTGCTTATGGTAGATACCTTCAAAACCTTCAACCCTTGAAATAATTTTTTGCACAGTTTCAATTACACGCACAGGAAAAGCTCCTACTGAAGTTTCACCGCTCAGCATTACTGCGTCAGCTCCATCCATTACAGAATTAGCTACATCATTTACCTCAGCGCGCGTTGCATTATAGTTTGTTATCATACTTTCCATCATTTGTGTTGCAATAATGATAGGAATTGAAGCTTCCAGACACTTTTTAACCAGCATTTTTTGAATAAGAGGTAAATTCTCCATAGGAATTTCGACTCCTAAATCTCCACGGGCCACCATTAATGCATCTGTATTCTTTATGATATCATCAATTTCATCAATAGCCTCGGGTTTTTCAATTTTCGCTACTACTCTTG
>Ga0315900_10006330_pt1 | contig 15931 bp, 14 predicted proteins | sample LakEriMetagenome_FD_203521 | JGI IMG/M metagenome (GOLD analysis project Ga0315900, IMG submission 203521) | Freshwater fungal communities from buoy surface, Lake Erie, Ohio, United States - Buoy 12 MA114 | ecosystem: Environmental > Aquatic > Freshwater > Lake > Lake biofilm | place: USA: Lake...
GTGCCCTTGATGTAGCTGCCCTTGGCGCGCAGGTTGTGCACGCTGAGGCCGATGCCGCCGGCGCTCTGGCTGATCTGGGCGCACTGCTTCAGGGTGTCGTAGATGCCGCTGATGCTGTCCTCCTTCAGTTGCAGCAGGAAGCAGCTGCTCATCTGCGGCTTGGGCGTGCCGGCGTTGAAGAGCGTGGGGGTGGCGTGGGTGTACCAGCCCTCGCTCAGGTCGTTGTAGGTGCGGATGGCGCTCTCCAGGTCATCCTTGTGGATGCCCACGGCCACGCGCATCAGCATCTGCTGGGGGCGCTCCACCACCTTGCCGTGCAGGCGCAGGAGGTAGCTGCGCTCCAGGGTCTTGAAGCCGAAGTAGTCGTAGCTGAAGTCGCGGTCGTAGATGATGGCGCTGTCCAGCACATCGGCGTGCTTGCGGATGATCTGGTACACATCCTCGGCGATGAGGCTGGCCTTCTCGCCGGTCTTGGGGTCCAGGTACTCATAGAGGTCCTTCATGGTCTCGCTGAAGGACTTCTTGGTGTTCTTGTGCAGGTTGCTCACGGCGATGCGGCTCGCGAGCTGCGCGTAGTCCGGGTGCTTCACCGTCATGGTGGCGGCCACCTCGGCGGTGAGGTTGTCCAGCTGCGTGGTGGTCACACCATCGAAGATGCCATCGATGACCTTCAGGGTCACCTGGGTGGCATCCACGGTGGGGTCCAGGCCGTAGCACAGCTTCTTCACCCGGGCGGTGATCTTGTCGAATTTCACCGCCTCCCGGCGGCCGTCGCGCTTGATGACGTACATGTTCCTTCGATGCGTTTTGGTTTGGTGGACCGGCGCGCCCTGGGCTCCCGCTTGCGGCGTTCCGGCTGGTTAATTTTCTGTCGTGGGACAGGACCTCCAAGATGGGGGCCTGAACGGGGGGTCGGTCCGGTGGCACACCCGCCGATCGTCAACCGGCCGATGTGAATTGTCCGGGACCGGGTTCAGAAGTCGGCGTCCAGGGTGAACTTGGCCTCGTCCTTGTCCTTGTTGAGCACGCCGGCCTTCTGGTACTCGCCCACGCGCTTCTCGAAGAAGTTGGTCTTCCCCTGGAGGGAGATCATCTCCATGAAGTCGAAGGGGTTGGTGGCGTTGTACACCTTCTCGTTGCCCAGTTCCACCAGCAGGCGGTCGGCCACGAACTCGATGTACTGCTGCATCAGCTTGGCGTTCATGCCGATGAGGTTCACGGGCAGGGCGTCGGTCACGAACTCCTTCTCGATCTCCACGGCATCCTTGATGATGGTCTCCACGGTCTTCTTCGGGAGCTTGTTCAGCAGGTGCTTGGTGTAGAGCAGGCAGGCGAAGTCGCAGTGCAGGCCCTCGTCGCGGCTGATGAGCTCATTGCTGAAGCTGAGGCCGGGCATGAGGCCGCGCTTCTTCAGCCAGAAGATGCTGCAGAAGCTGCCGCTGAAGAAGATGCCCTCCACGGCGGCGAAGGCGATGATGCGCTCGGCGAAGCTGCCCTTGCTGATCCAGCGCAGGGCCCAATCGGCCTTCTTCTTCACGCAGGGCACGGTGTCGATGGCGTGCAGCAGGCGGTCCTTCTCGATCGGGTCCTTGATGTAGGTGTCGATCAGCAGGCTGTAGGTCTCGCTGTGGATGTTCTCCATGGCGATCTGGAAGCCATAGAAGAAGCGGGCCTCGGGGTACTGCACCTCGTGCAGGAAGTTCTCGGCGAGGTTCTCGTTCACAATGCCGTCGCTGGCGGCGAAGAAGGCCAGCACGTGCTTGATGAAGTAGCGCTCCTCGTCGTTGAGCTTGTCGTTCCAGTCCACCAGGTCCGCGTGCAGGTCGATCTCCTCGGCGGTCCAGAAGGCGGCCTGGTGCTTCTTGTAGAACTCCCAGATGTCGTGGTGCTGGATGGGGAAGATGACGAAGCGGTCCTTGTTCTCCTTGAGCAGGGGTTCGTTGGCGGCCGCCACATCGGCGGGCAGGATGTCCTCCATGCTCATTTGGGTGGGCTTGGGCTGGTTGCTCATGCGGGGATTCGGGGAATAAGGGTTCGTTCGGGGAAGGCCCCGTTCAAAAAATTGCCTGACTGTTCTTGGTTCCCGCCGGCGTCGTGGACCCGGGATGGTGGTCTCGGGGAGCGGCGTCGTCGGGTCACAAAATTGGTCCCCACGGGGGGGCTGGGCAACGATCGAAGGCGGGTAAGTTTCCGGAGTTTTCAACACGGCCCGGTTCCTCAGCATTGACGCGGGAGGGATCCATCGCGCAACCTTGCAAGACATTTCTTTTCACGATCGGTTAACAAGCTGCGGACCGCGCGGCCGTAGGGCGATAGCGCGATGGCACGCTCCGGGAACACGCGTCCGTGTTGCGTTCCACGCGGGGTGCCCGCAGCAGCCAAGCACGATCTTCCGGGTTCCTGCACAAGCGCGTCCGCAGAACGTATGTTCCACGGGGTGCACAGGGCGTCGCAGGTCATCGTTCCCGCCGTGGTGGCCGTCGTGCGGCGGTGCCCGCCGGACGAAATACAGGGAGCGCTCCGACCGCCGATCTCAGGAACGCTCGGCCTGCTGCTCCAGCCAGGCGGCGTAGATCTCCTCCAGCTCGGCGTACCACTCTGCACCGTACTTGCGCGTCAGGGCGTCCTTCAGGAAGCGGAACACGGGCACATCCAGCTTCTTGCCGCAACTGCAGGCGGGCTTGCAGATGGGCCAGCGGTGGTAGTTGAGCCCCTCGTGGAACTTCAGCTGGGTGATGCGGATGGGGTACAGATGGCAGCTGATGGGCTTGCGGAAGGGGATCTTGCCGTCCTTCCACGCCTTCTCGATGCCGCACAGCGCGATGCCGTTCTCGAACACGGTGAAGGCGCACTCCTTGTTGCCGTCCACCAGCGGGGTCACCAGGTCGCCGTCGTCGTCCACCACGCTGGTGCCGAACTCGGCCACGGCCTGCTGGCCCTTCTCGGGGATGTAGGGCTTGATCGTGGGCCACAGCTCCTTGATCAGCTCGGCCTCGGCGGCCTCCAGGGGTGCCCCGCTGGAGCCTTCCACGCAGCACGCGCCCTTGCAGGCATTCAGGTCGCAGACGAAGCGCTGCTCGAAGAGGTCTTCGGAAATGAGGGTGCCGCGGTGTTCGATCATCAGGGGTGCGAAGCTACTGCTGATGAAGATGGCCTTGCCGCACCAGCGATACGGGCCAATAGCCTCGTGGTCAGGACCTTCAGAGCCCAGGGCCAAGAGCTTCGAGCCGCAAGCCAGGGATCGCAGACCCCACTCGAGGCTGGGTCCTTGCGACCATTCCGTTGGGGCCATACCCTTTGATCCCTTGCTATTTTCACATCAAACCGAAGAACATGAAGAACTTCAAGAAACTCCTCATCTGGCAAAAGGCAATGGACATCACCGATATGGTCTTTGACATCTACGACGAATTGCCGTGGCAGAAGGCTGCCGAACTGAAGGGCCAAAGCACAAGGGCTGCGGTCTCCATTGTTTCGAACATTGCTGAAGGCAACTCTCGAAAGAGCGAAAAAGACAAGCACCGTTTCATGGAAATGGCCCTTGGATCGGCCTTCGAGCTTGAAACACAGACCTTGGTGCTACAGCGCAGGAAATGGGCCCCAAAGGCTGAGGTGGAGCAACTACTGGCCGCTATTGATGAAGAGCAAAAAATGCTCGTCGGGTTCATGTCCAAACTGGGTCGCTGACACGTGGTCCTCAAGTCAACATCACGACCATGGATACCCCCTGAACCGGACGACATAGCAGATCGGCATTCACTACTCAAGGCCCACAGCTAATAGCTCAAGGCTTCGAATACAACTCAGCGAAGCCCCTAATTTCGCGCCCCGCGCCGCCAGAGATTTCCAAGGCGACCGCACCACGCATCATGAGCAACCAGGAAGACCGCCTCAAGACCCTCATCGGCCATGCCAAGGAGTATGGCTTCGTGTTCCCCAGCAGCGAGATCTACGACGGCCTCAGCGCCACGTACGATTACGGGCCGTATGGCGTGGAGCTGAAGAACAACATCCGCCGCTACTGGTGGGAGGCCATGACGAAGCTCCACGAGAACATCGTGGGCATCGATGCGGCCATCTTCATGCACCCCACGGTGTGGAAGGCCAGCGGCCACGTGGACGCCTTCAACGATCCCTTGATCGACAACAAGGACAGCAAGAAGCGCTACCGCGCCGACGTGCTCCTGGAAGAGCACATGGCCAAGTATGCCGACAAAATCGAGAAGGAGGTGGAGAAGGGCCGCAAGAAGTTCGGCGAGGCCTTCGACGAGGCCCAGTTCCGCGCCACCAACCCCAACGTGAAGCGCAGCCAGGAGCGCATTGATGCGGTGGAGGGCCGCATGAAGGCCGCGCTGGAGGCCAACGACCTGGCCGCCCTGCGCCAGCTGATCATCGACGAGGAGATCAAGTGCCCCATCAGCGGCACGGGCAACTGGACCGATGTGCGCCAGTTCAACCTGATGTTCGCCACCGAGCTCGGCAGCGTGAGCGGCGAGAGCAGCACCATCTACCTGCGCCCGGAGACCGCCCAGGGCATCTTCGTCAACTTCCTCAACGTGCAGAAGAGCGCGCGGATGAAGATCCCCTTCGGCATCGCGCAGACCGGCAAGGCCTTCCGCAACGAGATCGTGGCGCGCCAGTTCATCTTCCGCATGCGCGAGTTCGAGCAGATGGAGATGCAGTTCTTCATCAAGCCCGGCACCCAGCAGGAGTGGTACGAGCACTGGAAGGCCAAGCGCATGGCCTGGCACCGTGCCCTCGGCCTGCCCGCGGACAACTACCGGTACCACGACCACATCAAGCTGGCGCACTACGCCGACGCCGCCTGCGACATCGAGTTCCGCTTCCCCATGGGCTTCAAGGAGCTGGAGGGCATCCACAGCCGCACCGACTTCGACCTGGGCAACCACGAGAAGTTCAGCGGCCGCAAGCTCACCTACTTCGACCCCGAGGCCAACGAGAGCTACGTGCCCTACGTGCTGGAGACCAGCATCGGGCTGGACCGCATGTTCCTGGCCATCCTCAGCGCGGCCTACGACGAGGAAAAGCTGGAGAACGGCGAGGTGCGCGAGGTGCTCCGCATCCCCGCCCCGCTGGCGCCCGTGAAGGTGGCCGTGCTGCCCCTGATCAAGAAGGACGGCCTGCCCGAGAAGGCCCGCGCCATCATGGACCGCCTGAAGCTGGACCACAACTGCCAGTACGACGAGAAGGACTCCATCGGCAAGCGCTACCGCCGCCAGGATGCCATCGGAACTCCATATTGCATCACGATCGACCACCAGTCGCTGGAGGATGACATGGTGACCATCCGGGAGCGCGACAGCATGAAGCAGGAGCGCGTGCCCATCAGCGAGGTGGAGCGCATCGTTGGGGAGAAGGTGGATCTGCGGGGACTGCTGCGGAAGCTGTGATCATGATCAAGCGATATGAACAGGCAATGCTCGCGCTCTCGAAAGAGAATCCCGAGAGCATCGCTTGGTATCAGGCATACGATGACCTTGTATGGGCACTTGTGAGTTCACATCCTGCAGATCTGGCCATGTTCTGTGAACGTTTCGGCGGATATGACCACGATGCGACCCCGGTCCCGATCAAGGTACTTGCATACAGGTTGTTAGCGCATGCCTCAACAAACGATTTAGCGACAAGGGACGATTGTATCAAGATGCTCGACTTCTACTGTGCGGCGGGAGAGTTCGAGAATGTCTTGGCCGGATTTCCAGGGCTGACTTACCGGTGAATACAAGAAAGTTGTTGAAGCAGCTCTGATCGCCCCCTGTAACTTCCATCTGCGAGATCCGTCCCATGACGGACCTCGTCCTTTTCCAGCCATGCGTACCCTCGCTCTACTGCTGACGGCGGGCACCATCGTCCAGGCATGGGCCCAACAGCCCATCACGGCCACCATCGACCTGCGCGACCAGCGCAACGACCGCCTGGAGGTGGAGCTACGTGTGCCGCCCATGCCCGGCGATGCACCGCTGGTCTTCGCCCTGCCCCGCATCGTGCCGGGCATCTATGGCGTGATGGACCACGGACGGCTGGCGGGCGCCATGGAGGCCTTCGATGGAGACGGCAACCCGCTGCCCATCGAACGCATCGATGTGGACCGCTGGAGGCTACCGGAACCGCAAGGACTGCAGCGCATCACTTACTCCGTGGACGATGGCTGGGAGGAGTTCGACATCCGCTTCACCATGGGCAACTACCGCTCATCGGAAGGCACCGTGAAGCCCACGGCCGCCGTGCTGAACCACAACACCATCATCGGCTATTTCGAAGGCTTCGAGCACCTGCCCTACACGCTCCACCTGAAGAAACCCGCCACACATTATGCCGCCACGAGTCTGCCCCGCACCACCGATAGCGGCGGGGCAACGGCCTTCCACGCCACCAGCTACCGCCACTTGGTGGACAACCCCATGCTGGTGGCGGAGCCGGATACCGCCCACATCCGCCTGCAGGATATCGACGTGCTGGTGGCCTGTCACAGCACCACGGGACAGGCCATTGCCCAGGAGGTGGCCCTTCACATACGCCCCCTGCTGGCCGATCAGCGTGCCTACCTCGGCGGCACCTTGCCCGTGAAGGAGTACACCTTCCTCATCTACCATAACCCCAGCGACCGTGAAGGCAGCCGCATGGGCGATGGGTTGGAGCATTCCGCCTCGACGCTGATCCTCCTCTGCATGCCGCTGGACCCACAGGCCATCGCCCAAAGCGTATATGGCATCGCCAGTCATGAGTTCTTCCACACCATCCTGCCGCTGGGGGTGCACAGCGAGGAGATCGAGCACTACGACTTCCACGCGCCGCGCATGAGCCGCCACCTGTGGCTGTACGAGGGCATGACGGAGTACTTCGCCATCCACATGCCGGTGAAGCAGGGCCGGCAGTCGGTGGAGGAGTTCCTAGGCGTGCTCGGAAAAAAGGTGCAGGAGATGCGCAGGTTCACCGACAGCATACCCCTCACCAAGCTGAGCCAACAGGCGATGGACAGGCAGGACCAGTACTACAACTTCTACCTGAAGGGAACGCTCTTCTGCATGGGCCTGGACATCGCCCTGCGCGAACGTTCGAAGGGGTCTTACGGCGTGCAGGAACTGGTGCGCGACCTGCAACGCGAATACGGGCCGGGAAGGCCGTTCAAGGATGAGGAGCTGTTCGCGACCATCGAACGCCTTACCGGGCCGGATATCGGGGCATTTCTGCACCAATACCTGGACGAACCGGGCGCGCTGCCGCTGGCTGAATGGGCCCAGCGCACTGGCTTGCTCTTCGATGGGGGTACCGGTCAATTGATCCTGGACCCCAAGGCCGCCAACCGGCAGAAGCAGCTCAGGAAGTGGTGGCTGGGCCGGTGAATGCTGATGGCCACAACGCGGTGGTAGAGTAACACGGACTGTTGCGGAAGCTCCAAGACGGTATCTTCGCGGTCCCTTCACCTGCCCAGGTGGCGGAATCGGTAGACGCGTCGGTCTCAAACACCGATGATGCGAGTCGTGTGGGTTCGAGTCCCACCCTGGGCACCCAGATGACCGGCGGCCGCCTCGTGCGGCCGTCGGTGTCCATACCGCCGATGTCGATCACCAGGGACACCATCGTCCACGCGGACCCCGCCAAGCAGGACCGCTACGACCGGGCCTACATGAAGATGGCCCTCGAATGGGCCAAACTGAGCCATTGCACCCGCAAGAAGGTGGGCGCCCTCATCGTTAAGGAGGGGATGATCATCAGCGACGGGTACAACGGCACGCCGACAGGTTTCCCCAACGACTGTGAGGACGCGAGCGGGCTCACGCTCTGGTACGTGCTGCATGCCGAGGCCAACGCCATCATGAAGGTGGCCCGCAGCACGAACAATGCGGGCGGGGCCACGTTGTACCTCACGCACTCCCCCTGCAAGGAATGCAGCAAGCTCATCCTGCAGGCCGGCATCAAGCGGTTGGTGTTCCTCGACCCCTACAAGGATCCCTCCGGCCTGGACCTGCTGCGCAATGGCGGGGTGATGGTACACCAATTGGAGAAGCTCTGACCCCATGTCCGGCCAACCACGTCCCCTCTCCCCCTTCTACCCGCTGGTCGTGGCCCTCGCCCTGGTGGCCGGCCTCTTCATCGGGCGCGACATGGGCGGTGAGCAAAGCCCCCTGGTCATGTTCGGGGTGCGCCAAACCACCGCCGCCGATAAGATCGGGCAGGTGCTGGACCTGATCGACAGGCAGTACGTGGACAGCGTGGAGAAGAACGTGCTCGTGGACGAGGTGCTGCAGGACATCCTGCAACGGCTGGACCCGCACAGCTACTACATCACCGCCGAGGAACTTCGTGCCGCCCAGGAACCCCTGGAAGGCAGCTTCGATGGCATCGGGGTGGAATTCGCCATCCAGCGCGATACGGTGGTGGTGATCACCACGGTGGAAGGCGGTCCCAGCGCGGCGCTCGGGATCCGGGCCGGCGACCGGCTATTGAGCGCGGACGGCAAGGCCATGGCCGGGGTGGGGATCACCAATGACGACGTGATGCGCACCCTGCGCGGCCCCAAGGGCAGCCAGGTGGTGGTGAGCATCCAGCGGGGCAACAAGGCCCCCTTCGACGTCACCATCAAGCGCGGCAAGGTCCCCATCAACAGTGTGGCCGTCTCCCTGCTGGGCGACGACGGCACCGGCTACATCAAGCTGGTCCGCTTCGCGAAGAACACTCACGAGGAGTTCCTGGCAGCGGCGGATGAGCTGCGGGCCAAGGGCATGAAGCGCCTGGTGCTCGACCTGCGGGGCAATGGCGGCGGATACCTCACCTCGGCGATCGACCTGGCCGATGAGTTCCTGCCCGATGGACGGACCATTGTCTACACGCAGGGCCGCAACACACCCCGGCAGGACATCACCGCCAGCCGCCGAGGCCGCTACGAGGACATGCCCCTGGCCGTGCTGATCGATGAGGGGTCCGCCAGTGCCAGCGAGATCATCGCCGGGGCCATCCAGGACCACGACCGCGGCACCATCATCGGACGACGGTCCTTCGGCAAGGGCCTGGTGCAGGAACATGTGGACCTGCCGGACCATAGCGCGGTGCGCCTGACCACGGCGCGGTACTACACCCCCAGCGGGCGTTCCATCCAACGGCCCTACGGTCAGGGGATCGACTACGAGGAGGACATCGAGGCCCGCTACATCCATGGTGAGCTGCTCTCAGCTGACAGCATCCGGATGGATTCCAGCCAGGTGTTCACCACCACCGGTGGGCGCAAGGTCTATGGTGGCGGGGGTATCATGCCTGACATCTTCGTGCCCACGGACACCACCGAGAGCTCACACTACCTCACCGAGCTCTTCTTCAGCGGCGTGCTCAACCAGTTCGCCTTCGATGTGGCCGACCGCGAACGCGAACGGCTCACGGACTATGGATCTCCGGAAGCATTTGCCGCACGATACCAGGTCGGTGACGCCCTGCTGCGTCAACTGGGCGAGTATGCGCGCAAGGAAGGCATCGAGGAGGAGCCCGGCGACCTGGTGCGCTCACGCCGCCAGCTTACCACCCGCATCAAGGCCGGTATCGCACGAAACGTCTGGGGCAATCCCGGGTTCTACGGCATCATGCTGGGCACGGACAGCGTATACCTGAAGGCCGTGGAGCAGTTCGGGCCGGATGCGTAGGCCCGATGGAAGGAAAAAAGAAAGGGGGCCTTGCGGCCCCCTTTGTCTTTCTGATCGGCTATCGCTTAGTGAGCGGGAGCAGCCTCGGTGGCAGCTTCCACAGCAGCAGCGGCGGTGTCCACAGCAGCCTCAACAGCGGTGGCGGTCTCCTCCACGGTGGTGGTAGCCTCGGTGGCAGCCTCCGTGGTGGTCTCAGCAGCGTTCTCCATGGTCTCCTCGGTGCTGCTGCTGCAGGCAACGAACAGGGCCGCCATCGTGGCGAGCAGGGCGAACTTCTTGGTCATTTTGCGGGTTGATTGGTTGGTGAAAGTGGGTGCAAAGGTAAGCACGTTCAGATAACTTCCAAATACCCAGCCCATTGGGTGACGAGTATCTTTGTGCCCTCGACCAGTTCACTCTATAAATCGATGGAACCATGCCCTTCCAACTCCCAGAGCTCCCCTACGCGCACAACGCGCTGGAACCCCATATCGACACGCGCACCATGGAGATCCACCATGGCAAGCATCACCAGGCCTATGTGACCAACCTGAACAAGGCCATTGAAGGCACGCCGCTCGACGGCAAGACCATCGAGGAGATCCTCTCCAGCCTGGACATGAACAACATGGCGGTGCGCAACAATGGCGGCGGCCACTACAACCATACCCTGTTCTGGACCGTGATGTCCCCGAACGGTGGTGGGAAGCCCACGGGTGAACTGGCCGAGGCCATCGCCCGCGACTTCGGCTCCTTCGATGCCTTCAAGGAGAAGTTCAGTGCCGCCGGCGCCACCCGCTTCGGCAGTGGCTGGGCTTGGCTGTGCATACACAAGGGCGGCAAGCTGGACGTATGCAGCACTCCCAACCAGGACAACCCGCTGATGCCCAACACCGGCTGCGGCGGCACCCCCATCCTGGGCATGGACGTGTGGGAACATGCCTACTACCTGCACTACCAGAACCGCCGTCCGGATTACATCGCCGCCTTCTGGAACGTGGTGAACTGGCCGGAAGTGGCCCGTCGCTACGCAGCGGCCAAGTAAGACCGACCCGTGTTGCTGAGAACGGGCGCAGCGGTCCTTGGACCGGGCGCCCGTTCTACCTTTCCGGCCATGCTTCCGAAAGGGGTCCGGTTTTCCTTGGTCCTGCTGCTGATGCTGGGTGCGGCCACGAGGACCCAGGCAGGAGGGCCCTTCACTGGAACGGAACAACCCCACTGGCTGCAGGCGGATACGACCGCTGAACACAAGGAGAACACCCGTTTGGTCGGGAGCACGCTGGCCGTGCTACTTGGTCCATTCGCCGCCCATCGGATCTACCTGGGCACCACACCCAAAGTGGCCATCTTCTACGGGGTCACCTTCGGCGGTTTCGGCGTGCTGCCGCTGATCGACCTGGGCCACCTGTTGTTCACCAAGGACCTTACCCCCTATCGCAACAACGACCGGGTGTTCATGTGGACGGCCCCGAAGGCCGCGTCTACTCCACCGTAACGCTCTTGGCCAGGTTGCGCGGCTGGTCCACGTTGCGGCCCAGCATCACCGCGATGTGATAGCTGATGAGCTGCAGGGGTATCACGCTCAGCAGGGGCACCAACTGGTCGGGCGTCTCGGGGATCTCGATCACATGGTCGGCGAGGTCGCGTACCACGGTGTCGCCCTCCGTGACGATGGCGATGATCTTGCCCTTGCGGGCCTTCACCTCCTGGATGTTGCTCACCACCTTCTCGTAGCTGGCACCCTTGGTGGCCACCACGAACACAGGCATCGCGTCATCGATCAGGGCGATGGGGCCGTGCTTCATCTCTGCGGCCGGATAGCCTTCCGCGTGGATGTAGCTGATCTCCTTCAGCTTCAGCGCGCCCTCCAGGGCCACGGGGAAGCTGTAGCCACGGCCCAGGTACAGGGCGTTGGTGGCATCCTTGTAGATATCGGCGATGTACTTGATCTGCGCCTCGGCACCGAGCACCTTCTGCACCTTGTCGGGGATGGCATCCAGTTCGTTGATGAGGCGGTGGAAATTGCTCGCCGAGATGGTGCCCTTCCGGCGCCCGATCATCAGGGCCATGAGGGTGAGCACGGTGACCTGCGCCGTGAAGGCCTTGGTACTGGCCACCCCGATCTCCGGCCCGGCGTGGGTGTATGAACCGGCGTGGGTGACACGGGCGATGCTGCTGCCCACCACGTTGCAGATGCCGATGATGGTGGCCCCACGGCTCTTCGCCAACTCGATCGCGGCCAAGGTGTCGGCGGTCTCACCACTCTGGCTGATGGCGATGACGATGTCCTCTTCGCCCACGATCGGATTGCGGTAGCGGAACTCGCTGGCATACTCCACCTCCACCGGGATGCGGGCCAGGTCCTCGAAGAGGTACTCACCCACCAGGCCGGCGTGCCAGCTGGTGCCGCAGCCCACGATGAGGATGCGCTTTGCGTTCTGGAACTTCTGCTCGTAATCCCGGATACCGCCCAGCACCACCTCGCTGTTCAACAGGTCCACGCGGCCACGCATGCTGTCGCGGATGCTGCGCGGCTGCTCGTGGATCTCCTTCAGCATGAAGTGGTCGTAGCCGCCCTTTTCGAGGGCCTCCAGATGCATCTCCAGCTCCTGGATGAAGGGGGCCTTGTCCTGATTCTTGATGTTGCGGATCTTCAGACCCTTGGCGCGGTCGATGACGGCGATCTCCCCATCCTCCAGGTAGACCACGTTCTTGGTATGCTCCACGATGGGGGTGGCATCGCTGGCCAGGAAATGTTCGCCTTGCTCCCCGATCCCGATCACCAGCGGCGAGCTCTTACGGGCGGCCACCATCACATCGGGCTCCTTGCGGTCGATCACCACGATGGCGTAGGCGCCCACCACGCTGTCCAATGCCAGCCTGACCGCCTCGGCTAGGTCCACACGTTCGGTGCGCTGGATGTCCTCGATCAGGTGCACCAGCACTTCCGTGTCGGTATCGCTCTTGAAGGTGTGCCCGCGGTGCTTCAGCTCCTCCTTGAGGGGGGCGTAGTTCTCGATGATCCCGTTGTGGATCAGCGCGAGGTCTCCTGAATTGCCTTGGTGCGGGTGGGCGTTGACATCGTTGGGCGGCCCGTGCGTGGCCCAACGTGTATGACCGATGCCGACGGTTCCCTTCACCACGTTGTCGGCCACATGTGCCTCGAGGTCACTGACCTTCCCCTTGCACTTGAAGATGCGCAGCGTCCCACCGTCAAGCAGGGCCACGCCTGCACTGTCATACCCACGGTACTCAAGGCGCCGCAGTCCGTTGATCAAGATCGGATAGGCCTGGCGATGGCCGAGGTACGCAACGATGCCACACATCGGATGGTCAGTATGTGGTAAATGTAAGCCGCAGGCGCATGGGGGCCGATGCGTCGGCCGGTCCTGCCAGTACCGCGCGGTTGGCGCTCACGCCGCTGCTCCCGGGCACCAGCATCAGCCGACCTTCCTGCAGGGTGCCGTTCAACAACTGCTGCACATAGCGCGTGATGTTGAACCGGTAGAGCCTTTCGGCGGCATTGAACGTGCCATCGATCGCACCGATGCCATTCAACTGGTCGGGCAGGAAGGCGTCATCACCATCATCGTCCTTGCGGAAGATGAAGAGCTGAGCAGGTGGGGGCAGCAAGGAGTTGTAGGACCCCTTGATGGGCACCACGAGCTCGGCCTTGGCCAATACACGGCCTTCACCGGCCAGGTCCATGATACCGGGCATGCGAAGCACCGTGCGCATGCCTCCAAGCGCTTGCACGTAGGTGGTCCCGGCAGCGCTCGTGGTATCGGCCAGCGCGGCCTGCAGGCCGCCGGAAAGGGCCTGGTCCAGGTCCCGCTCCACCACCGTGTACCGCACGCAGTTCTGGTTGATCAGCAGGTCCAGGCTGCGTTGCTCGTCGGGGGCATTCACCACGTCGCGGTAGTACAGGGTGGCCTTGGAGGCATTGTTCAGCAGGTTCAGGTAGAGCAGTCCCGACTCGAAGGGAAGCTGGGTACCGTTGTCCACCGTGATGTACAAGCCCTTGAAGAACTGCAGGAAGGCGGTATTATCGGCAAGGTCCGGGGTGCCGAACGCATCGAGCAGGCGACGGGCCAGGGTATTGGATAGCGGGATGCGCAGCTGGGGCAGCAGGGTGTCGCCTCCGATCACGGGACCGGCCAAGGGTTGCGGGGTGATGCGTCCTCCGCGAACGAGGGCGAGGTCCTCCCCTTGGATGGCCGGCACATCATCCGTGTAGTAGAGTGAATCCACGGACAGATCCTCGGCCAGTTCATGCACGCGGAAGACCTGTGCGTTGAGGTTGCCGTACGCGTAGTTGAACCCGTCATAGGCCAGGGACAGCACCAGGCTGTCCGGCTCCAGGTTGGCACCGGTCTGACCCGAACCGATGTTGTTCGCGCTCAACCTCAGCTGGGTGACCACACCGGCGCGGAGCAGCCCGAACTCGGTGTCGAGGTAGGAGCCGAGCAGGTTACGGGAGAGTGCGCTGGTGCGCACCACGGTGTCGGTCACCGTGTAGGCATGCAGCTGCACCGTATCGATCTGCAGGCCCAGCGGATCTCCGGGCAGCAGATCGAGGCCCAGGTCGTCCTCGGGCTTGCGGCACGAGGAAAGGGACACGAACAACAGTGCCCCTGCGATCAGGGGCAGCTGCATCATCCGGGAGGCAGAGGTCGCCAAGGCCGTTCAGACGAGGGCTTCCTCCAGGACACCGTGGAAGAAGTCGGCATGGGCCTTCACCCGCTCCGCTTCCTCCGCATAGGCCAGCACCGGCTTCTCACTCGCCTTGATGGCGTTCTCCAGCGACCGGCTCAGTTTGGCGCTGCCTTTCACCACGCCATCGCACATGCCCATGGCGAACTTGTACAGCTCATCCGTGGTGGGCTTGGCGAGGCCCTTCAGCAGGTCCTTGGCATAGCCCTCGGAGAGCAGCTTCTTCTGCAGCTCCTTGTCCAGCGGCTCGTTCTTGTCGTCGTACACCGTGAGCACCAGCTTGGTGTTCTCGAAGTGCGGATCGTCATTGAACTGATGGCGCACCAACAGGGGCACGAAGGCGGACATCCACCCGTGCAGGTGGATGATGTCCGGCGCCCAGCCAAGCTTGCGCACGGTCTCCAGCACCCCGCGGGCGAAGAAGAGTGCGCGCTCATCGTTGTCGATGTGGAAGACCCCATCGGCATCATGCGTGGACGACTTGCGCTTGAAGTACTCCTCGTTGTCGATGAAGTAGACCTGCATGCGCGCGTTGGGCACGCTGGCCACCTTGATCAGCAGCGCATGGTCGGTGTCATTGATGATGAGGTTCATACCGCTCAGGCGGATGACCTCATGCAGCTGATGACGCCGCTCGTTGATGCAGCCGAACTTCGGCATGAACACCCGCACCTCGTTTCCGCACTCCATGATGCCCTGCGGCATCTGGCGCGCGACCTTCGCCATCTCCTCGGGGCCGTCCATGAAGGGCTGAATGGACTGGGAGATGGTGAGGACCTTCGCGTTCTTCAGGCTCATTCTGTTGGTTGGGGGGAAAATCGGGTACAAAAATATAGACTTTTCGCCGGAACTTCAACATGAGGGGCTAGCTTCGCCGCCTTCACCCCCTTGCAAAACCCGCGCCGATCGTGGAATCCATCGCATTGCCAGCCCGTGTGGCCGACCGGTGCGCGCAGGCCCGTCGAGGGGGGGGCTCCGTGGGCTTCGTCCCCACCATGGGGGCGCTCCACGAGGGTCACTTGGAACTGGTGCGCCGCGCACGTCGCGAACATGGGCTGGTGGTGTGCAGCGTGTTCGTGAACCCGCTGCAGTTCAACAACCCCGACGACCTGGCCAACTATCCGCGCCAGTTGGAGCGCGACAGTGAGCTGTTGGCGCAGGCCGGCTGCGATGTGCTGTTCGCACCGGTGAAGGAGGACCTCTTCGCCGGTTTCAACCCGCGCCACTACGAGCTTGACGGATTGGACGCATACTGGGAAGGGCCTTCACGGCCTGGTCATTTCCAAGGGGTGGTGAACGTGGTGGAGCGTCTGTTCTTCCATGTGCGCCCGGAGGCGGCCTATTTCGGTGAGAAGGACCGTCAGCAATTGGCCATCATCCGCCACGTCGCCCTGGCCCTGCGCTGGCCCGAGCGGATCGTGCCCTGCCCCACCGTGCGCGAGGCCGACGGGCTGGCCATGAGCTCCCGCAACCAGCGGCTTTCACCCGCCGAACGCCGCTCGGCGGCGGTGCTGCACCGCGCACTGCGCAAGGCGGCCGAACTGGCCTTTCATCAGCCGGTGCAGGCCGTGGTGGATGCCGCCACC
>Ga0315900_10006331_pt1 | contig 15930 bp, 10 predicted proteins | sample LakEriMetagenome_FD_203521 | JGI IMG/M metagenome (GOLD analysis project Ga0315900, IMG submission 203521) | Freshwater fungal communities from buoy surface, Lake Erie, Ohio, United States - Buoy 12 MA114 | ecosystem: Environmental > Aquatic > Freshwater > Lake > Lake biofilm | place: USA: Lake...
ACGAGGCCGTCCGCGCCGGGACGCCCACCACCGTCGTCGTCCTCGGCCACGGCCTGCCGACGGAGATCCAGAGCTATTCGATCCGCTGCGACGAGTTGGCCGCGGCGATCCTCGGCGGCGCGCAGCAGGGCACGGCCGGAGAGGGGGAGGGCCCGACCCCGATCGACCTGTCCACCCTCGTCCTCGTCTGCGACGACTGCTTCAGTGCCGACTTTCTCGAGAACCTCGGCGCGGCGCTCGAACGGGGCTGTGCCCGCCGCGGCGCGCGCCTCGCGGCCCTTCCTGCCTGCATCGCCGGCACCAACCGCGACCGCTACGGGATCGCCGACCTGGGGGAGAAGTTCGTCCCCCATTTCTGGAAGACGTGCATCGAGCTCTATTACGTCCGCCGCCCGCTGCCCGAATCGGTGACCCTCGTCGATTTCTTCGATTCGATCGACACGATGATGTACGGCCACGGACGGGCGCCGATCGTCGCCGACGGGCGGGTGACCGGGTACCGTCTCGTCGATCCCGACCTCGTCCAGGATCCCGTGGTCTTCGTGTCCCTCGACGACGCCGGGCTCGCCGACCTGCGGCGGATCCTCGGTCTGCCCCCGGACGCCCCCCTGCCGCGTCTCTTCGACATCGGCTGACGCCCCCCGCCTGGTCACCGCATGCTCCGCCGCACGCTCCTCCTCGCCCTCCTCTCCGCCCTCCTCTGGGGCGGACGCGCCGCCGCCGCCGCCGACCTCGGCTTTCCCGGCGCCACGACCGACCGCTGGCACGGCCATGTGCGGCACCGCTTCCGCTTCGAGGACGCGGACGCCTGGGTGGTCGAGCCGGAACGCCCCCTCCCGGGCGATCCCTGGAGCTGGTGCCTGATGTTCCCCGACGCCTTCACCGAACGCTGCGCGGCGCCGCAGCTCGTGGCCCGCGGCTTCCACCACGCCTTCCTCGACGTCGGCAACTCCTTCGGCGCGCCTGCCGCCGTGGACCGGCTCGCCCGCTTCCACGCCGAGCTCGTGCGGCGCGGCCTCGCGCCGAAGCCCGCCCTCATCGGCATCTCGCGCGGCAGCCTCTACGCCCACCGCTTCGCCACCGAGCATCCCGACAAGGTCTCCGTGATCTACGGTGACGCCGGCGTCTGCGACTTCCGCAGCTGGCCCGGCGGGGGCATCGCCGGTCGGAAGGGGAAGGGGAGCGCGGCCGACTGGGCCGAATTGAAGCGGCTCTACGGATTCCCCGACGACGCCGCGGCGCTGGCTTGGAAGGGCAATCCCGTCGACACGCTCGCCCGGCTCGCCGACGCGGGCATCGCCCTCATCCACGTCGTCGGCGACGCCGACGACGTCGTCCCGCCGGAGGAGAACGCGCTGGTCGTCGAGGCCCGCTACCGTGCCCTCGGCGGCACCATCGAGGTGATCCACAAGCCGGGCGTCGGCCACCATCCCCACGGCCTCGACGACCCGACGCCGGTCGTCGACTTCGTCGTCCGCCACGGCTCCCGGTGAGGGACGGCGCTCACTCCTTCGCCGCCCATTCCTTGGGGAGGACCGGCGCCGGCGAGACCCCGAGCACGAGCCGGTAGAGCGCCGGGAGGATGAAGAGGGTGAACAACGTGCTCGTGATCACCCCCCCGATCACCACCGTCGCCAGCGGCCGCTGCACCTCGGCGCCGGTGCCCTCGCTCACGGCCATGGGGATGAAGCCGAGGCTCGCCACGAGCGCCGTCATCACGATCGTGCGGAGCGACGCCGACGCCGTCTCCTCGATGGCGACGTCGCGGGCCGTCCCGCGGGCCAGGCGCTCGCGCAGCGCACTTGCGAGCACCATGCCGTTGAGCACCGAGACGCCGGAGAGGGTGATGAACCCGACCGCCGCCGAGATCGACAGCGGCATCCCCCGGGCCGCCAGCGCCCAGATCCCCCCGACGCAGGCGAAGGGGACGCTGACGAACAAGAGCGCCGTGTCGGCGACGTTCCGGTAGGTCAGGTAGAGCAGCACCAGGATGAGCAGCAGCGCCAGCGGCACCACGATCGCGAGCCGCTTCTGGGCCCGCTGCATGTTCTCGAACTGCCCCCCCCACACGACGCGGAACTGACCCTCGGGGAGTTCGACCGCCTCGGCGATCGCCGCCTGGGCCTCGGCGACGAAACCGCCCACGTCGCGTCCGCGGACGTTGCACTGCACCACGACGCGCCGCTCGCTCCACTCCCGCGTGACGTACTTCGGACCACGGATCGACTCGATGTCGGCGACGCGTTCGAGGGGGACGATCTCGCCGGCCGGGGAGCGCAGCGCGATGCCGGCGAGCGCCTCGGGCCCGGCCCGCAACCCCTCCGGCAACCGCACCACGATCGGGAAGCGGAACTGCCCCTCGACGATCTGGCCCACCGCCTTGCCGCCGACGCTCTCCACGACGTCGAGGATCTCCTGGGCGGCGATCCCGTAGCGGGCGATCTCGTCCTGCCGCACGGAGACCTTGAGGATCGGCTGCCCGGCCACCTGTTCCACGGCCACGTCGGCCCCGCCCGGGACGCGCCGGATCACCGCGGCGACCTCGTTGGCCTTGGCCACGAGCCGGTCGAGATCGGTGCCGAACACCTTCACCGCGATGTCGGCCCGCACGCCGGAGACCATCTCGTTGATGCGCTGCTCGATCGGCTGCGTGAACCAGATGATCTGGCCGGGTATCCCCTCGACGACGGCGTTCATCGCCTCCACCAGACCGGCCTGCGTCCGGGCCGCCTTCCATTCGTCCCGCGGCCGCAGGGCGACGAAGATGTCGGTCCCCTCGAGGGCCCCGGCGTCGGTGGCGACCTCGGGGGTGCCGACACGACTCCACACCTGGGCCACCTCGTGGGGAAAGGTGTCGAGCAGCGCCTTCTCGATGCGCGTGTTCATCCGGCACGACTCCTCGATGCTCGTGCCCGGCGCGCGGATGATGCCGAGGACGATGTCCCCCTCGGAGAGCTTGGGGACGAACTCGGTACCCAGGCTCGCGGCCCGCAGCACGGTGATGAAGAGGATCGCCACGGCGGCCATGGCGAGCGTGCCGCGAGCCGACAGGCACAGCCGCAGCGCCGGCCGGTAGGCGGCGCGGAGGAGGCGCACGAGGAGGACGTCGTGGGCGTCGACGCGCTTCGGCAGGAAGATGCTCGACAGCACCGGCACGACGGTGAGCGAGAGGACGAGCGACCCGATGAGGATGAACACCACCGTGAGCGCCATCGGCCGGAACATCTTCCCCTCCACCCCCTCCAGGGTGAGGATCGGGATGTAGACGATCATGATGATCAGCTGCCCGAAGCAGGCCGGCTTCTTCACCGCCGAGGTGGCCTCGCGGACGAGTTTCAGCCGCGCCGCGCCGGTGGCCCCCGGATGGTGGGCGATCTTCTCGAGGATGCTCTCGATGACCACCACGGAGGAATCGACGACGATGCCGAAATCGATGGCCCCGAGCGAGAGGAGGCTGGCGGCGATCCCCGCCTGCCACATGCCGATGAACCCGAACATCATCGACAGCGGGATCGCCGTCGCGGCCACGAGGCCCGCCCGCAGGTTGCCGAGCATCATGTAGAGGATGACGACGACGAGGAAGGCCCCCTCGAGCAGGTTCTGCCGCACCGTGGCGATGACGCGGTCGATGAGTTTCGTGCGGTCGTAGACGACCCTCGCCTCGACCCCCTCCGGAAGGGTGCGGAGGAGCGCCTCGAAGCGGTCGCGGAGCCGCGTGGTGACCGCGTAGCTGTTCTCCCCCATGAGCATGAATCCGAGGCCGAGGACCACCTCCCCCTCGCCGCCGGCGGTCACGGCGCCCTTGCGGATCTCGTGGCCGATGACCACCTCGCCGACGTCGCGGATCCGGATGGGAACGCCGTCGCGGGAAGCGATGACGATGCGGCCGATCTGCTCCGGGTCGACCGTCCGGCCGACCCCGTAGACGAGCACGGCGTCGCCTCCGCGGTCGATCGAACCGCCGCCGACGTTGAAGTTGTTCCTCGGGATCGCCGCCACCACCTGGTCGAACGAGAGGTCGTAGCGGCGCAGCAGCGACGGATCGACCCGGATCTGGTACTGCTTGTTGAGCCCCCCCCAGGCGTTCACCTCCGCCGTGCCGGGAACCGCCCGGAGGGCCGGCTTGAGGGTCCACTCCTGCAGCGTCTTCACGTCGGTGAGGCTCATCCCCCGGGGAACCAGCAGGTAGTGGAAGACCTCGCCAAGGCCGGTCGACACCGGCCCCATCTCCGGTCGGGCCACCCCCGGCGGGACCTCCACCGTCCCCAGACGCTCGTTGATCAACTGCCGCGCGAAGTAGATGTCGGTGCCGTCGCGGAAGGTGACGATGACCACCGACAGGCCGAACATGCTCGCACTGCGGATGTCCTCGAGCCCCGGCATGCCCCCCATCGCCAATTCGACCGGGAAGGTGATCTGCCGCTCCACCTCCTCCGCCACCATGCCGGGGGCGACGGTGTTGACCTGCACCTGGACGGGGGTGGTGTCGGGGAAGGCGTCGATGACGAGGCCGCGCACGGCGACCCAGCCGACGAGGCAGACGACACCCGCACCGAGCAGCACGGTGAGACGGCGCGACAGCGACCAGGTGATGATGGAGTCGAGCATGGCTGCGGACAAACCTCGCTACGGCCACCGGCCGTGGAGCCTCTCCCATCGGGGGAGGGGCGGGGGAGGGAGGAGGGGAAGGAGAGACGTTCCCGTCACCACGACGCCGGCCGGACCCCGGGCACCCGGAACGGCGCGTCGTTCACAATTCGCCGGACTCCATCCTCTCGAGGAGGACTTGGCTCTTGAGGACGTGGCTGCCGGAGCCCACCACCCGTTCGAGCGGCCCGCCGATCGGATCCCCGACGATCTCCACGTCGTCCCCGGCACGGATTCCGGGACGCACCTCGCGGGCGGTGAAGGCCACGTCGCCGGCGGGCACGAACACCACCCACCTGCTGCCGTCCCACTGCACGCTCCGGTGCGGGACGACCACCGCCGTCCCGCGCCGGTCGATCTCGATCCGACCGCTCCCGAAGGTGTGGGCACGGAGGCCGGCATGGGCGGCGACGGGCGCCGGCCCGCTGTTGTCGACCTCGGCACGCACCTGGAGCGTACGCGTCGACTGATCGACCTCGGTCGAGATCCAGGTGATGCGGCTCTCGTACTCCTCGTCGGAACCGTCGGGGCGGAACCGCACCGGTTGGCCGATGGCCACCTTGTCGGCGTCCTCCTTGTCCACCTTGAGAACCAGGAGCATCCGCGACACGTCGGCCACCTCGAAGATCGGCTTCGCCGCCTCGACCACCTCGCCCACCACCGCGTCGCGCCCCACCACGACGCCGTCGAAGGGGGCGAGGAGCGGAAGGAGATTGGAGGTCACCGGGTCGCCATCGAGGCCGTCGATCAGACCGGGCGGCAGGCCCGCGGAGCGGATCCGCTCCGCCCGGGCCTCGTCGCCGAGCGACTCGTAGTCGGCGATCGCCACCGGCAGACCCAGGTTGACCAGCGCCTGCTCGGCGTTCACCAGATGGATGCGCGACTCGCGGAGGGCCGCCCGGGCCTCGCGCAATTGCCGTCCCATCACCGCCCCCTGGACCTCCTCGAGGATCGCCATCTGCTCGCGCCTCGACTCGAACGTCACGAGCGCGTTGAGGAAATCGGCCTTGAGCCGGCCCACGTCCTGGCTGTCGATGACGAGCAGGACCTCCCCCTTGCGGACGACGTCGCCCAGATGCTTCGCCACCAGCCAGATGCTCCCGCCCACCCGGGAGGAGAGTTGGGCGGTGCGGCGTTCGTCGTAATCGACGACGCCGGCGACCTCGAGTTCGCTCACGATCGATCGCCGTTCCACCGGGACCACCTCGATGCCGGTCCGCTCCAGCGCCTCCTTGGAGGGGAAGCGGACCGTGCCGTCGCCGGCCTTGCCCTCGCTCGGGGCGGCGGCCTCATGGCCGGGTTCGGCGTGACCCACGGCGGCGTGTCCCCCGCCGTGGTCCCCGAATCCGAACGTCCAATGGGTAGCATGACCGAACCAGCCGACCGCCGCGAGGCCGGCGGTGGTGGCGATCGACAGGGCCCACGCCGAAAGGGCCGATAGGAACGCGGCGGCCGAGAAACCCCGACCGCGCCTGGACTTCGTCCGCAGCGACATGACTGCTCTCCAACGCGGGCACCGCTCCGCCAGAAGCTGCGCCCACCGGTGAGTGCCGCCGTCCAGAATCGGCGGCACGGGTGGGGTCCCCGAGAGGGGACCTCGCCCGCCCATCATTGCCAGCCGCGGAAAACAGTCCAGCCGGAGCTGGGCGGCGTTTCAGAAAGCCGCCCCGGCCCGGCCCTCACGAGGCATAGATGTCGCGGTTGACGTCCGGAGCGATCCCCTCCGGCGTCTCGTCGCTGGCGATGTCGAACCACTCCGGCTTGAAATCGATCCGGGCCCGGGTGGAGGGATTGGCCAGCGCGATGTTGCTCACCAGGGCGATCACGGCGTCGGCGATCGCCACCTCCGGCTTGCAGCGCGGCTGGTTGGCCGGATCGGGATTGCGGATGCACCAGGCCCAATGCTCGAGTTCCTCGGTGTATCCCCGCGACGGAGGGGCCCCTTCGCCCCCGGGGCCGCCGGCGGCGACCGTCTTGCCGCCGCCGCTCTCGGTGGTGTCGAGGGTCGGGCCGCCGTCCTTGGTCTTGGCGACCGTGACTCGCGTGTCCTTGGCGCTGTCCTTGTAGAGCATCACCTCCTGCTCCCGCTCGAGGACGAGCGTGCCCTTCGTCCCCATCACCACCTCGCCGTAGTCGCCGAAGCCGTTGCCGTTGATCGACGAGTAGGTGACGACGACCTTCTTGTTCTGGTCCTCCTCGTACCCCGGGGCGGGGTATTCGTACATGCAGTAGACATGGTCGTCGATCTCGCGATCGGCCGGGAAGATGCTGCGGTTGCCCACGGCGGTGACGGTGAGCGGCTTCACCTTCTTGCCGTCACCGTGCATCGCCGAGACGAAGATCCCGGCGGCGTCGAGTTGGTGGCTGCCGAGTTCGGCCATCAGGCCCCCCCCGGTGCGGTTCCAGAGCCGCCAGCGGATCAATTCCTCGAGCGGGGCACGCGTGCTCCCGTCGCCGAGCGTCATCTGGGAGTACCCGTACTTCGCCGCATCGACGTCCTTGTCGAGGATCTGGGCCTCCATCTGGGCGATCTTCTTCTGCAGGGCGTCGATGTCGGCCGGCTTGGCGTTCTCGAGTTCCTTCTTCCACCCGGCGAGCTTCTTGAGCGAGCCCTCGTCGCCGGGCATCGGCGGCTTCCAGGAATCCTTGCCGGGGAGATTGCCGCGGTGCCACTGGGCGCGGATGGAGTGGAGGTCGCCGAGCAGTTTCGCCTTCCCGATGGTGTGGACGGCGTTGTCGTAGAGGACGCTGTAGTGCCGCTGGTGGCCGGTGGCGAGGATCTTGCCGGTGTCGCGCGACACCCGCCCCATCTCCTTGCACTCGTGGATCGAGTGCCCCATCAGCTTCTCCGTCAGCACGTGCTTCCCGGCACGCATCGCCTTCACGGCCGCGGGGGCGTGGAGGTGCAGGGGCAGCGCGATGACGACCGCCTCGATGTCGGGATCGGCGAGGAGTTCCTCGTAGGCGCCGTAGACCTTGACCTGCCGGCGCGCCTCGTCCTCGGTCTTCCAGCCGTATTTCGCCATCAGCCCCGGCCGGGCGGTGTTGGCACTCGGGCTCGAGACGTCGCCGTGGAAGGCGCGGAAGACGTTGTAGGGGCGGATGTCGGCGATCGCGACCACCTGCAGGTAATCCGGGGTGTGGGCCCCGATGAGCACGCTCCCCTCGTCGCCGGTGCCGAGGAAACCGACACGGAGCGGGTTGCCCACGCTGCGGCCGTAGCCGAAGTAGAGCGACCCGAGGCCGACGCCGCTGGCCAGACCCGCGGCGACGGTGCCGCCGAGGAAGTCGCGGCGCGTGATCTCGACGACGTCGCGGAAGTTGTCCTTGCCGATCTGCTTCTGTGATTCCGTCAGGTTCATCCACGCACCTTGAGTGGGTTCCGGCCGCACCACGAGGCACAGCACGATGTGAGGAAGTAGTCGAGCCCGCTCCAGCCGCCGACCGGCATGCAGGCGATGACGAGGAGGGCGGCCATCTCCACCCATTGGTCGTAGGTCGCGATCGCACCCGGAACCCAGAAGGGCTGGGCGGCGACGACGCTCGCCAGGAACAGTGCCCCGCCCACGGCGTTGAACTTCACGAGGAAGCCGACGACGAGGCAGGCCCCGATCGTGACCAGCGCCCAGGCGACGAACCGGTCGGCCTTCCAGAGCTTGGAGGGCTCCTTCGTGGCCGCGACCTTGTTCAGCTGCTCGCGCGACAGGGAGGCGTCCCAGTCGGCGACGAGTTTGACGCCGATGGCGTCGGCCTCGCGCGACCACCCCGCCACCTTGCCGGCGAGTTCCCTCCGCTGCTTGGCGACGCGGTCGCGGGCGAAGGGGATCTCGGCCGCGGCGGGCTGGACCTCGGCGGAACGGAGGCGGGCGACCTGGAGGCGGTAGTCGGCGAGATCCTCGCCCCACGAAGCCACCGCGGCGTCGAGCGCGGCCGCCGCCGCATCGAGGGCCGTTTTCGCCGCTGTCTGCTGGTCGGGGGCGAGCGGTGCCACCTTTTCCCGCCGGGCGAGCGTCGCCTCCCAACCGGCCCGCACGCTGCGTTGCCAGTCCTCGGCGGCCTCACGGGCGTCGCGGCCGTCGACACGGCCGAGCGTGCCCGACCAGTCCCCGGTCTGGGGCAGTTCGGAGCGGTACCACTCGGCGAGCGGACCGACCGCGGCCTTGCGGAATCCGACGCTCGACCAGGAGGGGTCGCGGAGGTGGGAGAGCCCCTCGAGGAAGAAGTGCATGCCGACGACGATCCGCAACAGCGAAAGCGCCGCCACGGCGAGAACGGTCGAACGCATTGCGAGCCCTTTGTTCACGCGCTCGGTTGAAACACGACCCGACCGACGCCCCACCCGTTCGCCCCATCGATCGGACGGGACCGCTCCAGCGACTTCCCCCGGTGAGCATGCCGCCCAAGAGCGCCTCTTGCGGCCACCGGAACGAACCGACCGACGTCCGAAGCCTTCAATTGAACCAAGAAAACCCCGGCCGACAAGGTGCAGGCCGGGACCGCCCCCGCCCTCCGGGGCCGAGCCCGGCCTTCGGCCCGACGAGAATGGCGTTTTTCCGCGTAGATGGCGCGCCGCGCGGCAGAGGTCCTCCCTTTTCAGCTCACGAAGCCCCTTCGCCCCCACCCTCGAGGATGTCCCGGAGCCGCATGGCGGCGAGCCGGCCGATGACGAGCGGCTCGACGCCGGCCCCGAACCTCAAGACCTTGTCGTTGCGCGACTGCCACTCCGTCTCCTCGATGGAATCGGTGCGGACGAGCAGCGACCTCCCCAGCCGGGCGAACAGGCCCGCGGGCAGGTCGGCCTCCCACTCCCCCAGCCGTCGCCTGAAGAGGTGGAGGCGCCCCGGGTTCCGCAGGCAGACGCGGGTGTAGTTCTGGAGCGATTCGATCCAGCAGATCCGATCGATCGTCACCGCCACCGTCCGCTTCGCGTGGGACAGCCGCACGTGGATCGTGTCGCAGAGTCCCGAGCCGCCTGGTCCGCCAGGGCTCGCGACCGGCTCGTCGTCGCGCTCCGCGCCGCGTGCCTCGGTCGCCGTGGCCGTCCGCGGCGGCTGCACGCCTGCGACCTTCTTCAGCCTCCGCAGCGTGTCGGAGAGCCGCTCCGAGTTGACCGGCTTCAGGAGATAGTCGAGGGCGGCCACCGCGAAGGCCTCCACCGCATACTGCTCATGGGCCGTGACGAACACCACCTGCATCCCCTCCGGCACGCTCGGCAGCACGTCGAGCCCCGTGCCTCCCGGCATCTCCACGTCGAGAAAGATCACATCCGGACGGAGCGTCTCGAGGGCCGTTCGCGCCGCCGCCACGCTGCCGGCCGTGCCGATGCAGTTCACTCCACCACACTCGGCGAGGAGGCCCCGCATCCGTGCGTTCGCCAGCGGTTCGTCGTCGACAAGCAGGGCAGTGAGCATCGGTGAGGGTCCGGCTTTGTCCGTCGTTGCGGGGAGAAGATCGACCGTCACGCCGGCGCGCCGGCCCGGTCCGCTGCGGGGGCCCTCACGTTCGCAGGCATGCGGATGACGATCCGCACCCAGCCGCCGTCGAGATCGGGATCGAGCTGAACTTCAACCGTGGCTTTTTTATCGATGAGCAGTTCGAGTCGCCTTCGCAACGAGCGGATGCCCGTCCCCGGCGACCGTGTGGCGTCCCTCGCCACCCACTGGCCGGAGTTGGCGACGACGACTTCGAGCCAATCGTCTTTGACGCTCGCCCGGACGTTGACTTTCAGCGGCATGCCGCTGGTCTGGGCGCCGTAGTGGAGCGCGTTTTCCAGGAGCGGCTGGATCAGCATCGGAGGCACGAGCACCCGCGGAGCGGCCCGGTCGGCGGTGATGCGGCAGACGAGGTTGTCGCCGAACCGCCGCTGCTGCACCGCCAGATACTTTTCCAGGGCATCGAGTTCCCGGGAGAGCGGCTCGAGCGTGCCGGCTTCCCGGAGGGCGAAGCGCAGATACTCGGAGAGATCCTGCGTCACCTGCTCCACGGCAGCGGGGTCGTTCTTACTCGCCGCCACGGCGTTGAGGGCATTGAAGAGGAAGTGCGGGTTCATCTGCTCCTGCAACTGCCGCAGCTCGTGCTGCCGGGCCAGCGACTCGGCCTGGATCGCCCTGTTTTCGGAAGCGGCTGCGGCAGCCGCCGCCTGAAAAAACTGCATCTCCGACTCGTGGATGTCGTCGAGGAGGTCGATCCCCAGATAGATCGCGCACCACATCAGCGCCGCCACGAGCCGCGGGGCGAAGGTCGGAAGCGCCATCCCGGTCTGCTGGATCATCGGCCCTTCGCGCAGCAGCAACAGGGAGGTCACAAGGGTCATCGCCATCCCCAACACCGCCACGATCACCAGCAGCGGCCAGCGCTGCGCACGCGGCAAGGCCCGGAGGGCCGGCAGTCGAAACAGCATGTCGATGAGGCTCGAGACCGTAAAGCCGGTCACGACCCGCAGACCGATCGCCCCCCAGGGGAGCGGCTCATCGGGGCGCAGCGCCACGGAGAATCCGCAGAGCGTCGCGCCGACCGCCAGCCAGAACAGCACCTGAAACACCCAGACAATCCGCTCCCGCCGCCAGCCCGGGCGACGCCGCGGGCCCCCATGGGCCACCATGGCACCGGGCAGATCGGGGCTCATGGGGGTGGAGAGGGGCATCGGAGAATCGCGGGAAAGGGCGCGGCGCCAGCGGTCTGAAAGTATGGCACACCGCCGTCGCTTTCACCTCCACGAGGGCGGCGGCGACAGGCCCGGCTTGCCCGCGGAGTCTCCCCGGCTCGCCTCACCGTCACTCCCGATGCGCGCCGGTGATCGTCGACCCCCGAGCGGAGGGTGACGCTTTCCCGAATCGGGAGTGCGCCCGCCGGACCGCGATGTTCGTCGTGCCGCGGCGCGAGCCGCAGGGGCTCAATCCCGATTCGTGCACGGATATCCCATTTCGTCACTTTTGTCGTCGGGGGAATTGTGGCAAGCGGGGCAGGGGATAGCCTCCTGACTCGGACGACGGTCGGCCTGGGACGCTCCCTTTCGCCTCATCCACCAACGACAGGAATGCACGAACACCATGACACGCCACGTTCGATCATGGGCGGTGGCGGCCCTTGCGGTGCCTGCCGCCAAAACGTTGCCGGAAAACAATCGACTTCCTTTGAACAGGATTGTCATGGTTCCAGACTGTCAATGGCTATCCATCGTCCTCGTCGTGCTTGCGACAGAACTGATCGGCAGTGCGGCAACGGCCGACACTCTCTTCTCCAGTGGCACGCTCGTCGTCGAACGGGTTGGAGACGGGAGTTCAACCCTCTCTGGGACCGCGGCCCCGATCTCGGTCCTCGAGGTCACGACGTCAGGCAGCCATAGACAGACGATCACGCTTTCCGGCACCGGCGCCTCTCAGCAGACCGACTCCGGTAACTCCATCTCCAACGGCTACCTCAACACGTACGGCGGCTACGTCTCGGTGCCCGGCTACAACGCCCCGGCCGGTACGGCGAGCGTCGCTGCCTCAAACACCAAGGTCAACTCGCTCCTCGATACGAGCGGCAACGTCGTGAATCGCACGCTGTTTCCGACTGGCGGCCCGCCCCCCTTCAACTCAAATAACTTCCGCTCGAGCATCGCCACCAGCGGCTCCACGTTCTACGGGGTGGGAGCGTCGACCGGCTCGCCCAATACCGGCGGCGCCTGGTATTACAACGGCACCACGTTCACCCAGGTGAGCGGCACGGCGACGGGCCAGCCGACGAACTTGCGGGTCGCTGAGATCTACAACAACCAGTTGTATGCCACGTCAGCCGCGGGCACGGGCTACGGCATCTGGTCGATCGGCACCGGCCTGCCGACCACTGCTGGCAACACCTCGACCCTGGCCATCAACACCGGCGCGGGTGCCGACCCCTACGGCTTCGTGATGTTTTCCACCGGCGCCCGTGGGGCCGGCGTGCTCGACCTCGCCTACATTGCCGATAATCGTACGACGGCGGGCGGCGGCTTGCAGAAGTGGACGTTCACCGGCAGCGGCACTGCTGCTACATGGTCGAACTCGTGGTCACTTTTCGTGAGTGGAACGGTTGGGAGCCCTCCCATGACGCTGCAGTCCGGCACGGCCGCGGGCTTTGCCGGACTACGCGGCCTGGCAGGCACCTATGACTCCGTTCACGGCGCCACGCTCTACGCCACCACCACTGAGCTCAGCAACAACCGCCTGATCTCGATCTTCGACTCCGGCTCGACGACACCCTCGACCTACTCGACGCTGCAGTCGGCAGGGACAAACTATGTCTTCCGCGGCGTGGACCTCTCTCCCGCGTCCGCGCTGGCCGTCCCCGAGATCGACCCGGCCACGGGCGGGAGTGCCTTTTCGCTCGTCGCTGGCGTGTGCGCGATGATCGAGCGGCGCCGTCGGCGTGCCATGCTCGTCGCTTGACGATACTTGACGCTCAAGGCAGCGATGGCGGAGGGCCCTGACGCTCCTCCGCCACCGCTTGCCGGCCTTGGGTGACGCTCTTCCCCATGGCCGCGCAGCGGACCTCTCACGCTTCGCCGCCTCGCCTGTTGCCAACCCGCTCCCCCCCGACTCCGACGGCGACGAGCGCCGGACCTGTTGCGGGATCGATTCGCGGCCGGGCCTGCGCGAAGCAGCCCCGCTGGATCGGGGCGAGAGTCACGCCGTCTCGGGGCGAGGCGTTCGTCGATCGCCTCGGCTCGATCGGGTTTTCGGGCGGCCCAGAGCGAGCGGCCGGCGTGGACTTGCCGGCGGAGCCCCGCTCCGGCGAAAATCCACGGATGAAGCTCGTCCTCTGCTATCCGGTCGAAGGCCGGCACGTCGACCAGATCCGTTCCGTCGTCCCTGACGCCGAGATCGTCGACGCCGGCCAGGAACGCGTCGCCGCCGAACTTCCCGACTGCGACCTCTTTTGTGGCCACCCGAAGGTGCCGGTCCCGTGGGAAGAGGTCGTCCGGCGGGGGCGCCTGCGGTGGATCCAGTCGTCGGCGGCCGGTCTCGACCACTGCCTCGTGCCGTCGGTCGTCGAGTCGGGGATCGTCGTGACCAGCGCTTCCGGCGTCCTCGCCGATCAGGTGGCCGAGCACGGGATCGGCTTGGCGATCGCCTGCACACGGCGCCTGCCGCTCTTCCTGGATCAGCAGGCGAAGCGCGAGTTCGTCCGCCGGCCGACGAAGGACCTCACCGACGCCACCGTCGGCATCGTCGGCTTCGGCGGCAACGGGCGGCGGCTGGCACGCGTGCTCATCCCCTTCAACGTCCGGATCCTGGCCACCGATTACTTTCCGGTCCGCAAGCCGGATCACGTCGAGTTTCTCGGCGCCCCCGAGCGTCTCGCGGAGATCCTCCCGCAGGTCGACATCCTCTTCCTCTGCGCGCCGCTCACCGCGGCGACGCGGAATCTCCTCGACCGCGCCGCCTTCGCGGCGATGAAGCCAGGGGCGATCCTCGTCAACATGGCCCGCGGGAAGATGGTCGACGAGAACGCGCTGGTCGACGCGCTGGAGAGCGGCCGGCTCGACTCGGCCGGCCTCGACGTCACCCCGGACGAACCGCCGGCGCCGGAGAGCCGGCTGTGGTCGGCTCCGCGGCTGATCATCACCCCGCACGTCGGCGGGCAGTCGTGGCTCCGAATCGATGCAATGACCGACTTTTTCTGCGACAATCTCCGCAGGTATCTCGGGGGGGAGCCACTCCTGAACGTGGTCGACAAACGCCTCGGCTTCCCCGAACCCCGTCCTGACTGGTGATCGCCCCGATGTCCACCACCATCATCCAGGAGGGACGGCCCACGGTCACGCTCGAGGGAAGCGTCTCCAGCCGCTGCCCGCAGGAACTGCTCAAGCTCTACGCCGAGCTTCTCCAGGGGCGGCGGCTCTCCTGGACCGAGCACCACCACCTCGAGCGTCAGCTCGGCCACGGGGGCCAGGGGGTGGTCTACCTCTCCACCCGGCGTGGCTCCGACTCCTTCACGATCCCGGTGGCGCTCAAGTTCTTCTCCCCCGAGCGCTACGATTCGGAGGAGCTGTACGTCGAGGCGATGCAACGGATCGCCAAGGTGGCCTCGCGCGTGGCCCTCATCCAGCAGGACAACCTGCTCGATGTCCACAATTTCATCGAGCAGCGCCGCATCCGCATCATGCAGATGGAGTGGATCGACGGCCACTACCTGTCGCAGCTGCTGGCGAAGGACCTGCTCACGCGGACGAGGGCGTGCGTCGACGACCGGCGCTGGAAGTATCTCAACGACTGCGTCGTCACCGCCGGGCCGGCACAGTCGCGGCTCAAGCCCGGGGTGGCGATCGCCATCGTGCGCGAGTGCCTGGCGGCGCTGGCGGCCCTCCACCGCGAGGGGATCGTCCATGGCGACATCAAGCCTGGCAACATCATGATCAAGCGCACCGGCAACGCGAAGATCATCGACATCGGCTCCGCCGTGGCCCTCGACGACCCTCCCCCGCACCGCACCTGCACCCCCGCCTTCGCGGCGCCCGAAGTGCTCGAGGGACGGGACATGACGCCCCAGAGCGACCTCGCCAGCCTCGGCTACGTCCTGGTGGAGATGCTCTCCGGCCAGCCCACCTTCAAGGATCTCGACGCCTACCGCGACCTCCTCGAGGCGAAGCGGGCGCTCGGCGGCCGGCTGCCGCAGCTGCTGCCGGCGGAGGTCGCCTGCAACGAGCTCCTCATGAACTTCATCCGCCGCCTCGTGGCCACCGATCCGCTCGTGCGCTTCGCGAGCGCCGAGGATGCGGACCATGCCAAGGACGGGGCGGCGAGCTTCCACCGCCAGCTCATCGTCGGGGGGCTGGCGAGTGAGTACGACAACGAGATGCGGGCCTGGCTCGACGAGCTGGCCTAGGAGCGGCCAACGACAGCGTGCTCGTCGCCATCCGGCGCGGGGGATGGCACACCACGGAGCGCCACCGCCGCGAGCTCACGTCGCGTGCGGCGGCGCGGCGAACGACCGACGCCGAAAAGCCGTTGACCGGAAGGTGCGGGGCGGTCAGCGAGGGTGACGGGACTCGAACCCGCGGCCTCCAACGTGACAGGCTGGCGCTCTAACCAACTGAGCTACACCCCCGTTTTCCACCGCACCGTGCCCGGCGGGAGCCCGATGGCACCCCGTGCTCGGCGAGGGTGATGACGGGTCACCGCCTCGCAAGGTCCCGAGTATAGCAAGGGGCGGGCCGCGTGAAACCCCGTGCGCCGCGGCGGCAAAAAAGGTGCTGCCGGCGACGCGTTCCGACGGCGCCGGGACGCGTCAGAAGATGCCCCGCCCGGGATCGTAGCC
>Ga0315900_10006332_pt1 | contig 15929 bp, 13 predicted proteins | sample LakEriMetagenome_FD_203521 | JGI IMG/M metagenome (GOLD analysis project Ga0315900, IMG submission 203521) | Freshwater fungal communities from buoy surface, Lake Erie, Ohio, United States - Buoy 12 MA114 | ecosystem: Environmental > Aquatic > Freshwater > Lake > Lake biofilm | place: USA: Lake...
GCTCGCTTGGCCGCCCACCGTCCGGCCGGGTCGGCGGGTGATCACGTTGATCGCGCCCCCGGTCGTGTTGCGGCCGTAGAGCGTGCCCTGCGGGCCGCGCAGGACCTCGATGCGCTCCATGTCGAACAGTTCGTTCTGCGGCAGATAGCCGATCGCCGCGCCGTTGACGAAGGATTGCACCCCGAGGTCGGACGAACCCAAGGCGTTGGTGCCGATCCCGCGCAGCGTGTAACGGTCGTTGCCTGTCAGGACGGCGTTCGGGATCGAGTACTGAAGGTCGGTCGCATCCTCGATCTGCGCCCGGTCCAGGGCGGCCGATGAGAAGACGGAGAGCGCGATGGGCACGTCTTGGGCGGCCTGCTCACGCTTCTGTGCCACCACCACGACCGTCTCGAGCACTTGGCTCTCGTCGGTCGGTGCCGGTGAGGACTGAGAGGATGCTTGCGGAGCCGGCAGCGGCTCTGAATGCGCGGGCGGCGCCAGCGATACGGCGGTGATCCCCCATACGGATGCGCACAGCACATGCTTGACGGTCTTCTTCATACGGCCTCCCCAGAAGTGGTGACCGAGTGTCGACTCGTATTGGACGAAAAGTCAATAGATGGGGTTATGACACCCTTTGATAGGCGATGGATGGGGTGAAATGAACCTCATAAACATAGTTATTGAATGGGGTGTCAATAAAGTGCTCCGCTGCCTTGGCCGCGTGCCGATGAACCGTTGTACGAGGACAACCCCTGGTGACGCTAGGTTTCGACCCCTCCCGGACGCAGCACTTCCCTCGAGATCATGAACAGCACGCAGAGCCTGTTCCACCTCTGCCGCATGGTCTCCAAGGACGAGTGGGAGACCGAGTTCCTCGGCTGAACGCGGGGAAGGGTGGAGTCCCCCGACGGGTTCAATTACAATTCGCGCCCCTCGGCTCCGGGCTCACAGCCCGCCGGGTCGGGACCGTCGGCGCGCCCGTAGCTCAGTTGGATAGAGCGCATGGCTACGAACCATGAGGTCGGGAGTTCGAATCTCTCCGGGCGCGCCAATCTCCGTCCGATCCCGGACGCGGTCCCGTTCAGTCCGCCCAGATCTTCCGGTTGAGCCAGGCGTATTCGAGGTCGAGCAAGGTCCTCAGCCGCTGGTTGGCGAACCGCGCCCTCGAGAGCTCCGTGCAGATGACCGCCGGGTGCTCGGTGGCGGCCGCGGTGATGAGCTTCGCCAAGCCGTCGGCCGCGAGCGCCGCGCCGTCCTCGCGGCTGCGGTGCAGCGACAGGTACTCCGGGTCCGCGAGCAGGCGGCGACGGAAGGACTCGACCTGCGTACTGTCCCAACGGGCCTCGCGCGCCCGTCGGTCGAGCGCGTCCTCAAGATTGGCCTCGAGCGCCGATGTCTCCCGGTAGAGCTTGTTCGAGTCGTCGCGCAGTTCCGCGAGCGCGTCCAGTGCGTCGTCGTCGGTCGCGCAGGCGAGCGCGCTGCCCGTGGCGAGCGAGCCGCCCAGCATCACTGCGGCGAGCACGGATCGTGCAGACGAGAGGGACATGATGCGCCTCAGGCCTCGGCTCAGGGCGCCCGGGGTGTCGCCGTCGGCGCAGCGACGCCCGGCGCGACCGCATCGGCGGCAGCGGCGCCCGGTGTGGTGGCATCGGGCAGCACCGGAGAGGTCGGCGAGGGCGCCGGCGTCACGCGGTCCACGAAGAAGCCGGTCTCACCGAAGCAGCTGGACGGCAGGCCGCGGTGCTCCACATAGTGCAGCTGCACGCGCTCTCCGACCAAGCCCGCCACCTGGTCGGCCACCGCCTTGTCGCGCACCGTGAAGGACCACATCTCGGGCGGCAGACCGGGCGCCGCGTAGAGCGCGAGCTGACCTTCGTAGGTCTTGCAGAGCCAGCCCTTGCGCTCGAACTTCTGCAGCAGACCGCCGCGATCGCCCGCCGAGTAGGACCAGTTGAGGGCGACCAGCGTCCAGATGAGCAGCGCGGCCGCGATGCCCGCCAACCACCAAAGAAAGAACCGCTTGATGCGGCTGCGCTTGCGCGGCGGCGGCACGACCGGCGGCGGCACGACCGGCGGCGGCGCCGACCGGGCAGCCGGGGCCGCAGCAGCCGCCGCGGGCTTGGTCGGGTCAGGCGAGGGTGTGGAAGACTCGTTGGACATCGTCGTCCTGCTCCAGTTTGTCGATGAGGGCGAGCACCTCTGCGGAATCCGCTTCGGAGAGCTCGTTGGGCGCCATGCAGATGTACTCGTGCTCGGCCGAGAGCGGCACGATCCTGCGCGCCTCGAGGGCTTCCTGCACGCGGCCGAAATCCTCGAACGGGCAGCGCACGACGAGCTGCGGTTCGCCCTTCTCGCCGGTGCTCTCACCCATCTCATCGAGGCCGTGGTCGATGAGATACAGCTCGAGGTCGTCCTGGTCGATGCCTGCCGGGTCGAGGCGGAACACGCCCATCTTGCGGAACATGAACGACACGCTGCCGCTGGTGCCGAGGTTGCCGCCGTTCTTCTGGATGATGTTGCGCACGGTGGCGACGGTGCGCGTCGGGTTGTCGGTCGCGGTCTCGACCAGCAGCGCGATGCCGTGCGGCGCGTAGCCCTCGTAGAGCACTTCGTCGTAGTTGGTCGCGTCGCGGCCGCTGGCGCGCTTGATCGCGGCCTCGACCTTGTCCTTGGGCATGTTGACCGCGCGCGCGTTCTGCAGGATGCGGCGCAGCGCCGGGTTCGACTGCGGGTCGGGGCCGCCCGACTTGACGGCCATGTTGATGTCCTTGGCGATGCGGGCGAACTGCTTCGCCATGCGGTTCCACCGCGCGAACATCGTGTGCTTGCGAACTTCGAATATGCGTCCCATGCGCGCATGGTAACCGCCCCGGGTGAGGCGCGGCTATCGCCTCCGGTCAGGGCGCCGTCGGCGCAGCGGCCGGCGCGGTCGTCGAGGGCGCGGCCGGCGCCGCCGATGCGGCGGGCGTCGCGGCGGGCGCCGGCGTGCCCGGTTGGTCGCGCTCGTAGCCCTGCATCGCCGACTGCTCGGCGCGCTTGGTCATGACGACGATGCTGATGCGCCGGTTGATCGGATTGCGCGGGTTCTGCTTGTCGAACAGGATCGCCGAGGAGACGCCGACCACGCGCGCGATCTTGTCCTCCTTGAGCCCGCCCGCCACCAGCGCACGCCGTGCCGCGTTGCCGCGGTCGGCCGAGAGCTCCCAGTTGCTGTAGCCGTTGCGGGCGCCGCCGGCATAGGGCGTGTTGTCGGTGTGACCGGAGATGCTGACCTTGTTCGGCACCGAGTTGAGGTACGGTCCGAGCTCGCCCAGGATGCGCGTGGTGTAATCTTTGAGCAGCGTGCTGCCGAGGTCGAACATCGGCCGGTTCTTGGTGTCGATGATCTGGATGCGCAGCCCCTCGGGGGTGATGTCGAGCAGCAGCTGCTCCTTGAAGGGCTTCAACGCCTGGCTCTTCTCGATGGCGTCGCTCAACTGCCCGTGCAAGGACGAGAGCTGCCGCTTCTCCATCGCCTCGGCGAGCCGGCGCGCCTTCGCCTCCTCGGGCGTCTCCTCGCGCTGCGCTTCCTTGAAGTCCTCCATCATGCGGCCGAGCATCGGCTGCATCTCGGGTCCGGCGCGCGGCGCGTCCATGGCGCCGCCGAGGTTGATCGCGCTCGTGCTCGAACCGCCGGGGCCGTTCTGGCCGGGCGCGGGCTTGGTGGAGTCGCCGTCCTGCATGCTCGGGTTCTTGAAGTACTCGAAGATCGCGGCGCGCTGCTGCGGGTCGGCGGTGGCGACCAGCCACATGACGAGGAAGAACGCCATCATGGCGGTGACGAAGTCGGCGTAGGCCACCTTCCACGCACCGCCGTGGTGACCGGCGGCGATCACCTTCTTGCGTCGGATGATGATCGGACGCGCTGCGCCGTCCTTGCCTTTGGGAGGGTTCGCCGCCATGGACGCCCCTTACTCCGCCGCGCTCTTGGGCTTGCCCTTGAGGTGCGTCTCGAGGTCGCTGAAGGTCGGGCGTATATCGGCGAACAGCAGCTTGCGCGCGAACTCGACCGCGACCTGCGGCGGATACCCGCGCACGCTCGCCACCAACGCCATCTTCACGACCTCGAAGGCCTTGCCTTCCTCGTGGGCGCGCACCTCCATCGCCGCGGCGATCGGCCCGACGAAGCCGTAGGCCACGAGGATGCCGAGGAAGGTGCCGGTCAGCGCCGCACCGACCTTCATGCCGATCTCGGCGTTGCTCGAGCCTTCGATGGCGGCCATGGTGTTGATGATGCCGAGCACCGCGGCCACGATGCCGAAGCCCGGCAGCGCGTCGGCCACCTTCTGCACGGCATGGGCCGGTTCGGCGGCCTCCTTGTGGTGGGTCTCCAGTTCGTAGTCGAGCAGGCTCTCCAGCTCGTTCGGGTCGAGGTTGCCACCGACCATGAGGCGCAGGCAGTCGGTGATGAACTCGAGCATGTGATGGTCCTCCATCACCGCCGGATACTTGTTGAACAGCTCGCTCTTCGTCGGGTCCTCGATGTCCGCCTCGATGGCGAGCAGGCCCTCCTTGCGGGCCTTGACCAGCAGGTCGAACACCAGCTTCAGCAGGTCGACATACGAGTCACGGGTGTAGCGCGGCTTCTTGAAGAGCGCGACGGCGCCGCCGAACGAGGCCTTGACCACCTTCACCGAATTGCTGGTGATGAAGGCGCCGAGCGCCGCCCCGATGATCACCACGATCTCCGACGGATGCCAAAGGAGCAGCAGGTCGCCCCCGGCCATCAGGAATCCGATGGCGACCGAAAGCAGGACGATGACTGAGCCGACCATCGCGATCATGGGAGACGCTCTCGGGGACAGGTTGCAGTGGGCCTGTCCCGGTAACGGCCCGCGCCGCGCGGACTTTAATTAATCTGGGTTGAGCGCCCCCTGTGACGCAGTCCACAATGTCGGCCGTCCCGCCGGTTCCAGGAGCCCCCCCCCCATGTTCGACCTGTCCGTCTATCTCACCGGTCTCGGTGTGCTCGTCGTGTTCGCCGCAGCGGGGTGGGCGCTGTCGGTGGTCCGCAGCAATGTCGACCATGTCGACAGCCAGTGGTCCTTGATGTTCCTGCTCGCCATGCTGGCCTACGCCGGGACCGTCCCGGAGACGCAGCGCGGTCGGCTCGTCCTGGTGCTGGTCGCGATCTGGGCGATCCGGCTTTCGGTCTACCTCACGGCCCGCAATTGGGGGCACGAGGAGGACCGCCGCTATCAGGCGATACGCCGCCGCAAATCACCCGGGTTCGCCTTCAGCAGCCTCTACCGCGTCTTCCTGATGCAGGCCGCGCTCGCCTGGGTGATCTCGCTGCCGTTGCTCGGCGCTGCGCTCGGCCGTACCGAGCTCGGTTGGCTCGACTGGGCGGGCGTGGCGCTGTGGGTGGTGGGCTTCGTGTTCGAGGCGGTGGGCGACTGGCAGCTCGCGCGCTTCAAGCGCGACCCGGCCAACGCCGGCAAGGTCATGGACCGCGGCTTCTGGCGCTGGACGCGCCACCCGAACTACTTCGGCGACTTCGCCGTGTGGTGGGGCTTCGGCCTGATGGGGCTCGCGGCGGGTGCCTGGTGGGGGCTGATCGGCCCGGTGATCATGAGCTGGCTGCTGCTGCGGGTATCGGGCGTCGCGCTTCTGGAGCGCGACATCGGCCAGCGACGCCCCGAGTACGCCGAGTACATCCGCCGCACCAACGCCTTCTTCCCGGGGCCGCGCAAGGACTGAAGCCGCCGCGCCGCGCCGCGCGGCCCGGCGCGTGGCGTCGTCGGGTCAGCCGGCCTCGGCTTCGCGCGAGGCGCGTTTGCGCTCGTGTTCCTTCAGGAAACGCTTGCGCAGCCGGATCGACTGCGGCGTCACCTCGACGAGCTCGTCGTCGTTGATGAACTCCACGGCGTACTCCAGCGTGAGCTGGATCGGCGGCGTCAGCAGCAGCGCGTCGTCCTTGCCGGCGGCCCGCACGTTGGAGAGCTTCTTCTCCTTGATGGGGTTCACGACGAGGTCGTTGTCGCGGCTGTGGATGCCGATGATCATGCCCTCGTACACGGTGGTGCCGTGCTCGACGAACAGCCGCCCGCGCTCCTGCAGCGTGAAGAGCGAGTAGGCGACGGCGGAGCCGGCCTCGTTGCTGATCAGCACGCCGTTGTGGCGCTCGGGGATCTCGCCCTTCACCACATCGTAGCCGTCGAAGATGTGGCTCATCAGGCCCGTGCCACGGGTCATGGTCAGGAACTCGCCCTGGAAGCCGATCAGGCCGCGGGCCGGGATGCGGTACTCGAGGCGCACGCGGCCCTGGCCGCGACCGCTGGGGTCGCCCTCGACCTGCATGTCGAGCAGCTCGCCGCGGCGCGTGCCGAGCTCCTGCATCACGCCGCCCTGCAGACCCTCGTCGATGTCGATGGTGAGCGCCTCGAAGGGCTCCTGCACCACGCCGTCGACGACGCGCTTGAGCACCTGCGGCTTGCCGACCGCGAGTTCGTAGCCCTCGCGGCGCATGTTCTCGACGAGGATCGTGAGGTGCAGCTCGCCGCGGCCCGAGACGCGGAACACATCGGCGTCGGCGGTCTCCTCGACGCGCAGCGCGACATTGCTCTGCAGTTCGCGCATCAGGCGGTCGCGGATCTGTCGGCTCGTCACGAACTTGCCCTCGCGGCCGGCGAGCGGCGAGGTGTTCACCTGGAAGGTCATGGCGAGGGTCGGCTCGTCGACCTCGATGGGCGGCAGACCCTGGGGGTTCTCGGGGTCGCAGATCGTGAGACCGATGTTGACCTCGTCGATGCCGGTGACGGCGACGATGTCGCCCGCCGAGGCCTCCTCGACCGGGATGCGCTCGAGGCCGCGGAACGAGAGGATCTGGGCGATGCGGCCGTTGCCGCGGTCGGCATCACCCCAGCGCAGCGCGACGTTCTTGCCGCTCTTGAGCGTGCCCTGGCGGATGCGTCCGATGCCGATGCGGCCGACATACGAGTTGTAGTCGAGCTGCGAGATCTGCAGCTGCAGCGGCGCCGCGACCTCGGTCGGCGGCGGCGGCACATGCGCGAGCACGGCCTCGTAGAGCGCCGTCATGTCGGTGGCGGGCTTGGCGAGGTCGTTGGTGGCCCAGCCCTGCAGCGCCGAGGCGTAGACGATGGGGAAGTCGAGCTGCTCGTCGGTGGCGCCCAGCTTGTCGAAGAGCTCGAAGGTGCGGTCGATGACCCAGTCGGGGCGGGCGCCCGGACGGTCGACCTTGTTGACCACCACGATGGCCTTGTGGCCGAGCGCCAGCGCCTTGCGGGTGACGAAGCGCGTCTGCGGCATCGGCCCCTCGACGGCGTCGACCAGCAGCAGCACGCCGTCGACCATCGACAGCACGCGCTCGACCTCGCCGCCGAAGTCGGCGTGGCCCGGGGTGTCGACGATGTTGATGCGGGTGCCGCGGTACTCGATGGCGCAGTTCTTGGCGAGGATGGTGATGCCGCGCTCGCGCTCGAGGTCGTTGGAGTCCATCACCCGCTCGCCGACGCGCTCGTGCGCCGCGAAGGTGCCGGATTGTTTGAGCAGGCAGTCGACCAGGGTCGTCTTGCCATGGTCGACGTGCGCGATGATCGCGATGTTGCGGATGGGGCGGGCGGTGCTCATGAGGGTCTTCCGGGGTGCGGCCGAACGGGCCGGGAGGCTCGGGGCGCGCCCCGGGCGGACAAAAAAGGCCGCGCAGCGTACCAGAGCGCGCTCCCCGCGGCGACCGGCGTGCAGCGGAAGGTGGTCGGGGGAGGTGCAGGGGTCGACGATGTCGGGCATCCTTGCGCCGGACCGTCTTCAGCCGAACCGTCACTCTCAAGGAGGATCCGATGTCACACGCCCCGTCCTCGCCGCGCCGCCGTCTGGCCGCCGCCGCCGTCCTCGTCGTCACCGCGCTCGGGCTCGCCGCTGTCGCACACGCGCAGCAGAACCGTGGTGCCCAGCAGATCAAGTACCGCCAGGCCGTCTTCACCGTGCTCGGCACGCAGTTCGGCATCATGGGTGCCATGGCGCAGGGCCGCGCGCCCTGGGACGCGAAGGCCTTCGCGACCGCCGCCGACCGCGCCGCCTTCATCTCGACGGTCGCGCCGGACACCTTCCCGCCGGGATCGGAGTCGGGCGCACGCACCGAGGCCAAGCCCGAGATCTGGAAGAACCCGGACGAGTTCGGCCGCATGATGCGCGACCTGCAGGACAAGACCCGCGCGCTGGCTGCAGCCGCCAAGGGTGGCGACCAGAACGCGACGAAGGCCGCGCTCGGCGCGGCGGGCCAGACCTGCAAGGCCTGCCACGACAAGTACAAGGCCGATTGATGCGAGCTTCGCTGCGTCGGGGCACGCGATGCTGAGCGCCGAACTCGAGCGCGGTGCCGTTCGTCTGCGGTACACGGTGTCGGGCCGCAACCACGGCCCGCCGCTGCTGCTGCTGCATCCGCTCGGCGCCGGTCTCGAGGTCTGGCAGCCGCAGCTCGCGGAGCTCGAGCAGAGGTTCCGGGTGCTGCGCATGGACCTGCGCGGCCACGGCGGTTCGACGCTCGCCGACGGCGCGCCCACGCCCTGCACGATGGCCGACCTGCTCGACGACGCCTGCGCGGTGCTCGACCGGCTGGACATCGCGCGCGCCCATTGGTGCGGGCTGTCGCTCGGCGGCGCCATCGCGCTGCAGGCGGCGGTGACGGCGCCGCAGCGCGTGCGGCGCTTGGTGCTCGCGGACACCGCTGCGTCGTTCCCGCCACGCGAACGCTGGGATGAACGCATCGCTTCGGTGCTGGGCGGCGGCATGGACCCGCTCATCGAGCCTATCCTGCAGCGCTGGTTCACCGCGCCGTTCATGGCGGGCTCGCCCGATGCCGTCGAGACGGTGCGCGCCATGCTGCGCGCGACGCAGCCGCGCGGCTACGCCGAGGCCTGCGACGCCCTGCGCGGCTTCGACCTCACGGCACGGCTCGGCGAGGTGCGTGCGCCGACGCTGGTGATCGCCGGCGCGCAGGATGTCTCGACGCCGATCGAGCGCGCCGTGGAGCTCGTCGACGGCATCGTCGGTGCGGAGCTCGAGGTCTTGGATGCCGCGCACCTCTCCAATGTCGAGCAGCCGGCGGATTTCACCGCTGCGCTGGTGCGGCATCTAGCGGATTGAGCGCCGGACCGCAGCCCCAAGCCGATTACCTGCCGCTCTGGATCGGCGGTGCGATCCGCGGCCGGGTGCGGCGTGACATCGCGGTGCCGCTACGCGCGATGCCCGAGATCGCCGAGGCGGACATCGGGCTGCGGCTGGTCGCGCCCGAGGGCGTGCGCGGCAAGGCGGCGCGCAGCGCCGCGCTGCAATCGGTGGCGCGGCAGCTCCACACGCTGGGACTGATCGCCGACTGGCGCAACGAACCGAGCGCGCTGCTCGATGAACAGGGGACGGAGGTGGCGCGTTGCGAGCGCGGCGCGTTCCGTACGCTCGGCATGCAGAACCGTGCGGTCCATGTGAACGGTTGGCGGCCGGACGGCAGCCTCTGGGTGGCACGGCGCAGCGCGCTCAAGCGCGCCGACCCCGGCAAACTCGACAACATGGCGGCGGGCGGCGTCGGCGCGGGCGAGACGCTGCGTGCCTGCGCGCTGCGCGAGGCCTGGGAAGAGGCCGGCGTGCCGCGCCGCCTCGCGCGCGCGCTCGACTTCCCGGGCATGGTGATCCGTTCCTTGCGCGAGACGCGTTTCGGCGTGCACGACGAACTGGTCATCGTCGCCGACCTCGCGTTGCCCGAAGATTTCGAACCGGTGGGCCGCGACGGCGAGGTGGAGTCGTTCCACTGCATGGGCATCGCCGAGGTCGAGGCGGCGCTCGCCGCCGGCGAGTTCACGGTCGAGGCCGCGCTCGCCACCCGCGAGTCCATCGCGCGGCGCGGCTGAGGTCGCGCCGCGGCGTCAGCCGCGTGCTTCGCGCGCGAGCGCGGTGAGCGCCTCACCGGTGACGCGATGCGGGATCCAGGCCTTCATGGCGCGCGCGCCCAGCGAGCGGTAGAAGTCGAGCGCCGGCTCGTTCCAGTCGAGCACGGACCACTCGAGGCGTGCGAGGTCCTCGCGCACACAGCGTGCGGCGAGCCCGGCGAGCAGCGCGCGGCCGATGCCGCGGCCGCGGAACGCCGGCCGAACGAAGAGGTCCTCGAGATAGATGCCGTGCCGGCCGCGGAAGGTGGAGAAGTTGTAGAACCAGAGCGCGAAGCCCGTCACCGCGGGCGCGCCGCCCGCATCGCCCGCGGCCTCGGCGCCGTCCGCGGAGCCGTGCCATTCGGCGATGTCGCAGAACACCCGCGGCGCGGGGCCGAAGAGCGCGGCGCTCAGGCCCTCCGGGGTGGCGTCGACCTCGTCGAGCAGGCGCTCGTAGTCGGCGAGCTCGCGGATGAGCGCGAGCACTTCAGCTGCGTCCCGCGCCTCCGCGGGACGCAGCTTCAGCATGCGATGGTCCTGCGCCGCGGCTCGGTCACAGACCGCCCGGGCCGCAATCGTTGGCGAGGTAGGTCTCGAGGATCTCGAGCACCTTGCCCTGCTGCACGGGCGAGAGCGAGGGGCCGTGGCCGTAGTCCTTGATCTCGACGTACTGCGTGTTCTTGCCCGCCGCCTTGAGCGCCGCGTGGTACTTCTCGGACTGCTCGATGGGCACGGTCTGGTCGCGGTCGCCGTGGAAGATCATGATCGGGATCGAGGCGTCCTGGACCTTGTCGAGCGGCGAGAGGCCCGCGATCGTCGGGTTCTGGAACTGCCGCCCGAAGCGGCTGCCGAAGGTCATCTTGTCGAAGGTGCGGAGCTCGGCGAGCCCGGCGCCGGCGATGGCGCACTGGTAGGGCGGGTTCGGCCGCACGATGGCGGCCATCGCCGCGTAGCCGCCGTACGAGAAGCCGTACATCGCGATGCGGTCCTTGACGGCGATGCCCTGCTCGACGAGCCAGGCCGCGCCGTCGTCCTTGTCGTCCTGCATCTTCTGGCCCCACTCGCGGTCGCCCGCGCGCCAGAGCTTCTGGCCCCAGCCGTCGGAGCCGCGGTACTGCGGCTGCAGCACCGCATAGCCGCGGTTGGCGAGGAACTGCACCCAGGTGTCGTAGCCCATGTCGTCGCGTGCCCAGGGGCCGCCGTGCGGCATGATCACGGTGGGGTAGGGCTTGCTGCCGCCCCTCGGTACCGTGAGGTAGGCCGGGACGGTCATGCCGTCGCGGGCCTTGTAGGTCACGAACTTCGTCTCGGCGAGCTGCGCCGGATCGAGCAGCGGCCGCACCTTGCCGAGCAGCTTGAGGCCCTTGGCCGCGTCGTAGAGGTAGTACGCGCCGGGGTCGTTGCTGCCGAACACATAGACGATCGAGCGCCGGCCGTCATCGGAGGAGCCGATGTCGGTGCCGATGCGGACCTGCTTGCCGGGGAAGGTCTTGCTGAGCGAGGCGTGGATGCGCGCGAGATCCTCGTCGACCCAGTAAGTCATGCCTTGGTAGAGACCGTCGTAGCGGAAGCCGAGCAGCTCGCCGAGGCGCTTGCCGCGGCCCAGCACTACGCCCGTCGCTTCGAAGCGCGGATGTTCGAACAGCGGCTCCGACATCTCTCCCGTCGACACGCGGTACTCGTGGATGCGCTGGAACTCGCGACCGGTGTTGTCGGTGACGTAGAGCACATCGGGGTCCTTGGAGGTCGAGATCGGCTGGATGCCCTCGCGCGCCTTGGCGGTGAAGGGCGGCAGCGTCTTCCATTGGTCGGTGTCGCCGACGCGCGCCTCGGCGGCGATCTGCGCGTTGCCGTCCTTCTCGACGAAGTAGGTGCGCAGGCGCGGCTGGCCCTTCAGGTCGGTCTGCAGCGAATCACCCGGCCGGCCGCGGTAGACACGGCGGCTGGAATAATCTTTGAGGCTGAACTCGTAGAGGTCGGTGCCGCCGTCGAAGTTGCTGACGCGCAGGATGACGCGCGTCGGGTCGTCCGGCACGGGCTTGTCGAGCGACACGCCGGCGTTGCGGCCGCCGCGGCGGTTGGCGATGAGGCTCTCGAACGGCTCGACCAGCTTGTTCCGTGCCGGGTCGTCGAACGAGTTGAACTCGTAGACGAAGGTGTTGCCGTTGAAGGTCTTGATCATGCGGCCGCCGAAGCTCGCATCGAGCGTCTGGCCGCCGCTGGCGAGCAGTCGCTCGTCGTTGAGCCAACGCACGCTGTTCGGCTTCCAGCGCGAACCGTTCGACGCCGTGAGGTCGAAGCGCAGCGGCGGTTTCGAGAGGTCGTCCGCCGACCAGATGGTGACCTGCGGGATGCCGTCGATGGACGGCAGCGAGATGCCGGCGATGTGCTTGCCGTTGGGAGACATCGCCAAACCGCTCAGCACCTGATCGTGCACGAAGGCGTTGATGGGCAGGCGGGGCGGCACATCGGTGGCGGTGCTGGTCGTGACCGCGGTGGCGGTTGCGGGCGCGGCGCCTTGCGCGTGGCCGAGCGTCAGCGCGGCGAGCGTCGCGGCGAGCGCGAGCAGGGAAGTGTGGAACGGGCGGGCGGTGCGGGTGGGCATCGTCGTCCTCGATAAGGTGGCGTTGAGAAACAAGATGAGCAGGAACTAGATACGGGATGCTACCGAGGCCGCTGCGCCGCCGAAAGGGGCTGCTGATCCATGGCGCAGGGCATCGCGGTTCGCATTGTCGCTTAAATGCCACAGGAGGGCATCCCCTCCACCGCTCTCGACCCGTTTGACGGGGTAACCCCACGGTCCGTAGAATTCGCAGATTGGACCAAGCCCGTCTGGGCCAAGGCCAAGACGTACAACGCCGAGGGAGTTCCAGAATGAATCGTAAGCTGCAAGCCTGGCTGAGCCTGTTCGCTTCTGCCGCCATCGTCGCTATCGCGCCACAGGCGGCGCGTGCCCAGTCGGCGACCGCCGCGCCGGCCCAGCCGGCCCAGTCGGAGCCCGCGAAAAAGGATGAGACCGAAGCGACGACCGACGAGTCGACCGCTGAAGAGGTCGTCGTCACCGGTTCGCGCATCCGCCGCACCAACTTCGACTCGGCAGCGCCGGTCGAGATCATCACCGCGGAGCGTGCGGCCCTCGCCGGTCTCGTCAGCACCGAGGAGATCCTGCGCGGCTCGACCGCCGCTTCCGGTGAGCAGATCAACGACGCCTTCCAGGGCTTCCTCCTCGACGGTGGTCCGGGTGCCCAGCAGGTCTCGCTGCGTGGTCTCGGCGCCCAGCGTACGCTCGTGCTCGTCAACGGCCGCCGCTGGTCGCCGTCGGGCGTGCAGGGTTCGACCAACTCCGTCGACCTCTCCGCGATCCCGAGTTCGCTGATCCAGCGCGCCGAGATCCTGAAGGACGGCGCGTCCTCGGTGTACGGCGCCGATGCGGTCGCCGGCGTCATCAACGTCATCACCAAGGAGGCCTTCGACGGCTTCCAGATCAACTACTCCGGCTTCACGACCCAGCACGCCGACGGCACCCAGAACGTGATCGACGCGACTTGGGGCCGGGTGGGTGAGCGCGGCGCGTTCTCCATCGGTGCCCAGTACTCGAAGCGCGAACAGGTCGTGGTCGCCGACCGTGACTGGTCGCGCTGCCCGATCGACCCGCGCATCACCGACCAGGACAACGACGGCGTCTACGACAACCGTGCGCCGGTGACCGGTGAGCCGCTGTGCTTCGGCTTCATCTACGGCCTCGCCTCCTCGCAGCTCGGCTTCCTGCGCTATGAGCCGGGTGCGGTGCCGGGTGCCACCACCAACCAGTACTACGATCCGCGCGTCAACGGATCCTTCGGTGTCAGCGGCTACACCCGCCTGCCGGTCCGCGGCCTCAGCCGCGTGTCGCCGGTGCCGGGCCCCGGCAGCGCCACCTTGAACGCCCTCTGGGACAACGACGGCGCCTACTACACCGACGAGCGCAATCCGACGGTGCAGATGATGGTCACGCCGAGCGTCCTCAAGTCGGTGACCTCCTTCGGCAACTACGACCTCGACCTGTTCGGTGGCAGCAGCCAGGCGTACTACGAGGCGTACTACAACAACCGCGACACCCGCAGCAATTCGGGCTATCGCCAGTTCTTCCCGTTCGTGAACCCGGTGACGTTCGATGGTCGAGCGCTGCACCCGTACAATCCGTTCGCGGCGCCGTTCAACGCCCGTGGGTTGCTGTCGTTCGCCGGTTTCCAGCCGGTGATGCCGAGCTACAACATCCAGAACCCGGAGACCCGGGTCGAGGTTGAGCGCTACAACATCTTCGCCGGTCTCAAGGGCGACCTGACCACCGCTTGGAACTACGACTTCACGGTGGGCTACGGTCACTCCAAGGGCACCTACGCGGCGCAGCAGTGGCTGGACGATCGCGTCGAGGCGGCCGTCAACGGCATCGTCGTGAACCCCACCACCGGCGCCGTCACCTGCGCCCCGGCGGTGCTGGCCCAGTTCCCGACCTGCGTCCCCGCGAACCTGACCACCGCCGATGCCATGCTGCGCGGCATCCTGCCGAAGAACGTCGTCGACTTCATCAGCAAGGACACGCTCGGCACCACGGTCTACAAGGGCAAGTCGGCGTCGCTCTACCTCGACGGTCCGCTGTTCACCCTGCCCGCGGGCAAGGTGCAGGCGGTGCTCGGCGCCGAGTGGCGCGAGGAGAGCATCGACGACGTGCCGGACATCGAGGCGCAGAACAACAACTTCTGGGGCTTCTCGACCGCCGGCATCACCCGCGGCAAGGACACGGTGACCGAGGCGTTCTTCGAACTCGAGACGCCGATCGTGCGCGACCTGCCCTACGCCAAGGACATCACGCTGAACGTCTCGGCGCGTTGGAGCGATTACGACTCCTACGGCAGCGACACCACCTACCGTGGCAGCTTGCAGTATGTCGTCAATCCGACCCTGTCGTTCCGTGCGACCGTCGGCACCTCGTTCCGTCCGCCTGACCTCTACGAGCAGTTCCTGGGCGACCAGATCGGCTTCGTTTCCAACTTGAGCGATCCCTGCAACAACTTCGGCGGCGGCAGCCTGCGTCCGGGCGACCCGGTGTACGACAACTGCTTGGCGCAGGGCCTCCCGCTCGACTATCGCGCGACGACCTCGATCGCCTCGATCGTCGGTGGCGCGTCGGACCTCGCAGCTGAGACCTCCAAGTCGAAGACCTTCGGCGTGGTGTTCAAGCCGGGCGACCTCGGCGTTTCGATGGCCGTCGACTACTTCGACATCACCATCAACGACACCGTGGCCTCGCCGAGCGTCGGCTACATCCTGGCGGAGTGCTACGGTACCCGTGGCTTCACCAGCCCGTTCTGCACCCGCGTCGGTCCCCGCAGCAACCCGGGCAGCCAGCTCGCCTTCGTCGACGCGTCCTATGTCAACATCGGTGAGCAGAACTCGGTGGGCGTCGACACCAACATCGTGTACGACATGGACACCGAGTCCGGCCGCTTCACGCTCGATATGACGGCCACCTACCTGATCGAGCAGAACCAGGAGCTGTTCGGCCAGGTCTCGCGTCTCGCCGGCCGTTGGGGCTTCCCGCGCTGGTCGGCGGAGGCCCAGGCCCGCTACAACTGGCGCGACTACACCGTCGCGTGGTCGGTGGACTACATCGGCGAGAGCAAGGAGCTTCCGGTGGTGGATCCGGGCACGACCAACATCGACCGCATCTTCCGCACGCCGAACTACCTCTCGCATGCCGTGTCGCTCCGCTACGCGGCCGACGACTGGGAGCTGATCGGTACCGTCCGCAATGTGTTCGACAAGGACCCGCCGTTCGTCAGCGGCGGTCAGGGCAACGAGGGCGCAAGCCGCGTCCTCAACACCCTGCCGGGCGTCGGCTACGACCTGCTCGGCCGTTCGTTCACGGTCCGCTTCGCCAAGCGGTTCGGTAAGTGACCGACCCCACCGGCGCCGTCCGCGGTGCCGGTGAGGGACGATGATGAGATGACGACACGGGCCCTCCTCGGAGGGCCCGTTTCTTTT
>Ga0315900_10006333_pt1 | contig 15919 bp, 26 predicted proteins | sample LakEriMetagenome_FD_203521 | JGI IMG/M metagenome (GOLD analysis project Ga0315900, IMG submission 203521) | Freshwater fungal communities from buoy surface, Lake Erie, Ohio, United States - Buoy 12 MA114 | ecosystem: Environmental > Aquatic > Freshwater > Lake > Lake biofilm | place: USA: Lake...
AGTCGCCTTGCTGCTAAAAAAACGCCCACCTTTACTGCTATTACAGCTCTTACACATAGATTGCAAGTTATCTGGGCTCCACATATCACCCCCCTTAACTCTAGGTATGATGTGGTCGACTGTGTGGGCTGGCCGATTGCACAGAGCGCACTGCCATCCATCCCTGTCAAGTATGGTAATGCGTAGCTTCTTCCACTTCCCACTACCTATAGCACGCTCACTCATTAATGCCAGCCTTTAAGTTTAAAGTGATTAAGAGCTGCACACGCATTGATATAACCCCTATCATCTAGACCATACAGCCTATGTGCTGCAATATATGATAAGCCCCAGTCTATCTGCTTATATCCATCTACCTTACTTAGATACTCTGACTTACCCTGGGGTATTCCATACACCTTCTGCTTACCATCTAGGTTACCTACAGCTTTATCATTCCAGGCGCTTTCAGCACCCCATAGTTTTGTTAAGCATTTGTATTGTTGATTATCTTCTATTTTTAAACGTGCATATTCTTTGAATGTAATCATTACTTTAGGTTTATCACTTAACTTAGAAACGGAATCAGTCTTTACAAAGCAAAGATTAACTATGAATAGAGCGATCCCAACTAGCCAGCACCTTGCGAGCTTTCCCTGTCGGGCTCGCCTTGTGGCTTTGTGAGCCACTGCTTCACTAGAGCCTAGCATACGATGTCAAATTGAGCGTTAAATTTCATATAGAAGTCCATCCAATATAAGTAGCATCTGGGTTATTAGCCAAACATTCTTGGCGCAATTTGTTTTGTTTAGCCCAATCCTCAGCTGTGGCAATAGGCATTACATTTGTATCCCATCTTCTAGCTTCAAATAGCCCACCTGTTTAATACGCTGTGATTTGTCAGCAAATTCCGTACTGCTAGGCATAGGCCGATCTTTCCACATTGGCTTATTGAGTTTTGTCAAGTTAAACGCCCATAAGCCTAAAGGTGTGGCGTTGATATACCAGGCTGTGTAATTCTTACGCACAGCTGTAATAGTCAGCGATTCATACTTAGATTTCTCTATTAGTAACTCTGTGTAATGATTACGTCTAGCTTTCAACTCAATATACATACGGCTTTGCTGCGATATGCAGTCCCAAGTGTCAAACTCCTTAGACCTTTCAAGATCAGGCAGATAGCGCTTTTTAATGTAATTAAACATCTGATCCTCGACTATCACTTCTTGCCACCCCAGCCGCCACCCTTAAATATAAGCCCAGGCGCTGAATAAATACGAGACATAGTTATTTGACATTTCGGACACTGCATAACAAGCACATCCTCAGTAAATGACTGGTGTGTAGATCCATAAGTGCCACATTCATTACAGCTATATTCATAGGTAGGCATTACTTTGCTCCTATCAGTTGGCAAGTGTGGCAGACCACGGTTTCGAACTTCCAACTACCACACTTATCACATCTGCATATATCCGAATCTGGAATATGCAAAGCCTCTACAACATTCTTAACACCAGTGCAACCACATTCCATACATTGATAAGCCTTAAATCCCTCTGGCGTAGCCAACTTATCTAGCCATAAGAACTCGGTATCACGCTTACAGCCGTTACATCGAAATTGTGGGTGCATTATGGTAATATCCTTATTGCCTACAGTGACACTGAGTGCAAACCAAGAAATTACCTGAATGTATTAGCCTGTCATCATTACAAGCTACACATAGGTCAATCGATGGCGTGAGGGTTCGCTTATCATCTTCTAAACGTAGAGTGAACCCATCACGTATAATTTCAACATATCCCATTTACTCACCCCCTTTGCCATCTTCTGCATCGTCTGGAAAATACCAATTACCATTACTAGTCATTTTTGCCCACTTAGCAGCGCATTGTTGGTCTTTAGGTTTGCCACAATTACAAACATAGCCATAGTATGATTTGCCTGTTTTTGCCACACCTTGTTTTAATAGCATTTCACCATTTGCGCAAACCTGTGGCTTTGGTGGCGTTTGTGGCACGAGCGTTAATGGATCGCCAACTGACCAGACTGTTGGCTCTTTTTTATCTTCTGCAAAAGATGCACGTAACACATTTTCTACAGCTCTCGCCCTAGATCCTGGTGCTGAGTAATTAGTTTGAGTCTTTACAACCCTAGCCATCTCTTCTCGACTTGGTCCATTTTTTTCAGTACCGATATTAGCCGCTTTAAAAGCAACGCCTCTAGCCGAAGTCTCGCAATTTTCCAGCGCAAAATCTCTATTGACACCCCTATCGGAAATGACCTCTTTGGCGTGACCTGTTGCGAATGGTTTTTCATCAGCTGAGTCCCTAAATAATTCACATACAACAATGACTCTAGTGTCTGACTCCGAGATAATCTTTGTTCGTACTGCTCCATTTGGATACCTTTCCCAAAATATATTTGATCTTTCTTGAACTGTGGTGTAATCCTCTAGGTTAAATGCCATTAGTCATCCCCCCAGGTAAAATTGATGTCGGCTTCTGCATCAAGGACTGTCTGGTATATCGAAATGTAAGCAAGTGCATCGATGATCGAGTCACTGTGGCCTGGAGACTCAGTAAGCCTAGAAACCTTGACGAGCGCCATACATAATGCGACTTGACTAGGCGTAACTGGATGGTCGAGGTATGCCGACCACAATTCACTGATCCTTTTATGGTTTGTGTAAGGGTGACCATAGACCGATCCCCTTGTATGCACCAAATCGACAACATCTGCTAGCAGCTTCTCAGTTTTTGTCATAGTCAAATACCTCATCGGTTTTGATCTTGTTTTGGATCATTCTGCGGTGCATATCAAAGCCATCTTTGCGCCCACGCCAGTAATGTGTTTGTTTCATATCATCTATACGCATTAGCACCAGCCAATACGCCATACTTGAACCTATAAATAAATAAACTGCGATTTCCATAGTCATTTGTAGCCCAATCTGTGACCACATACTTTGTGGCACAGGCATAGTGTTGCACCTGTGTACGACTTTGTGGATAGTTTAGGGTTGTTTTTGTATAACGATTAGATAACGTTAATATCTTCGAGGTCATCGATATGGTCATCGATAGTGCGCTCGGCGTACTCTGTATTAAGCCCCATAGTGTCTGCCTAATGCTGTAAATGAGCCATCCTTATTTACTGGCACCAGGGTTGGTGTCAGGGTCTTACCTATGGCTTCTAGTATAGCAATACCCATCTGCCAATTAGCGCTTCCATAGCGTAAATAAGAGGCTTTTTTCCTATCCATAAGATTACCTACCTCAACCCCATATAAGGCCCTGTAATGGCTTCCTACGCCCTCTGCATAGGCACTCATACCTAGTCTGTGGGTGTGGCCACACAACACAGATTTACCCCATTTTTTAGCCAGGTTAAGAGCTGTAATACCAGCGTGTTGAGACATATTGCCTTCATCGCCGTGGGCTAACATCCAGCCTGGGTGAAACTCATAGGCGGTCTTGTGGTACTCCATACCCATATCTTTGAATCCCATAAAGGCTGGGTACTGTAACTCTGGGAGACTGATTAACCCAGGCACCTTAAGCAAAGTGTTATATAAGCGATCAGTATGATTACTGCGGATAATATGGCACTCTCGGCTGTACTCACTGAGATCCCACAGTATCGACTTAGTAAGTTCCCGATCATCGTGAATGGTTTGCCGATAAGCCAAAGGTGTGCCCTCAGCCCACTTGCTAATTGTATTAAAATCAATTTCATCCCCGACCACCAATACTGAATCAAATTTCTCCCGCCTTGCTAACTTAATAACATTCTTCACAGCTGCTTCGTGGTGGAATGGCACCTGTAAATCACTGATAACTAAGTAGCGCTTAATCTTCTTCCTCACTAGGAGTTGGAATAACTGGGATAATGCCCTTATCGCCTACTACCCAATCGGGCATAGACTCTGGGCTATCCATTAGATACAACGCAACAGACTCGCTAAAACCAGCCTTGCGTGCAGCTTTATACATTTCGTGCTTGGCAATATAAAACACTTCTAACTTAGATAATGGGTCAGGTGTTCTACGCACCCTGCGCCTATTTATCTTTTTGCGTTTACGTGTGGTTGCCATATTAAAATTATGACTTATTTATCAAAACAAACAGATCATCGACACGCTTCTCCAGCCTTAAACTTCGCTGATCGATTCTGTCAACGGCATCTTTTATCGAGCTGCCAGAATTTGGGCGTAACTCATTAAGCCAGCCTTTAACTAAGAAACGTAATCCTATTAGACCGCCTGATAGCACGGCCATAACGCCAGCGCCAAAGCCAGCCCATTCTGTAGGACTCATTTTTCATTAGCACCGATGCCATAGGCAATATCGGATTTATCTAAAGCCCTAGCTGCTGGCCCTGCGAGTGCTGCAATTATTACAGATAGCGCTGGGTCTAAACCTAATTCATTACTTGCCAAGAATGTTAAAAATGATACCAATACGCCACGTGCGTATGACTTTAGTATTGCCTTCTGTTTTTTGCTTATCTTCATATCTTGCCCCCTATTAGTGGTATATCGAACGGCCTATTATCTAGGTCGCCTAACTTTGTAAAACTAATATGTATGTGTCGTTTGTGTGGATTAATGCCTTTGTATTTACGCCAGCGCCAGTTTAATATCTTTGAGCATATTCGCCCGTTATAGATGACGTATGATAGGCGTGGATCTTGTTTGGCTGCGATTCTGATCTGGTCAGCCAGATAAGGTGCGAGGCTGTCGGATGACTCCAGCCTAGAATTAAGATCAAGACCTCTGACCCACCCGAACTCGTCTGGATTATGATCCGATTTTCTGGCGGAGTGACGGCTATCGCCCAGCCATCCTTCTGGACTTTTAGTACACCGATCTGGAAACCACGTATCAACTTGATCTCGTAACTGCACGCCAGCTGCACATAATTTAGGTTGCATTAGCTGAGAAGGAGTTTTGCTTCATCCTCAGTAATACCTAAACGTTCTAGTAATTCAGTTTTTGCTTGAACTTTTGCTTGGGCTTCGGCTTTTCTTGCTTCGCCTTTTTCAATATCTAATTGATGTTGTGCGAGTTCTGCATCTGTTAATTCTCTATCAATAACAGTTCCATCAAGTTCAACAATTCTAATCATTGGTTTTGACATTATTTCACCCCATATATTTCATAAGTTCCAGTTGAATAAGTAACTCCACCTAGTCCAGTAAATGTTACGCTAGTTATTGCGCTAGTATCTCTCCATTGACCATATCCCCATTGAGATTGATGATAAGTATCTCCTGAATTTCTTCCAGCGATCCAAAAATTACAATTTTTATAAGTGGTAGAATTTGCTGGGTCATAAACTGTAAATACTGAAAAATTATCTGCACTTGATGAATTAAGTTGGTCTACATAAAACTCCTGAGCATTGGTTTGCATACTTGTTGCTACAGCCGTTGATGAAGTCTGATACTGAAAAAAGAGTGAATAATTAGTTCCAGCATCACCATTCAATCGCATTGTTGGGAAATAATCAGCACTTGCGGTAACATCTTTAACATATACAACTAATTGTTTGTATCCTGTGGTTGTTATGCTAACAACTGTTGAAGTGCCACTTAAACTGCCACTTGCTAAAGAAGTAAAGCCACCGCCACCAGCAGGAGTTGCCCATTTTAATCCTGTTGCTGTTGAGGAATCAGCCGTAAGAACTGTGTCATTTGCGCCGACTGCTAATCTTGCAAATGTATCTGCACCAGTACCACCAATTAAATCACCTTTAGCATCTATCTCTGTTGCCATAGAGTTTGTAACTGTGACTGTGCCAGAAGTGCCGCCACCTGAAATACCTACGCCAGCGGTTACGCCTTCAATATCACCAGTAGCACCCGATGCAACCCAAGCTGCGCCATCGTAATACCATAAACTGTTAGTGTCTTTAGTAAATGCAAAGTTACCTTCTGCTGGTGCTGTCACAGCTGCATCCCTAGCAGCGTTGCTAGCAAACACCCAGATACCTTGCATTAAGTAGCCATCGACATCGGCTGCGGTCAATACCTCGCCTGTCGTAAAATCCTTAAAGCCTAATCCTGCTGCCATTTTTACTCCTTAGTAACTGAGCACATTATAGTCTAAAGTGCCGTAGATATTGTTATTTAAAATTAGAGCGTCTATTACAGGTTCTAAGGTCGTAAAGACCACTCTAAAGCTGTTGGGTGTAATCACGTTTTGCACGCCAAATATCTGCAAGGTCTTGTCCAGGGTAGATCCACCTGGCTGAGTAGTGACTACTCTTATAGGGTCAAAGAAATCTAAGTTTAGGGCTGCAATAATGCCTGCATTGTAGTTAGGCGTGTATAGGTCTAACTCGATAGAATCGCATCGCACGCTGGTCTCGGCTCTACTAGCTGTATAAGCCTGGGCATAATCTAAGGCTACGGCATCGGTTTGCATTAGCAAGTCTTGAATCTGGTAACTATGGATAAAATACTTATCGATTGAAGGCTGGTTAATAGCAGTCTGTGGCGTGCCACCTGTCCTAGTAACAGTAGATGAGTTGAAGATTAGGGTGTCATCTAGTTTCCAATTAGCGTTAGCGTATGGAATACCTGTGCCATTATCGTTAAAGGTAGTTACTGTGCCACCTATTGAGCCAGCGGTTACAGCTCTATCTTGAAATACAAATTCCCCATTAGCATCTACATATAGTGCCCCATATTCTGACTGGGCTACAGTTTGCAAGGCGCCTAGTGAAGTGCGTAATGTGCCTGGATCATTTTGCAGCGTAGTTAGACCTGCATCAATATCACGCATAGTTGCTGGCCAGTCGATTTGGTCTAGAATTTGATTTACACGTGTGCCACTTAGATCGTTAGCAGTAGCACCTGCCACAGTAGTGATCTGTGCATTGTTGGCTAATCTAAACGCATCTACAGCTTGTATGGTTGTATAGGCTACCTCTGTAGCATCTTTAGGTTGAGTATTAACATAGCTTGTAATAAAGCCTGAAAATATAGGATAAGTGGTAGCACCATAGGTTGCAGTAATCTGCACCTTCTTCATAGGTGTTAAGTCGGGAGCGTAGGGACTTAGTGGGTTAGTTGGGTTAAAATCGCCATTTTGATCTACGATGCGTAAGGTTAATTGGCCTGTTTGAAATTGGTCAAATAAAGCATTACGGCCTCTGGTGGTTTGTATAAAATTGATTTGATTTGATACGTCAACAATGATGGCTGCTGAGTCTTCTAATATGTTTACGTCTAATATGCCAGTATCTAAGATCATCGCCTGGGCAAAGGCTGGCCCAGTAGAGAAGTTAATATAAGCGTTAACTATTGGTACTGTCATTGGAAAGCAATCGAGCCAGCAGGTACTAACGCTCCATTACCAAGTTTAGTAATTTGACCTAAAGCATTTTGTATGTAGATGCTTAGGTCTTGCTCGCTAGTTAATACTGCGCCTGTGTTGACTGTTACCTGTGGCACTACTGTAGGTGCTGCTGCTGCGGCAGCTGTTGTCGCACTAGATGGCATTCCACCTGGCACGGCATATTGACCTGCTTGCGCAAAAAATGCATCAGCCTGTGCCTGTAATCTTGCAGATGAGGCAGCCAAGCCTGCTGCTGCGCCTGCTTCAATTCCCATAGTTTTAAAGTAATTTGTAAGGTTTGTAAAAATTTGATCGTATTTATTAGGTAAAGTATTAAGGGCATTAGCAGCATCGGTAGCAGCAGTGGCTAATAAATCGGTTGCTGTTTTAGCATTTAACTCTGCATTGTATTTCTTAGCCAAAGCCTCATTATTGTCTAGTATTGCTATCTTCGCCTGTATGCGTAGTTTGGTCTCGGCATCTGTAGCCTCAGCCAACGCCTTCATTAAACCTATGCGCTCAACATTAAATTTTTCTTCTAGTTTATCTACCTCGGTCTTAGCCTTCATCTTGTTGATTTCGTCTTGGCGTAATTTGTTAGAAGTCTTTAGCCTAGTAATTTCTTTAACACGCTCTATATCTTTAGTAGCACTAGCGCCTAGTGAATAAGTAAAATTAGATGTGGGTGCAGGTTGAGACAATTCGCCCAACTTTTTTAACATATCAAATAAATTGCCAAACCTTAAAACATCTATTATCTGCTTTATGCCGGGTGCGTTGCGTAGGTCGCTTAAAACGCCAATTAAAGCGCCAACACCAGTAACAACACTTGCAATACTTGTAGCTAATGCATCTATGTCTTTAGTTAAGTTTTCTATGCTTGTATCTTTACCTAATTTGCTTATTGCATCGACTAAACTTTTCCCAATAGTTTCACTTGCATCTGCTGCTGCCACACGCAATAAATCCATTTTGCCTGCATAGGTATCTAGTCGAGCCGTGGCTTGTCCTGCAAATTTTTGATTTAACTCTGCAAGGATGTCTTCCATTTTGCCAGCCTTTAAGGTGGCTTTGCTAATGCCTGCGCCTAATCTGCTTAATCCTGTGGTGTTGCCTGAGTATCCACGTGTTAAGGCTGCGCTAACTTCGGTTAAGGATTTACCAGTAGCAGCGCTGATATTTAAGGCTGTATTTAAGGCTTCTTGGCTTTTGGTTATTGAGCCAGTAACAGTCAATAATTGCTGGAATGCTGGGCGTAATTGGTCGTCTAGTACGCCTGTTGTGCGCTGTAAATTGCCTATGTAATTTTCTACGGAAGGTGCTGCAAATGCAAATCCTGTATTACGTAATTGTATCTCTAGGGCTTTGGCTGCCTTTTCATCTTCGGCAAATGCTCGCACTGCCTTTTTGCTGTAATTAAATAATGCAGTAGCGGTAAATACGCTTGCAAAGGTTCTGCCTAATTGTTTTACTTGCTTATCAAAGGCTGACACATCCTTCTTGCCTTTATTAAGCGCCTTACCATTCCAGGTGGCTATTGCCGAGACTACTACATTGGCCATTACGCTGCCTTCTTAATCTCTGTTGATTTGTTAAATTTTATAGCTGTGGAATTAATAGCGCCTAGCACTGCTTGATAAACCTTGCCACTATCTTGTGCCCAGGCTTTGTAGATTAAGCGGCCTTTAGTTTTTCGACCACCAGCACGCACGCCTTTAATCTTTGGTTGTGAGGTAAGTCCTGGCATTGATGTAACAAATTGATAGCCAGCAAAAGGATTATTTGATGCATACTCTCTGGTAGATTTGTTGTAAGTATACTCACGTGCTCTAGCCTTGCCTTCAAATCCTTGTACCTTGCCAAAGGTTGTGCCAGGCAGGCTTGGATCGATCTGCTGGAATGGCGCTCTACCTTGTGGGTTTTTACGGCCAGCAGTTTCATATATGCGACCAGGTGCACTTACGTTGTAAACATAATTGCTTACTTTAAATCCATTTTTAAATACTTGATTATCGCCTGAGTTATATCCAATACCAGCCTTGACTGTGCCAGCATCATACTTGGGAAATGGGCGATAATTAATGTTTGCGTTAGGCTCTTTAGTCCAACCCGATAATACCTCAGCATTACCAGGCACAAATGATCTAGCCTTAGCTGCTACATTACGCATTAGTGGATCAATAGCAGTCCTAATACGATCTTGTAAATCTTTGTCAATAAACTTTAGACCTGCAAGGACATCTTTAACGCCTACGGCTTCTGCTGGCATTTCGGATCTCCTTAGCTCTGTCGGTTAGGACTTGTATGATTGCTGCATACATTTCGCTATCCATATCAATAAACTCTTTAGGCGGTATCCCAGTCTCTACGCTCAGCTGTGCAATGCTGTAAAGGATTGAAGACCGCTCGATTATTTTTTTTCGTCGTCTAGCACCTCGACAGTATCTAAACTGTCAATAAACTCATCAAACGATAGAGATACCTGAGCGCCAGCCCTGCGTAAACATTCCCAAGCTAACCAGAATATATCTGACTGCTTCTCATCTTCACGCAAGGCCTTGCTAATTCCCATACCTCGTTTTAACTCAAAAGCGTACTCGACACCTGGTGTTATCTTGTGCTCTGATACTTCACCATTAGCCCTTGTTATCTTTAGCTTTGCCATTACTGCTCCTTAGTTAGAATGCCACCGATGATGACACTGTTATTGCGGAGTTTACAGTAAAGGACAGACTTGACGTGGCAATTTCTGAAACGCCGCCTTGACCTATTGGGGTTAGATTGTTGACCAAAATTGAGAATTGATAGGTCGGGTTGGTAGCTGATACGGCAGTGCCTTTAACAGTAATTACTGATACTGCCAATGTTAGACCAAATGCGCCTCTAAGTGTGTCGTTAATTTGGTTTGCTGCCCAGTCGTTGATTACGTCTAATTGGAATGTGCCTGATTGTAGACCAGCAACAAATTTATGTGCTGTGTCACCCATAGCGGTTACTTCTAACTCATCTACGATTTGGTTAATTACAGCGTTTGTAACGAATGCGCTGATATCAACTGAAGGTGTAGTAGGTGCAGCAGCGGTAGCCAACTTAACACCTACGTTATTATTTAAATAGATTGCCATTGTTATTCCTCGTCTTTCTTAGTTTGTGCAGTTGGTTTTGGTGCGCTTGCAATTTGGCCTGTCTTCTTCAAGAAGGCTAAGTCTTCTTCGTGTGTACTCATTTTAACTCCAGCTCGTTAGGATTGATACAGTTATTTCTGATGTTAATAAATCTCCACTAGCTGCGTTTGTTATAGCTGGAGCGGAGACACTTGATATATTGTAAACTAGGTTTGATGCCGCTAGTTTAGTTACTACTGCCACGATAAAATCTTCTATACCTTTTAGGTTGCCTTGATTGTCAAATGCAGGTGTGGTTATTAAAATTTTGAAATTAGCCAGGGGTGCTATACCTGTTTGGCTATTATTGTTTGGCACGATGTAGGGGTCTGAGGGTGTGACCACCACGCTATTTGCAAGCAAAGTGCTGGGCGGAAAACTAAAGGTTGACCATACGCCATTATTTGTTAAGGCTGTTGCTAGTGTGCCACGTAGGGTAGAGATCGCTGCCATTAGCCCACCAGTGATGCTGGACTTGAATACGGCTGGATGAGACCACGCACTCGGTTAATCAGCTGATAACCCATCCGATAGGGGCTGGCACTGATCCCATCCATACCGACCCCACCTGTCTGGCTAACTTGTCTTGCTTGCCAGATGTCCACTGCAATTATCATCGCAGCTTCTCGTATTGCAGGGGTGCTCGCATAAGATTGGGTCTTGTGTTCTGGGCCTCTTGCGTTGCCATAAGGTACTACTTTATGAAAATTTTGATTAGCTGCTGTTTTTGCATATTGCACAAATGAATATCCATTAGGGTAATTAATTTGACCAAATTGATACATAAATACTGGGATAAGGCTAGTTGTGCCTGTGCTTGGCGGTATTGTGCCAGTGATTGTGTAAGTGCCATTAAATGTTGAACCACAAGCGCTTACAGTAATTTGCTGACCTGTTACAAATGCGTTCGGATTAGCAAGCATAAGTGTTGCCACGTTATCTTGTAATGCTGTGCCTACTACTGGGGCATCATTGTGCCATAAGTATTCGCCAAGTAGGTCTTCTGCCGATTGACAGCATTCTTCCACAGTCGCATCAGAGTAGAGCGAGCCAATACCAAGATTTGCCCTTAACTCGGCTGTTGTAACAAACGTTGCTGGCATCTCTACTCCTTTGCTAATAGCTCTCTGGGGCTAGGGCTACTAAACCCCAGAGATTACTGATTGGTTAATCGGTTTTATCAGGTCTTCTTGTACTTGATAATTCCGTTAGGCATTTTGGCGATTGTTGCCATATATCCGTAAATTGCTACCTGTACTTGTAGGTTTGATACTACGTTAACAGACATATAAGCCTGTGGTGAGCGATATACAGTAAATGCTTCTGGTGCAAGAATTACAGCAGAATCATCATCAAATGTAGTTGCTGAGAAGTTCTTGTCTACGTATAGATCAAGTCCTAATACTGAACCACGGATTGATTGTGGGCCAACTTGGCCTGCTGCGTTCATTGGTTGCAAGGCGTTAAATACTGGTCGCTTTGTTGTATCTTGTGCACCGATCAACGCACCCCATTGTGCTGGGTTAGCGATGTAATTCTGTGCAAAGTAACCTGTGTTTGAGTAGATAGTACGTGCGCCTTCTGTAGTGAATGCAACAATACCATCTAGATCAGCAGTTGTATTTGTACCATTCATACCAGCTGCAAGTAATGCAGTTAATACTGTGGTGTCGATTGTCTTCAAATAAGCTAGAGAAAGTTGGTTTGTCAATTCCTCATAAAAGCCAGGATAACCTGATCTTTCTAAAAGCTCAACGGAGAGCGTGTTCATACCACTGTACTTGGATACAGTTCCGCTCAAAAATTGGCTGACCATATCTGTATTTGACACTGCGCCGCCTTCGGCTTCTACAGTTACAGTTGGTGCTACACCAGTTCCGCCACCACTTGAAGTGACAAGTGAAGGCACGTTGATTGTAAGACCAGTTGGGGGCAAAGTTCCCTGGGAACAGGCATCAATAGCAGGTGTTCCAAAGCGTGTATTAGTTACAAACTCTGTTAGATATTGTGTTGGATTAAATCCTAATCCGTTGTTAGCGAAATCATCGGCAGCTGCAATAAATAGCTTTGAGTCATCGTTGCCTAATGCTGCTTTGATTTTGTGCTCTGTGTATCCACCCATTGATTGAATAGGTGTGCGCACTTTTGTAGAAATATATGGTGCTGTAATTGTAGGGCGAGCAGCTTCTACTGTAGGAGTAGCAGCCTCGACCTCTGTGCTTTGTGGCTCTGGTGCTTTGTCTTCCACAATAGCCTCGCTTTCTTTGGTTTCGATTGGTGTCTCTGCTTCGTTTTCACTAGCAGCAACTTTAGTTACTTGCGCAGCGGTAAACGCTGGCGATTCGACTAGGCTAACCTCACGTAAAGTTGCGCTAGTTACATATAGATAATCTTTTTTCTGTACAGACTTGTTTACATCTACACCGACTGATAATCCGTCGATTAATTGCTCACCTGCAAGGATTAAAGCATCTTGACCTTGCATTGATGCACTGATCTTAAATGATGCGTAGATACCATCTTCTGCCTGATTAAACTTTTGCATACGACCTATTGGCTTCTCTGGTCTATGCTGCATAAGCATCTTGACCTTGCCTGGATCGCCTATTTCGATTGAATTTTTAGCGAATACCACCTTGCCGACTGAAGTATTGCCCACTTCTTCGAATGGCACGATCTTGCCAGCGATAACTCTGCGCTCTGTATCCGCAGCTTCTACCTGGCTACTGAATGTAAGTATCATCTTCGACTTCTCTTCCGTTAGGTGTTAGGCTTTCCATTTCTTTTGCATCATCTATGTCAATTAGACCTAGAGATAACATTTTTTCTATTGCTTCTAGTCGCTTCATTGTGTCTGCACGCAAAAATGATTCTTCAATAGCAAACTTAACTACGTGCCCACGTGGGGTAATGTCATCCATAGACAAACGATCTTCAATAGCACAGATAAATGGCTGTAATGAGTAAGCAACAAACTCTTTGCGACCATCAATAATGTTTTGATAAGTCATTGAATTATTCATATCAGCAGATATGTAATATGCAGGCACGTTCATAGCTCTAGCAATTTGAGTCGCCAAGTATTGCTGACTGTCATTGTACATCATATCTTTAGGAGAAAATCCTGTGGTTTCATATGATAATGTGCTAGTTAAATATGCTGTTGATCTATTTAATCTACTTTGCTTCCATTGTGCTAATAATCCTGATACTTGCTGTTCTGGTAAATCTGCGCCAGTGTTTTTAATGTAGCCAGATGGCATAGGAGTTGCTGCTGCTACAGCTGCGGCTTTTTCAATATCTAATGCTGATTGAATTGTGCGTGATGCAGTGTTTAATACACCTTGCGTTAATCCTTGAAATGTAATTAATGATCCAATGCCTGTCATTGGGGCTCTTACGCCATCTATAAAATATTCTTCTATTTCTGTGCCAAATTTATTAGTTGTAAATGTAACTCTATTATTAGCGACCCACTCAAATCGTGATGGTCTTAAATCATCTGCATATAATTCTGTAACTTTCCAATATGCAACACCATAAAACAGCAAACTATCGACAGTCCAGGAAATGGTGACGGATCTTGGTTGCCGATAGTCTGGCTGGTCTAGCCACAGAGGGTTCCCCAACTCCTCACCACTTGACTTTTTGTAAAGTTTAAGTGGCAAGTAAGATACTACTCCAGCTAAAAGATTTCTGCACCTAGAAACTGCGGGTACTTGCATCGCAAAGTTGCGATCTAATCCACCAGGGAAATTACCGACACCAGTTGTAAATGAACCATAGCCATAAGCTGTGTCCATAATGGCAGGGGCGTATTGCGCTTGGACAGATTCAGTTTTTTTGGTTATACCCAAAGCAGACAATAGACCCATATGTATACTTTATACCATAAATCGGACTATTGGTGCAAATTACACAAAGATTTGCGCAGTTTGTTGTGGCTTAGTTAATTGACTTACGACCATAGCCAGTGATATAGCAGCTGTAACATCGCCAGCCGATTTTCTACGTATTATGCGCCAGCCAGCATCATTAGTCTTAGCTGCACAGTTATTTAAGTGCTGTACTAGCTCTGCCTGTCCAGAATGGACTACTCGGTTATTAGCCAGGCCATCTGCAAGGTCTGAGCACGCCTGGTAAAACGCCTGGCCTGACACATCGACCATACGCCATCCGCTTTGCTCTAATCTAGTAGCAATAGTTTGCGTGGCGTACTTGTCATAGCAGATCGTGTGTGGATGATACTTACGTGCCCACTCATTTATATCACTAGCCATTTTAATTTCATCTATCGCTATATCGCTATGCCACAGCTGTGCTAGGCCAACTGCTATCTTGCCATCTTTGACCTGACCCATAACGAGCGCCCCAGATCGCCTTGTCGGTGCAATATCGAATGCCATAATTGTCTGTGGCCCGACAGGTATCTCTAAGCTGCTATCGCTGCACTGCTCGATTGATCCATATACCCAGGGGCTGACAGTGCTATCGATCCACTGGCATAACATCTCAGTACGTGTAGCTTCTATGCTGTTAGTGTTTACAGCTTCTTCCAATGTTTCTTCTGTTACTAAATATCCCAGGGCTGGATTTGCCATAGCCCAGGCTTTTCTATCGTGAATTTTACAATGCTGTGGTGCTGACCATTCATAATAACCCAAAGTCTTTGGCGGATAAGATAGTGAACGCTCTCTAAGATCATTAAGAACTGTGCTAAAGCCATCACCTGCGTTACTGGTCATTAAAGTCATCGAATTAGGTCTTGCACGTGTTACTGGTAATGCAGCTGTAAAGGCTTCCTCACTCCACTCACGTAACTCATCAAGATATAAGAAGTCAGCGGTTTTTCCACGAGGTGCATCTCTAGTAGCAGCTGCGATCTCATACCTAGCACCATTTTTTAATGTAATAGATTCTTGACCATTGGCCAGGCGTATCTGCCTTACTTGATCTTTCAAGAATGGATTGTCCTCTATAGTAAATGCAACGTTTCTAAATGTATCTAATGCCATATTGCGGTTAGATGACATACCCAGGACATTCTTAGAGTCCCAAATAAATAAATGTGCCAATATAAGCATTCTAGCCAGATGAGTCTTGCCCGATTGTCGACTTACAAGAATGAGCCCAGTCTTCTTGATCCACATATCATTATCATCTACAGATAACAGGTCATCTAGCACCCAGCGTTGCCAGGGTATTAACGGCAAGCCTATTTTCTCAGCTAGATCGGCAACCTCTTGCGACCTTGTGCGACCTTTAAGCAAAGGCGTGTGAATTCTAGGCTCAGTGCTGCCAATCAGCCCGACCCCTCGTGAGGTCTGTTTTATTTCCGCATCATTTTGCATCGAAGTTAAGCGTATCAGGTTTATTAAATGGTGAATCTGGCACTGTTCGGATCGTCTCAGGGAGAGAAGGTTTGAG
>Ga0315900_10006335_pt1 | contig 15917 bp, 10 predicted proteins | sample LakEriMetagenome_FD_203521 | JGI IMG/M metagenome (GOLD analysis project Ga0315900, IMG submission 203521) | Freshwater fungal communities from buoy surface, Lake Erie, Ohio, United States - Buoy 12 MA114 | ecosystem: Environmental > Aquatic > Freshwater > Lake > Lake biofilm | place: USA: Lake...
GAGATCAGCAATCTGGAAAAACTCTACACAAGAGGAGCCCGGTACATGACCCTCACCTGGAACAACAGCACTTCATGGGCCAGCTCAGCTGCTGATGAAAGAGCAAAGAAAGACCTGGGTCATCCCTATGGATTGAACACATTGGGAGAACAGATCGTCAAACGCATGAATGAACTCGGCATGATCGTTGACATCTCACATGTGGGTGAAAAAACATTTTATGATGCGCTCCGCATCAGCACCAAACCAGTGATCGCATCGCACAGTTGTGCCTATACACTTTGTCCTGTTCCGCGCAACCTCACCGATGACCAGATCAAAACGATCGGTAAAAATGGAGGGGTCATTCAATTGAATTTTTATTCAGGATTTGTTGATAGCAGCTTCCGTGAAAAAAACAATGCCTTCATCCGTAAACATCAGAAAGAAAAAGATTCCTTGTTAAAACTCAATCCCAGTGATTTCTATGCCAATCTTTATCTGCACGAGAAATACAAGGAAGAGATTGATGGTGTTCGTCCTTCTTTGACCCTATTGATCGATCACCTTGATCATATCGTAAAACTGATCGGCGTGGACCATGTTGGACTGGGATCGGATTTCGATGGTATCAATTCATCACCGCGTGAACTCAATGATGTGACTGACATGCCGTTGATCACGCAGGAACTGATGAAACGTGGCTACAGCAAAACAGATATCATGAAGATCCTCGGCGGCAATTTCATCAGAGTATTCAAAGCGAATGAAAATTAAATGAAAAAAATATTCCTGCTCTTCTGGCTGATACCAGCCATTTCCTTTGCACAAGACAAGTCTACCATCACCCGTTGGGAAGAGGCTGCCAAACGCGTCACGATCTTGCGCGACAAATGGGGTATCCCACACATCTTCGGCAAGACAGATGCTGATTGTGTATTTGGGTTGATGTATGCGCAATGTGAAGATGATTTTCAGCGTGTAGAAATGAATTATATCACCATGCTGGGCAGAACCAGTGAGGTGAATGGAGAAAGCGAGATCTACGAAGACCTATTGGTGCGCATGGTCATTGACTCTGCAGAATCCGTCAAAGACTATGAGATGAGTCCCGACTGGATGAAAAAACTCCTCAATGCATTCGCAGACGGCATTAATTTTTATCTCTATAAAAACCCCAAGGTAAAACCTGCACTGCTGAAGGAATTCAAACCTTGGTATCCGCTGACGTATACCGATGGCAGCATCTCAGCGATTCAAACCAGCAACCTCACAGCCAATGATATCAAAAAGTTTTATGCCGGTTTGTCGACTGACCTGGCTTCCCTGAAGAAAAAAGATCCCGAACATCTCATCGGCTCCAACGGCTTTGCCATCGCACCATTCAAGAGTGCCAGCGGCAATGCCATGCTTTACATCAATCCGCATGTAACTTTTTATTTCAGACCTGAAGTGCATATGGTGAGTGAAGAAGGTCTCAACACCTATGGTGCGGTAACATGGGGGCAATTCTTTGTCTACCAGGGGTTCAATGAACATTGTGGATGGATGCATACTTCCAGTGAAGCGGATGTAGCAGACCTCTATGAAGAAACGATCGAAAAGAAAGGAAATGATCTTTTTTATCTGCACAACAATCAGCAGAAAAAAGTAACCTTACAAAATACAACCATTGCATACAAAACAGCCAATGGGAGCATCGCAAAAAAAGAATTCAGGATCTACAAGACGCATCATGGTCCTGTGATGGCCATGCAAGACGACAAGTGGATCAGCATGCAATCCAACAATCGTTCGCTGAGTGGACTGATACAATCCTGGAGCAGAACCAAGGCAAAGACTTTTGCTGAATTCAAATCCATCATGGATCTGCGTTCGAATATTTCCAACAATACGGTCTATGCCGATGATCAAGGAAATATTGCCTACTGGCATGGCAATTTCATGCCAAAGCGCGATCCGAATCTTGATTGGAATGGCGTACAAGATGGAACCACAGCGGCAAGCGACTGGAAAGGATTGCATACGGTTGAAGAAACCGTTCATCTGTATAATCCCGCTGCAGGTTGGCTACAGAATTGCAATGCCACACCTTTCACTGTTGCAGGAAATGGAAGCATTTCCAAAAAGAAATATCCTACCTATATGGCCCCGGATCCGGAGAACTTCAGGGGCATCAATGCCGTGAAGGTGATGAACAGCAGGGAAAAATTTGACATCAACACCCTCATCGCGGCGGGGTATGACACCTATCTGACGGCAATGGACATCCTAATGCCATCCCTGATCAGTGCAAACCGCACAGCAATTGCAGATGATATCAAACCGGATATCACCAAAGCAATCAACATACTTGCTGCATGGGACAGAAGATCCGCTGCTAACTCTGTAGCTACAACACTGGCCATCCATTGGGCAGAACGAATGATGCCCATGCTGATGCGTGGTAAAAAAGATCTGGCAGATGTGCCACTGGAATTATCTCGTTCACTAAAAGAAATGCCCGATGCTACCAAGATCGGAGTATTGCAGGATGTATTGAAAAAACTGAAATCCGATTTTGGTACATGGGAAGTGGCCTGGGGTGAGATCAATCGTTTCCAGAGGATTGAGAATTCGCTGAAACCAAAATACGACGATAACCAACCCAGCATACCCTCACCATTTGCTTCATCAACCTGGGGAAGTCTGCCTTCTTACAACAGCAGAGCCTATGCCAATACCAAAAAACGTTATGGCTATGGTGGCAACAGTTTTGTTTGTGCAGTAGAATTCGGGAAAAAGATAAAAGCAAAATCATTGCTGGCCGGTGGAGAAAGCGGAGACCCTGCATCCAAACATTTCAAGGATCAGGCAGAAATGTACACAAAGGGGCAGTTCAAGGATGTACTTTTTTATAAGGAGGATATTTTAAAAAATTTGGAGGAGCAGTATATTCCGGGGGCAAGAATGGTAGATAAGAAGATTATAAAATAGATTGATTTTTTTATCATGGCACGAGTGGTTTTTTAATTTCTACCACCCCGTCTCCAGACACTCTGCGGCTTTGCCGCATCGGTCTGGATCCACCCCTCCTGGCCAGGAGGGGAATTGTAAACTTATTTCAGTTCTACCCACTTGTACGCACAAACATGCATCAGCTCACTTCTTAGCCAGGAGGGGAATTGTAAACTTATTTCAGTTCTACCCACTTGTACGCACAAACATGCATCAGCTCACTTCTTAGCCAGGAGGGGAATTGTAAACTTTTTTCAGGACGAGTCAACAAAACTCCCCTCCTGGCCAGGAGGGGAGTTTTTGAATGTCCTAAACTGGAAACCTGCGGTAATCAATGTTGTGTGAAATCCAGTTTTGATAGAAGTTTTAGAAAGTAGCAATCTGTTTTTAGTTGAATTGAACTTAACCAAGTGAAACCACTCCCCTCCTGGCCAGGAGGGGTGCCCTGCCGCAAGGCAGGGCGGGGTGGTAGATTTCATTGATCTTTAAAAGCAGCACAAATAGTTTTCAAAACCAACTCAATTTCTTGAAATACATATTTGTTTTCAAACCTTAATACCCTGATCGAGTGCTCGCTTAAATACATTTCTTTTTTACGATCTCTGTCAATGCCCTTTTGCCAATAATGATCCTCACCATCCAACTCTATACCTAATTTTTCTGAAGGGCAATAGAAGTCAAGTATAAACATCCCAATACTAAATTGTCTTCTGAATTTTCTTCCATTAAGTTTTTTGTTAGAAATATGTTTCCATAGTTCTGCTTCAGCAGATGTCCCTTCATTCCTCAATTTTTTTCTAAACGGTAAGAGCTGATGTATGTTATGATTATGTTTCATTCATGCAAGTAATTACAGAGCCGCTCTCTAAAAAAGAGAAAATAACCAATGGTTTACGTGATTTTTCTATGGTTCTACCACCCCGTCTCCAGACACTCTGCGGCTTTGCCGCATCGGTCTGGATCCACCCCTCCTGGCCAGGAGGGGAATTGTAAACTTATTTCAGTACTACCCAATTAAACAAACAAACATGCTTCAGCTCCTCTACTGGCAAGGAGGGAAATTGTAAACTTTTTCAGGACGAGTCAACAAAACTCCCCTCCTGGCCAGGAGGGGTGCCGAAGCCGATGAGCGAAGCGAATCGGATGAGCCTGCCTGCCGGCAGGCAGGGCGGGGTGGTAGATTTTATCAATCCTGAAAATTATTTCTACCACCCCGTCTCCAGACACTCTGCGGCTTTGCCGCATCGGTCTGGATCCACCCCTCCTGGCTAGGAGGGGAATTGTAAACTTATTTCAGTACTAACCAAGTGAACTCACAAACATGCAACGGCTCACTTCCTGGCTTGCAGGAGAGATTTTTTGACTTGGCCAGATTAATAGAATTATTAGACTTAAATTTATCATCATGAAAATACAAATTCTCTTCATCCTCCTCCTAAGTGCATGTGCGATTAAAGCGCAGGAAATCGGTATTCAATTGTATTCTGTTCGCAACGAAGTGAAAAAAGACTTGAAAGGTACACTGCAAAAAGTTCGGGCGATGGGCATAAAGGAACTGGAAGGTGGAGAGCTCTATGGCATGAACATCCAGGATTATAAAAAAATGCTGGATGAAATGGGATACAAGATGGTGAGCATCGGCGTAGATTATGAAGCCATGAAAGGAGACCTGAGCAAGACCATTTCAGATGCAAAGGCACTCGGAGCCACCTATGTGGTTTGCTTCTGGATCGGCCATAACGGGAATGAATTTGGGATGAAGGAAGTGGAAGAAGCTGCAGCCCGTTTCAACCGCGCCGGTAAGATCCTGAAGGAAGCAGGTCTTAATTTCTGTTATCATCCACATGGCTATGAATTCAGACCATCTGCCAGGGGCACGCTGTTCGACGATCTGGTTGCCAAAACGAATCCTGAATATGTCAACTTCGAATTGGATGTATTCTGGGCCAAACAGGGTTGTGCCGATCCGGTTGCCATCCTTAAAAAATATCCCTCCCGCATGAAGATGCTTCACCTGAAAGACCGTGAACACGGAACGGTTTGCAATGATACCGGCGGGGCTGATGAAGAAACCAATGTAGTTTTGGGCAAAGGCGATGTAAACATCAAAGGCGTGATGAAGGCTGCCAGAAAAGCAGGTGTCAAACATTATTTCATAGAAGATGAATCGACCCGTGTCATGCAGCAGGTTCCGCAAAGCCTGCAATACCTCAAATCACTGAAGTAGATTAATTTAACTCGATAGCATCAAGCCCTACACCAAACAACTCTCTCGCAAGCTGGTCAAGTGATGTCCGATCACCTTTCAAATGAATGGTGCTATGGGTATGAGTAAGCTGTTCCCCGGGTCTCAATGCTGCTGCAGGGGATGAACTTTCCAGTTCATAAAATTTCCCCATCTGTTTGCCGTCAACCGGACCATCATTATACGCATTGACCACATCCCCAGAAAAAGGATCATCCTGTATTTTCCAAAGTGAGTTGACATAATCCTTTTTTTCAGAATCAAAACTGAACAGGGCAATGGTTAGTACATTGTTGACAGCATCAAAGCTGGCAGCCCTTGGAATGGTACGCTTGGGTGAGATGCCAATCTTGCTTCTGAGATTCCCATCCGCCTTGAATCGTATCATACCGCTATCGGCTTTTAATCTTTCTGGAGGGATTTCACCAAAATAATCAGCAGTCATCACTTTCCCCAAAGCACTGGAATCTCCCTGTTGGTAAGGAATGAAAATCGTTGTACCATCAGCTGCCCGTAACATACTGAGTACCCAGAGTGACAACATTCCCGATGAACGATCCCATGTATTCTGGCCTTCATTGGTGATGGTATTCTCCGTTTGAAAACCAACTATTTTGATTCCATCAGGGATCTTGCCCCCATTCAATAATTGTTTTATCACCTGGCTTCCGAGCATCCTTACTTTTCGATTGATCCGAAGGTCAAAAGATGAACCGGAATAATTTTTGAGATGCATTTTCTTTTCAAAACTGGCTTCGGTAGTATTGGATGAAACAAGATCAAAAGGCTCTGTATCAAATTCCTTGGGGACATACCAGTTTTCAAATGTAAAATCAGCACCCTCTTTAAAATAGATGGAATATTGCCCACCCTCCGGTCCCAGCCATAACCTGTCCTCACCACCAAATGCACTGAAGTGTTCTGTGAATTTTCCGGAAGCAATCAGCTCATGATTGATCCATCCGAAGCTCATACCTTCATCACCCTCGGCAGTGCTGGTCATTACCCGTCCTTGATACGCCGGAAGCACAATGATCCTTGATGCACTATTTTCATCCCCCAGCACAATCATATCCTTGTGATACCGATGTAAAAATTCACGATCGTATCCAAAACTTTCTTTCTTCATCGATTGGCGATCCATTTTTTTCTTGGTATTGTTCTTACAGGAAATAACTACTGCAAAAAGCATCAAGATAAATAGTGTCTTCTGCATCCTATTTATTTTTTGTTATGTCTAACAGCATCCCGGCGTGTTGCAGGAACCTTTTGTTTCGATCTGGGGCTGCCCTTCATGCAACTCATTTTCAGTTGCTTCTCTTATTGCAGCAACCTTCAATGTATAATAAAGCGTTTGGCCTGCCAGCGGATGATTGGCATCCACCACCAGATGATCATCATGAGTTTCGATGACCACAGCATCGGTTCCGTCAAACAGCTGGATGGGATCTCCTTCATTGATCGATAAAGGATCTTCAAGATCCTGATGGGATACATCAAATATGAGGCTCAGTTCCCTGGGACCATAAGCGTGTTCCGGAGGGATTACGACTTCAATTTCCTGTCCCTCTTCAAGACCCTCCAATAAACGCTCCAGCTCCGGAAGAATATTCCCATACCCATGAAGATATTCTTCAGCAGAATGTTCCATGTTTTCGACCAGTGTTTCTCCAGCCTCATTCTTCATGATATAATGAAGCGATACGATCTTGTTGTTTTCAACTCTCATGTATTCAAATTATGATGTCCAGTTTTTGTGATGTTGTGATGAGAACAGATTCTTTTAAATTAATATGCCATTTTGCATCAATCATTTTCACGAATGAAGCTACTGCTTTGTTGCCCACTACAACCTGCGCTTTTTTCGGAGAATGGATGGGATCCAGCGATATTGAACTGAGCTTGAGTTGTCCGTATCTCAATTCCAGTGAAACACTGAGCTTATCTTTTGTTCGTTGTTGTGAATAGGTTCCCCAGCCCTCAGCCCCCGTAAAAGGGGCCCTGAAATTTTCCGGATGGATCTTGGGTGCAAAACGGATATATCCATTCGGACCATGATATTCAAAACCACAAGCTGAAATGAAAGTACCATAACTGGCCATGGCACGAGCATAATGATCACTGCACTCGATCTCATTGAAGGGATTGCGCTTGGCCGCATGATAACGATCATGGATCATCCTGGTCATTACAAGAGATTCATCCACCATTCCTTCCGCCATCATGTGCGCAGCCACCTGATGTTCAAAACCACTCATGCATTCATGAAAATATCCCATCTGCCAGGTGATGTTTTCACCATAAGGTTTTGCCTCATTGCGGGGATTGGTATTCATTACCATACCACCTTCACCGGGTAAAGCATAGGGTCTTCCACCTTTTCTCTCTTTTATGTAGGGACCAACATTGGGTGTAAAATTATATTTCCACAAAGCCTTCAAGGCCGAAACTGTTTTTTGCTTGTCATTGATCCTTCCCAGACCCACCTGATGCGCCCAGCTTTGTCCGTACACCTGATCAATATGACAGGTATTGTATGATCCCAGTTTCTGCCTTCCTTTTATTTCATCGGGACGATGGATATAGTATTCACCATTGAACAATTTCTCATCCATGTTCTTGCTTCCATTGGCAACATAATCTGCACATACTGATGCAAATTCCTTATCCCCCATTTCAAGTGCCATGGCCTCTCCTGCCTTTACCGCAGAGATGCATAGTCCCACTAGCCATGCAATCTCACCATCCCAAACTGCATCCAGTGTATTTTCGATGGGAGTATCCTCCATACCATCTTTATTTCTGTCTTGGTTAATGACCCATTGCGTAGCCTTTTTTATTTTCTCCCAGTTTTTTTGCAGAAACGAATGATCTGCGCTCATCTGATGTTCCCGATAGATGCGCAGGATAGTACCAGCCTGTCCGTCAATCGCAGGTCCCTTCACCACCTCTCCTCTGTACCACATCATGCCATCGGGCTGTAAGGATAAACCGAGATCAACTCGTTCGCGGGTATCTCTTTCAATGGAAGGAAAAATTCTACCCATGGCCTGAGCATACTGCCACACATGTGTGCAGGTTCCTTCGCAACAACCTACTCCTTCCCATGCATAGAAACGTCCTGATGCAAAGCGATGAGCTGTGGTGGTGGCCAGAGTAGAGATATTCAGAAATGTTCTTTCCAGAAACCACCAGGGAAGCGTGGAATCATACCAGGTTTGTTTCCATGATCTGCTGATATTGATGAGCTGCTCTGCATTTGTTCCAACATAGGAAGCCACCTCCTGTGCCGATTTGAACCAGATGCTATAGTAGCGGCCTTTGTCGGGTATGGAACGATGCAGTTTCAGATTCGGGAAGTGCCAGCTGATCACAAATGCACTGGTTGCTGAATGATCAGGTTCAATGCTGCATTTAGTGGATACCGCTGCAACCAGTTTTTCAGCAGTCGACTTTATCGAATCAGCAACTTGTGTAATATCAAAAGAATTGTTTGTAACCGGAAGTGAGATGTTTGTGTTTCCTGCTGCACGCTTTGAAAGTGATGCAATCGCCATGGTGCCATGATCAGGAGCAGATGTACGATCAGAATCCGGATGCATTTTTACATAACAGTGTATGCCTGATATTTTTTCACTCGCAAAAAATTGATTGACGCGCTGATCCTTATCAATAGCCGATTTCGGAAGTACTTTGTTTTCCAGCCATCCCAATACATCTACATGGACTTTCTCTTTACTCTTGTTCTTGATGGTGAAATCATAAATCGTGCAGGGAAGTGATGAGTTTTTTTCATCCAGGGGAATGAAAGGTGAAAAAACAACTGCACTGATCTCTATAGGCAGTTGCTTATCAATATACCTGATCTTAGCCATGGGATAGGTTGCCTCGAAAACAATGTCATCCCAATCAGCAGATTCCATTTTTTTTAGGATCGTTTTGTTTCCAATACGAATACGAAAAGCAAATCCCTGATCAAGTGGACGAATATCTTTTGCCGGCTGAACATAAGCTGAACCATCACGGGATCTCACTTTTTTACCAACGTGCAAATCAGATCCCCAGTCAATGGTTTTAGGATCAATACCTTCCTGATTGGCATTGAAAATATCCCATAGCCATAGCCTTCCGTTCCCACCAAGATATAAAGTACCGGAGTGGATTCCACCAACAGGCATCCCTATATACCTGAGTTCATTCCTTGATTGGATATACCTTGTAGTAATTCCTCTCTTGTAAAGTGAACGTATCCATTCGGGATCAAGTTTTTTATCAATGGGAATATTGTGCACTAACTCATTGGGCATGAAAGGCCCTGCTATTGCTTTTGCATTACCGGCATAAACACTGGCTGCAAAAATTCCAGATGTTCGCAAGAAGATCCTGCGTTGCATGTTTGGTTGTTTGCTATGGAAGTTACAGCAATGTAGTCAGACTAGACCACGACCAGTTCATAAAAATCTTCCGGCTTCAGATAGACATTGGCCATCTCCTGCAATTCATCTGCGTTGATATTTTTAATGGTATCAACGGAGTGATAAAAAAACTGATCATCCAGTCCATTCAGGATGAGGTTCTTCCATCTCCCGATGATCTGAAAGGGACCATCCAGGTCGCCCAGGAGAGTTCCAATGAGATAATTTTTAACCAACAACAATTCATCTTCACCCACCGGTTTTTCTCTTAACTGCTGCATTTCATGATAGACCTCGTTCACGGTTGCTTCAGCTACATGTCGGCCAGCTTCAGTACTGATCATCCAGGCGCCAGCATGAATATGATTTACCAGAAAACTATAGATACCGTAAGTGTAACCTTTATCTTCTCTGATATTGTTCATCAACCTTGAGCCGAAGAAACCACCGAAGATCGCATTGAGCACTTGCACTTTTGGAAAATCAGGATGCTGACGGGTGGGGAAGGGACGCGCTATTCGGATGGCAGCCTGTACCCCATCCGGATCATTGATGTTGTTCCATTTCTTTTGGGGATCTTCCACAATAGCATGCTGCACTTCTTCCAGCGGCCTTGCATTGAGCGGAAGGTCTCCAAAATATCGGTTCATCATTTCAGCATAGTTGTCTGGAAGTATACCGGCTGAAAAAACAGTACAATATCCATTTCTGTAATAACTGTTATAATGATCTGTCAACTCCACTCTTTCCAAAGCATCATAATCTGAGAGTTCACTGTAGATTCCGTAGGGGTGCTTTTCTCCGAACAGGAGCGCATCAATTTTTCTTCCTGCAACAAAATCACATTTGCGCAGATTGACCGCAAGTTTTTGCTTCATGTTCTGCCTGTAGATCAGTAGTTCCTGGTCGGGTAGCGTGGCCTCTGTCAGGATCTCGCGAACCATAGGCAACAGATTTTCAAGATGCCTGGTGAGGCAATGCAGTGTTATGGATGCCGTTTCATTGTAACAACTCCTATTCAGATAGGCCCCATAGAAATCAACATATTCATTGATCTCATATGCAGTATGCTTTGAAGTTCCATTCTTCAGCAGAAAATTCGCTGCCGCCGCAACGTTATTTTTTTCTTCATACCAGTTGCCTGCCCTGAATACCCATTCGATCTGTACTACAGATTCTGTTCCGGCATTTATATTATATACTGAGATTCCATTGTCAAGTGTGAGGAGATCCGGCTTTTTCAGCGATATACTGTAATCGATGGCGTCTTTGATAGGGGGAGAGACTTTTCTGTCGGGCATCTGGGTATGTTGAATGGTTAATCCTGCTCAGCAAGATAATATAAAGTGTTGCTGTTCTGCGGCTGCAGAATGGTTTGGGCAATGCGATGAAGATCATCTGACTGAACATTGCGATACCTTTCGTGTTCGAGGTTCATAAGTTCACCATCACCCAACAATTCATAATAAGCAAGACTGCCGGCCCTGTTCATCACGCTCATATCTTCAAAGGCCATCACACTCTCTGTTTTGTTTTTGACCTTTTCCAGTTCACGTGTGTCGGGCGGTATGTTCCTCACCTTATCCAGTTCTGCTTCAACAGCGGCTTCTGCCTTTTCGATGGCAACACCTTTTACGAGTTGCCCTTCGATGGTAAACAAACCTTTATCTGAACTGCCAAAATGAAAGCAGTTGATACCGGTAAAAAGTTGTTGCTCTTTTACAAGCGATTGATACAGTCTGGAGGATGCTCCACCACCGAGGATATCACTAAGCAGATCGGTTGCATAATAATCCTGATCAATCCTTCCACACATTTTCCAGGTCTTGTAGAAGGCATCCATGGGCACATTGCGGTGTACGGTCATTCTTCTTTCCTCATTCTGCACTGGCTCTTCTGGCAACTGACGTATATACTTTTCTCCGGAGGGAATATCTCCGAACCATTTTTCTGCCAGCTCTCTTGTCCTTTCAACACTGACATTACCGGCCACCACCAAAATGGCATTACAGGGAGTATAGTGCTTAAAGAAAAATCGCTTTACATCATCCAGCTTTGCATTTTCGATATGCGACAATTCCTTGCCGATGGTCATCCATCGATAGGGATGTTCTTTGTAGGCCAGTTCACGCATGATGTGCCAGACATCACCATAAGGCTTATTGATATAATGCTCCTTGAATTCCTCACAGACCACTTTTCGCTGTACATCGAGACTTTTCTTGCTGAAGGCAAGACTCAACATGCGATCGCTTTCCAGCCAGAAAGCCGTTTCGATATTTTCAGCAGGAAGCTGACAATAATAATTGGTCAGGTCATTGGTTGTATAGGCATTGTTCTCTCCTCCTGCAACCTGAAGCGGTTCATCGTAATCAGGAATATTGACGGAACCTCCAAACATCAGGTGTTCAAACAAATGGGCAAAACCAGTTTGTGCCGGATCTTCATCCCTGGCTCCCACATCATACAATACATTGACTACCGCCATGGGTGTGCTGTTGTCGGTATGCACCAGCACCTTCAGGCCATTGGATAACTGGAATCTTTCGAACTTGATCATGATGCGAAATTATGGAATACAAATCTTGCAGACTGATAAAGAATCTTAAACTATTACCTTATGGTTACCGGTTTAAGAGAGACCATCGTAATTCCTGTTGGCCTGCTAACCAGCAGATTGATCTTCTTGCCCGCTTCCTGGAGCAGTGTTTTATATAGCTGGAGATTGTTGCTGAGATCATTGCCCACACCCAGAATGATATCATCCCTCAACAGTCCTGCTTTTTCTGCCGGTGAACCGGGAACAACATCATCCACTATGATCTTCCCATCCACATAATAAATTGATAAACCTGAATAGGCATAGTCGAACAGATCTCGGAAATGGGTATTGGGAACCAGATGGATCTGCTGACGAACATAATTGAATGTTACATTGAAGCGCCTCAAAAGATCATTACCAATCAATCCTCCAACAAAAGGATAGTTGGTTACATTGTATTCGTCTTTGAAAAGAAAAGTGGGCACACGATAAAAACGGTAGGGCCCGATTTTTACTTTTTTAACAGTAGTGATCTGCATGGTTGTTTTGCCTCCAACACCCTCGGCCTGGGTAACAAATAGAGGCTTTCTTCTTTTTCTCAAAACAGCACTGTCGTTGGCATAAGATTCAGAAAGAAGAAAATTCAAACCTGCTCCTGTATCCAAATAAAAATACTGACTGAACTTACTGTTGTCCTTGAATTCAACCTGCTGAATAGGCAATGCGGTGAACATAGGCCGGAGAAGATATCCTCCGGATGGATACTTGTATTCTCCAATGGTGTATACCGTCATGATCAGGTTGTCATAATTCAGATGAACAATATAGCGACTGAAAAAACTATAGCCGATGATCCCGTCGATGCGAATACCATAGACGTTCGACAACAAAGCATAATCATTCACATGGAAATTCAATCGGTCTGTAGTGACTCCTGGCAGTTTTAAGGTAGCATCATAGAGAAAAGATACTTTTCTCAGACCGCCAACTCCCCGGATGGTTTTGTCGGATGGTTTTACGGGGATATTCAATTCTGCCACGGTAGTGGAGTCGAGGGAAATGCCACCGCTCCCGGTATCCAAAATGAAGTTGAGGCTATCGGGAAAATCATTGACCTTGGCTTTGATCAGGATTACTCCGCCTGTAAGCAATTGGAATGGAACCGTACTGATGAATTTGGAATAAGGTTCCACAAACTGCTCCTGGGCGGCCGATTGCAGCAACATCAGCAAGGCAACGATATGGAGAAGCAGTGTTTTCATTATATATTAAACCAATGATAGTGTAACTTTGTTGCCTATCAAAGCAAACCATGAGTCAATTTTACGATCTGTACCAAAAGGCATTGAACTTTGAGCACCTGAGCGCGGAAGAGGGTCTTTTGCTGTTCAAAGAGGCTCCACTTGCCGAACTGATGCATGTAGCGGATGAAATGAGAAAAGTGCAGGTACCCCACGGAAAAGTGACCTGGCAAATCGACCGCAACGTCAACACCACCAATGTTTGTATTGCCAACTGTAAATTCTGCAACTTTTACCGCATTCCGGGTCATCCCGAAGCCTATATCACCGATATGGACACCTATCGGGTGAAAATCCAAGAGACCATAGCCTGGGGCGGTGATCAATTGCTCCTGCAGGGAGGACATCATCCCGGACTCGGATTGCAGTATTATGTCGATACCTTTCGTGCCATCAAGGCCGAATTCCCGGATATCAGGCTGCACGCCCTCGGTCCCCCCGAAGTGGCACACATCACCGAACTGGAGAAGTCCACACACAGGGAAGTGTTGAAAGCATTGAAGGAAGCAGGCTTGGATTCATTGCCGGGTGCCGGTGCAGAGATCCTGGTGGATCGTGTAAGGAGATTGGTCAGCAATGGCAAATGCAATGCTCAGGAATGGCTGGATGTGATGGCCGAAGCGCATCAGCAAAACATCACCACATCAGCAACCATGATGTTCGGACATGTGGAGACACTGGAAGAAAGATTTGAGCATCTCTTTAAGATCAGGGAAGTACAATCCCGCAAACCTGCCGATGCCAATGGATTCCTGGCCTTTATCCCATGGACATTCCAGGGTGTGGATACCTTGCTGGCCAAGATTAGGGGAATACAGAACATGACCACTGCAGATGAATACATCAGGATGATTTCCATCAGCAGGATCATGCTGCCCAACATTAAAAATATTCAGGCCTCATGGTTAACGGTTGGCAAGAAAGTGGCGCAAATGTGTTTGCATGCCGGTGCCAATGATTTCGGCAGCATCATGCTGGAAGAAAATGTGGTGAGTGCTGCAGGTGCTCCTCATCGTTTCACCTACCGCTCTATTCAGGATGCGATCCGTGAAGCAGGCTTTGAACCGCAACTGCGCACCCAGCAATATACCTTCAGGGAATTGCCTGAAAACATCGTGGAGCAGGTGATCAACTATTAAGTGCAACCCTTCAGGATATACAGCATCCATGATCATGCCCTTACTGTAGAATTTTCGCAAAGGATCAGTGAGGATGATAACCAAAAGGTATTGGCATTGAAGCATTCCATTGAAGAGCAGCCTTTACCCGGCTTGCTGGATTGTGTTCCTGCCTACAGCAGTCTTTCCATCTATTACAAGCCTGAATGCAAGAGGGAAGAAGTAATTCACTATTTGAATGAGAGAATTGAATGCTCTGCAGCCGGGCTCAATAATCGATCATCCGATAAAATCATCCAAATCCCTGTATGCTATGATCCATCTTTCGGGATAGACCAAGAATTTGTCTGTGAACATTTGCAGATTACAAGAGAACAGCTGATTCAAAAACATACAGGAAATATTTTCAGGATCTATATGATCGGTTTCATCCCCGGCTTTCCATACATGGGTATTTTGCCGGAAGGATGGCAGATTCCAAGAAAGCAAACGCCTGCATTGAAAATTCCTGCAGGAAGTGTGGCGTTGGCAGGACAACAAACGGGGATTTATCCCGCTGAAGTACCCGGTGGATGGCAGGTGATCGGAAGAACACCATTGAAGATCTTTGATGTTTTGCGAGAACCCTCTTGTTTGGTGAAAGCAGGAGATCAGGTGAAATTTGAATCCATCAGTCTGAACGAATACAATTCGCTTTCATGAGCATCACCATCCTCAAACCCGGAATCATGAGCAGTGTACAAGACCTCGGGAGGTGGGGTTATCAGCAATATGGTGTTCCCGTAGGAGGCGCGATGGATAAAATTTCTGCTGCCATCGCGAATATCATCTGTAGTAATGATGAAAATGAAGGAGTCATTGAATTGACATTACATGGTGCATCGGTTCTCATCAATGAAGACAGTTTCTGTGCATTTGCAGGTGGAGGCTGCAAGGTTTTTGCTGATGAACAGGAGCTACCCTTTAACCGATTGCTCTATATTCCTGCATTCACTGTGTTGCAAACAAAACCATCTGCCTCAGGGTGCAGGGCCTATTTGGCAGTAGCTGGAGGATTCAATGTTGAGAAACAAATGGGAAGTGCGTCCACCTATGTCGCATCTGGAATAGGGGGGATGAATGGGAAAAATCTGAAGACAGGAGATATTCTTTCATTCAAGAAAATAAATCCATTTTTTGATCTCAATACATTGAAATCTATTTCAGGGAATTTGCGTGTATCACATTGGCAGGTGCCAGACTTGATCGGACTGAATGAGAAAAGGAGCGATATACATGTTGCAGCCGGACCGGAATATGATCGCTTTGATGAAGCATCAA
>Ga0315900_10006336_pt1 | contig 15917 bp, 8 predicted proteins | sample LakEriMetagenome_FD_203521 | JGI IMG/M metagenome (GOLD analysis project Ga0315900, IMG submission 203521) | Freshwater fungal communities from buoy surface, Lake Erie, Ohio, United States - Buoy 12 MA114 | ecosystem: Environmental > Aquatic > Freshwater > Lake > Lake biofilm | place: USA: Lake...
TTCGTCTCCCTCAGCGCGTGCGCCGCATTCGCCAGTCGGACAGTACCAGCAACGGCGGTGCCACCTGCCCGCTGACCCGCAGCACCACGGTTTGCCCGTCCGGGGAGACCTCCAGCTCCACCTCACCGGTCGCATTGAGACCACTGATAGCCGCCTCGGACACGACGGGGCGGCGGCTACCGGGGCCCCCCTGCCCATCGATCGCGATGGCTTCAACCCGCCGCGCGCTTGCGACGAGCAACTCGCCGTTACCGCGCCAGCGAGGCGACGCTCCGCCACCAGTCGTCACCCGCACGGGCACTCCGGGACCCGGAAACGGACGAAGAAACACGTCGGTCACACCACCCGCCAGCGACTCGTACGCGATCCAACGGCCATTCGGGGACACCCGCATATCGAAGATGTCGGTGGGGTCGTCGAAAATCCGTCGTACCTGTCCGGTCGCAACGTCGGCCATCCATGGCTCACTCGGCGGGTTGGCGTTCCCGGCAGAGGATTCGAACAGGATGTAGCGACCGTCCGGCGTCCAATCCGTCAACTCCATCCGACGGTATCGATTGGCCGCGCCCGCGACCGTGCGTTCCTCACCCGTACGCACACGAACGATCACGATGGAATCCCCGCGCATCCCTGCACGCGCTACTGCCAGCATCGAGTCACCGGGGCTCCACACGGGATTGAGCACCGTTCGTGGCTGCGAGGCCCGCGGAATGATGTCGGTCCAGCCACGCGAAGCAGGATCCCAGCGGGCGGTATGAAATCCGCCCTGCACGATGTCGCCCGTGTTGCGCACCCGGAACCGCCCAAAGGTATCGATCGCCTCCAACGTGTCGAGGAAACGCCCGTCGGCGCTGAACCGTGCAAACCGAACGTTCGCCTCCTCGTAGCCGAGTGCGCGCGGATTCACGCGCAACACGGCAGTACCGTTTCGCGCCACGGAAATCGGTGATCGCCCACCAGGGTTGATCACATCATCGAAGAACGGCACCGCCTCACCGATCAGCTTCCGCGCGTTCGGGTCGATTTGCTGCGCGAACACTGTGTTGACGTTGGTTCCGGGCAAGGACAACAGCACGAAATCGTCCGTCGCAGGCACCGTGCGCCTGAGTTGCGTTTCACGCAGGAACGTCACCGTCGAATCGCCGACTTTACCGATCCACGCGAAGTTGGAATTGACGAGCAGGAAGTGCTCACCATCCGGAAGGAATTCAACCTGGCTCTGTCGAGCGGAGTCGGCGGACACGCGCACGCCGAGGGGAGTACAGCCACTCCCTCGGCTGCTGGTGCGGTGCACGATGCCGTCGAATTCAGGGACGTAGAGAATGACATCGTTCGCGCCCCACGATCCGCGGTTGCTGGAGATCGGTGAGGAACAGAGGACGCGCACGGTTCCCGTGGCGAGCTCAACAACCTTCAACTGCCGATCAGCAAAGAATCCGATCCGCGTCCCGTCGGGTGACCAGAACGGCGCCCGAGCCCCGGCGGTTCGCGCGAGATACCGACTGCCGAGCGAGTCGAGCGACCGAACCAAGACGCCGTTCCAGTCTTGGGTTCGCGCAATGAGGGCCACGCGGCCGCCGTCGGGACTGATGGCCACATCGTTACCGCCACTGCTCCACAACTCCCCGGCGCGCGGAAGGAGCTGTGCCAGGATGGCGGATGCCGCACGTCCTGGCACTGTCGCCTGCGTCGCCCATACCCATGTTCCGCCAACGCCCAACACCGCTCCCAGCAGCACGCCCATGGCCTGGATTGCCGGACGCCTCTGGCCAATCGGCGGCTTCGCGGCGGAACGTCCACCGGCCTCTCCCGAGTTGAGGGCCTCGGCAAACCGCGCAGCGCTTGACTGGCGGTCCGCCGGCAGTTTCGCGAGCGCCGTCATCACCGCGACTTCGACATGCTCTGGCACGGTCTCGCGTACCGCACGCATCGACCCGGGTCGCTCCGCGAGGACACGCGCGACGATCGCCTGCACGCTGCTCCCCGAAAAGGGCGCATCACCGGTGAGCATTTCGTATGTCACAGCACCGAGCGCATAGATATCACTGCGCGCGTCGATGGTACGCTCGCCCATCGCCTGCTCGGGACTCATGTAGCTGGGTGTACCGAGCGAGAGTCCCGTTTGCGTCATGCGGGCGCCACCAGCGGTCTGCACCGCCAGCGCGATGCCGAAGTCGGCCACCAGCGCCCCGCCATCCTGCAACAAGATGTTTTCGGGCTTGATGTCGCGGTGAATGACCCCCTGCGTGTGCGCATGTTCGAGGGCGCCGGCCACTTCGCGCGCGATGCGTACCGCGTCAGCGATGGGGAGTTGCTTCTCCCGTTCGAGCCGCGCGCGCAGCGTCTCGCCGCGCACGTACGGCATCACGTAGTACAGCAGGCCGTCCGCCTCACCGCTGTCGAGCAGCGGCAGGATATGCGGATGCTGCAGCCGGGCGGTGACCTTGATTTCGGCGAGGAAGCGGTCGGCGCCGAGGGCGGTCCCGAGGTCCTCGTGCAGGAGCTTGATGGCGACATCGCGCTCGTGGCGGAGATCGTGCGCGAGGTACACGGTGGCCATGCCACCGGCCCCAAGTTCGCGCGCGAAGCTGTAGCGGTCGGCGAGGGCGGCGGTGAGGCGGTCGAGATTACTCCTCACGGTTTCGACGTCGCGGCCTTGGCGAGCGCCGGCCAGTTCAGGATCACTGAGAAACCGCGCATGCCGCCGGTATCGAGCAGCATGTAGAAGTGCTTGCCGTCGGCGCTCGCGTCGAGGGAGAGGATGCCGATCTGGTTGGCCAGATAGCTGCCTTCGAATGCCACCGTGGGCTCGGACGGTTCGCCGGCCGGCGACACGCTCGTCGCCATGATCCGGCGATCGGGCGTGGCGAAGAACAGTTCGCGCGAGTCGGCCCGCCACGTCGGCAGTCGGCCTCCCGTGCGGGACACACGCCGCGCACCAGCACGGCCAGTCACTGGCCGGATGAAGACCTGCCAATCCCCACCAGTGCGCATGGTGTAGGCCAGCCAGCGGCCGTCAGGCGAGACCCGCGGGAACTCCACGTCGACCGGCTCATCGACCAACACCTCCGACGTTCCCGTCACCTCGTCGCGGCGCCAGATGCTGGCCGTGGGATGAGCGGCGGACGAATTCACCTCCCAGTAGGTGAACCGGCCGTCGGCCGCCCGATCATTGAGGCGCGCGAACTTGTCGCTGGCCGGCACCGGCATCGTATCGTCGCGCCAGCTCTCTCCGGCGATGGTGAGCACCCGGGTCGCACGGTGGTTGATGATGTCGCGCATCCACAGCGTACCAGCGGCGCCCCACGTCGGTGGTCCGCGCAGCACCGCACCGAGCGCGTTACCCGGTGCAGCCGCCAATTCGGTGAGGCGCCGGGTGGCGATGTCCAGGAGGCGGATATTGAACCCACCCATCGCGAGTGTCCGCGCATCGGGTGAGAGACGGGCCACCCACGAGGGACTGGTGACTGCCAGCGTATCCATTGTCATGCCGGCACGGTCGACGAATGCCAGCGCCTTCCCGATCCGCTCCCCCGGGCCAGCCATCACCATGGTCCCTTCCCTGCTGATCGAGACGGTTGTCTCCCCCCACGGTGACCACACGGAGGTCGCGACCAGCCGGAGCCCACCGTCGAGTGCGCGCCCCGTCGCCATATCGAAGCGTCGGACAACCGGATCTCCCTCTGTGTTGCTCGTGAGTATCTCGTCGTCGGAGGCGAGCACCGGTTGACGGGTGAGCTGGGCATCCAACCGAACCACCCGTTCGTCGGAGAGGCGCGCGACATAGGCGCTGCCCCACGTCGCGATCAGGAATCGATCACCGTCCGACAGGAAGGTGGGCCGGACGTTCAGCGAGTCGCTCAGCGGGCGACGCAGCGGCGTACACCCCCCACCGTCGACGCGGGTGCGGTTGAGGGTGGAGATACTCGAGAAGACGATGTCGCCCCGCTGGTTCCAGGTTCCGCCGTTGAACTGCCACACTGGGCACAGACGACGCACCTGATTGGTCGCGACGTCGACAGTCTGCAACGCGCCATTCGCATGGAAGCCCAGCGAGCGCCCATCGGGCGACCAAAAGGGATACGTAGCTCCGTCCGTCCCCGGAAGGATGCGCACGTCGAAGCTGTCGAGGCGCCGGAGCATGATGCGTCCGGGGGCATCGCCCACCGTGGAACTGATCACGGCCAGCGTACGACCATCTGGCGAGAGCGCGATCCCCGCGCCGCTGCGATACCAGTACTCTCCCGGCGGCGGGGTGAGGTGGGCGATCGTGAATCCGTTGCCGCCGGATGCGCGAGCGCTCCCCATCCACCACCCGCCACCAACCGCGCCCAGCGCGAGCAGCGCCGCACCGACCACCACCGACCGCACCGAACGGGTCGACCTTACCGGCCCGCTGGTGGTGCGCGCGTTCATGCGCGCGTTCGAACTCCCGTCATCGCGCATCGCGTCGGCGAACGCCGCCGCGGTGGGGAATCGGTCCGCCGGCAGCTTGGCGAGCGCCATCAGCAGCGCGTGGCTGATGTCCTCGGGCACGGTATCCCGCAGCGTGCGGACGGGCACCGGTCGCTCGCTCAATACCTTGGCCACAATGGCCTGCACACTACTGCCGGTGAAGGGCGCTTCGCCGGTGAGCATCTCGTAGGTGACGGCACCGAGCGCGTAGACATCACTGCGGGCGTCGATGGCGCGCTCGCCCATCGCCTGCTCGGGGCTCATGTACTGTGGCGTGCCCAACGCGAAGCCGGTCTGCGTCATGCGCTGGCCCCCGGCGCTCTGCACGGCGAGGGCGATGCCGAAATCCGCCACCACCGCGGCCCCGTCCTGCAGCAGGATGTTCTCCGGCTTGATGTCGCGGTGAATGACGCCCTGCTTGTGCGCGTGGTCGAGCGCGCCGGCGACTTCGCGGGCGATGCGCACGGCGTCGGCGATGGGGAGTTGCTTCTCGCGCTCGAGGCGCGCACGCAGCGTTTCGCCGCGCACGTACGGCATCACGTAGTACAGCAGCCCATCGGCCGCGCCGGAATCCAGCAGCGGCAGGATGTGTGGATGCTGCAAGCGCGCCGTGGTGCGGATTTCGCTCAGGAACCGCTCGGCTCCTACCGCCGCCCCGAGATCGGGGTGCAGCACCTTGATGGCCACGTCACGCTCGTGCTTGAGGTCGTGCGCGAGGTACACGGTGGCCATGCCGCCGGCGCCGAGTTCGCGCTCCACGCGATAGCGGTCGGCCAGGGCGGCGGCGAGGCGGGCAACGGTGCTCACGGGCGCGCGGCCCGGGCGAGGGTCCGGGTCCACTGTGTGACGACCACCACCGGAAGGGCCTCCGGGCGGCGCAGGGCGACGATCATGAGGAACCGGGAGCCGTCGGGGGTGACGTCGTAGTTCAGCCCGCGGCCATTGCTGACGCGGCGCCCGTCGGGACTCCGGAAGAGCAAGGCGGGGGGGCCCGCGCGACCGGCCTCTGGATCGAACGCCGCGGCGAACACCGCATCGCCGCGGCGGAACACCACCTCGCGCCCCCCCCGGGTCCAGCGCGGCTGGTCGCCGCCGTCGGCCGAGAGTTGGAGCCGCCGCCCGGAGCCGTCGAGCGCGGTGACGAACACCTGAATGCCGCCGTCCACGAAGCCGCCGTAGGCGAGCCAACGACCATCCGGGGAGAAGGCCGGATTCCATTCGCCGCCGGTCCCCGACTTGAGGGGAACGGTCGTCCCTTCGCGCAGGTCGAGCAGGAACACCTCGTCCGTCAGGCCGGCCTCGGTGAACGCCAACCGCTTGCCGTCCGTCGTGATGCTATACGGGTGCTTGTCCTTGGCGGACAGGCGCACGGTGTCCGATCGGCCGGTGGTGACATCGGTGCGGAGGAGGTCGTACACCGGGGTCTCCCCGACGTGGATGAGGGCGCGGGAATCCGGCGTCCAGAGCGGGGCGAACGACGCGCTCGTCCCCCGCGTCAGCTGGCTCAGGACGCGCCGCTGGAGGTCCATCGTCCAGATCTGCCGCACGAGGCCAAGGCGCGACATCGCGACGCTGCGGCCGTCGGGGGACAGCCGCGGATCGGACCACTGTCCCGGCTCGGTGAGCGCCTCGCCCTCCCGCCCGCCCCGATCCACCCACCGGAGCTGCGTCTGGACCTTCGACTCGCTCGCTCGCAGGTACACGAGCGTGCCGTCCTCCGCGACGTCATATCCGGCGAAGCCATCGGACTGCTCCCACGCCACGTCCTGGAGCACCGCCGTCGGCTCGCCGCGAATCGCCCCGGACGCCGGATCGAAATCGACGGACATCAGGCTGCTGTCCCGCAGGAAGAGCAGGCGGCCCGGGGCGACGAAGCGCGGGTGGAACGCGTTCCCGAGGACCGTCCGCCGCTCCCGGGTGGCGAGCGTGAGCAGCTCCACGCGCGAGGAGTCGGCGGGGAACGCGTACGTGTAGAGCAGCAGGTGCTTGCCGTCGGGGAGCAACTGCGGCCACCACTGCGTCCATTCCCGGCGCCGTGGGTCGGGGCGCGTGAGCTCCTCTGCGGTCCCCCCGGCGGCGCGCACGCGCCAGAGCCCCCCCCCATTCCTTGAGTAGTATACAAAACCATCGCGCTCCCACCGCAGCTGCGCCGGGTTGGCCCCGGCCGCCAGCGGCTGCGAGGTCCCGCCTGCCGCCGGGATGCGGCGGAGGGACAGGTCCGCCGAGACATAGACGAGCGTGTCGCCGTCGGGGGAGAAGGCGGGGGACATGGCGCCGTCGCTTCCCGTCACGACGCGGACGCGCGCGGAGCCGAGGTCGCGGATCGCGATCTGGCGGCGCCCCATGCTGTCGGTAACGCACTGGGCGATCCGGCGGCCATTCGCCGAGATGGCGATCTCGGTGCGGTCGAACGCGCCGATGCGGAGCGCGAACTCGGTGGACAGGGTGCTGTCGTCGCCGCCCCCCGCTGTGCCGCGCCCCGCCTGCCATCCGATGCCGCCAGCCACGGCCGCCGCCGCGAACGCCAGCGCGGCGGCGCGGCGCCATCCCCCGCGCGGTCCCATGGCGGCGCGGGGGGGGGCCGCGGCCATCGCCCCGGTCCCGGCGCGCAGCGCCTCCGCGAACTCGGCGGCGGTTGCGAACCGGTCGGCCGGCAGCTTCTCCAGCGCCCGGAACACCGCCGCCTCCACAGGCGGCGGCACCGCCCTGCGTTGGTCCGTGATGGGCCGCGGCGACTCGGCCAGCAACCGCGCGACGATGGCCTGCACCGTCGGCCCGGTGAACGGCGGCTCGCCCGCCAGCATCTCGTACGTCACCGCCCCCAGCGCGTACACGTCGGCCCGCGCGTCGATCTGCCGCTCCCCCGTCGCCTGCTCGGGCGCCATGTACTGCGGCGTCCCCAGCGAGAGCCCGGTCTGCGTCATGCGCTGCCCACCCGCGGTCTGCACCGCGAGCGCGATCCCGAAGTCCGCCACCAGCGCGTTCCCGTCCTGCAGCAGGATGTTCTCCGGCTTGATGTCGCGGTGGATCACCCCCTGCCGGTGCGCGTAGTCCAGCGCGCTCGCCACCTCGCGCGCGAGGCGCACCGCGTCGGCGACCGGGAGCTGCCGCTCGCGCGCCATCCGGACGCGCAGGGTCTCCCCCGCCACGTACGGCATGACATAGAACAGCAGCCCGTCGGCCGCGCCACTGTCCAGCAGGGGCAGGATGTGCGGGTGCTGCAGCTTGGCCGTGACCTTGATCTCGGCCAGGAACCGCTCGGCGCCAAGGGCCGCACCGAGGTCGGGGTGCAGCACCTTGATGGCCACCTGGCGCTCGTGGCGCAGGTCGTGCGCCAGGTACACCGTGGCCATGCCACCCTGCCCAAGCTCGCGCTCGACGCCGTAGCGGCCGGCCAGGGCGGCGGTCAGTCGATCACTGGAGGGAATCACGCGTCAAGGATGCGCCCTGGATGGGCATTCGTCGAACCTGGCTGTTCGGAATGACGCCTGACGATCGAGGTGGATCAAGGGACAGCGGAGTATACCGCATGCGCCCCACGTTAGCGAGGAACCGCCCGTCCGTGGGGGAGCCGTCAGCGCTCCGGGAGCGGGTCCGGGGGGCGGCAGCCGGCCGGCGCGCCGGCGCACTGCAGCGTGGTGAAGAGCTCCGCCTGCACCCGCCACCGACCGGATACGTCCCGCTCCCACTTGGCCGTATACCGCCCGCTCGGCCGAGCCACGGCGCCATTCACGGTCTCGCGGCACGTCCAGTGCCCGCGTTCATGGGCGAGCCCCCAGTCGTCGTTCACCGTGACGCTATCGGCGGTGCGGATGCAGGGGGCTGGATCTTCGATCCAGTCGGCCCGTGCGGCCTCCACGCCTTCGATGTGCGCGCTGCGCCCGAACACCGCGTGGTAGTCGGGGGTGAAGAGTGCCGCAATCGCGTTGGCGTCGCGGCGGGCGATCGCGCGGTTGTACCAGTCCCGCGCCGCCCGCACCGCGGCAGGCGACGATCGCCCCGACACCGGGGCCGGCAATAGCCCGGCGGCCGCCGCCGGCACCGAGTCCGGGCGCACGCAGGCCGTGGATTGCCCCACGCACTCGCTCGTCGTGAAAACTTCCGCCTGCAGGCGCCAGCGGCCCCCGACATCACGCTGCCACTTGCCGTTGTAGATCCCGGTGGCGTACCCCGGTGGCGCGCCTGCCGGGACGCCGGCGTAGCGGCATCTCCAATGGCCGGCCTCGTCGGCCAGCCCCCACGGCGCGTTCACCGTGACCTCGTCCGGGGTGCGCACGCAGCCGTAGAGCGAGTCGGTGGCAAAGGTGCTCCGCCACCGCTCGATCGCGGCGTCGGGCCCGTGGCTCTGGCTGCTGCGCCCCAGCAGCACGTGATAACTGGGCGTGAGCGCGGCGCGCATGGCGTCGAGATCCCGTCGCGCGATCGCGGCGTTGAAGGCCTGCCGCGCGGCGATCACGGCGCGGGACGCCGACGTGGGCTGGGCGGGGAGCGGGGCGGCCACGCACAGCAGGCCGAGGAGGACCGGTCCGGCGGCGCGACGAGCGGTTTGCATCATGCGCATCGGGATGGGGGGCGCGGTCGACTGCATGCGCGAGGAATACGGTGGCCGACGGCGCCGAGCCACGACGACAACGCCCGGCATCACGGTTCGGACGTCAACGGATCGACGATCTCGACGAACGGGAAGCGGGAAAAATCCGTATCGCGCGTGCAGATGCGGCGGATGCCGTGCTCGCGCATGAGCACCGCCGTCTCGGCGTCATGCCACAAGTTGCCGGTGATCATCGGCACCGCCGACATGACCTCCGCGAGCACCGCGGCATGGCGATCCGTCGGCGTGAGCATCGACAGTCCCGGCGACTGTTGCACGGCCGCGAGAAACTCGCCGGCGGCAGGACCGGTCCATGGTTTCCGCAGCACCCGGGGATGCGTGACCACTCTGAGAAACTCATAGCAGTTTCCCCATGTGAGATACCACGCGCCGTGCTGCGCGCGCCAGCGGTCGAGGAGGGCGCGGCACCGTGGATGCTCCGGCGCGCTGACGTCGGCCGCGTAGACCAGCACATTGGTGTCGACCACGAACACCTACCGCTCCTCCATCACGCGATACAACGCATCCCGATCGGCCACGTCCACCAGCGCGCCCCCCGAATCGAAGTGCGGCAACGGCGACAGCTCCGGCACCACCGACCGACGCTGCAGGAGCTGCCGCAGCGCCGTCTCGACGAGCTCCGACATGGTCCGACCGGTTCGCGCCGACTCGCGACGGAGACGGTCCATCACGGTGTCGTCAATGTTGAGCGTGGTCTTCATATGGATAACCATACAAATGGTACGGCAGTACGTCAACGCAGCGCAGTGGCGCAGGACGGCGGCTGGTGCACGGTGGTCATGCCGCTGGCGCCGAGCTCGCGGTCGATGCGATGACGGTCGGCCAGGGCGGCGGTGAGGCGGGCGGCACGTCCGTCGCGGGCGGTCATGTCAGCGGGCGACTGCCGGCACGGCGGTGGCGAGCCAGTTCAGGGTGGCGGTAAGATCGACCCCACTCCCCGCCTCGCCAGCGAGCCAGTACCGCTACCCGAACTGGTTCGAGCCGATCGTCGTGGGCCCGCGCCGGTAAACCTGCTGGAGTGACTCCTCAGCCATGCCGGCCACCGACTTCAGTACCGTCAGGGCCGCCTCACGGCGCTTGGAGCCGGGCCCGCACCTCCGCTGCCCAGTTCAGCACCAGCACGACCGGTGCCCGATCCTCCCTGGACTTGAGCATGAGCAGGCGCTTGCCGTCGGGCGCCACGTCGTAGGTGGCGTGGGGGCCCGAGGCCTCGTAGGCACCGGCGAAGACCTGCCGGCGCGACTGCACGGCGAAGGTCGGGGTCGCGGACACCGCCGCAGCCATCAGGGCGTCACCCTGCCGGTAGTACAAGGTGCGTCCGTCGCGCGACCACACCGGCTCGCTCCCCCCGTCGTTGGAGACCTGGATGCGCCCGCCGGGGCCCGGGAAGGGGCGCACGTAGACCTCGGGCGTCCCCGACTCGTCGGAGCTGTAGGCAATCCATTGGCCATCGGGGGAGAACCGGGGGGCCCAGTTGACCGCCTTCGTGACCAGCGGCGTGGGCGGCGCGGACTTGTCCAGCGGCATCGTGATGATGTGCTGGTCGCCGGTCCCCTCGTCGGTGCGATACATGAGGGTGTGCCCGTCGGGGGAGATGATCCCTTCGTTCGGTCCGCCCGGCACCTCGACGAGCAGTTCGGGGGCCCCGCTGCCGTTGGCGGGCTGCCACCAGATGCCCTTGCGCGGCGTGACCTGCCGATAGAGCACGCGCTGACCGTCGGGGCTCCACTCCGGCCGGACGTTGCTGCCGGCGGAGGTGAGCCGGGTGAGGGTGGCCGAGGCGATCTCGAAGATCCAGATGTCACGCCCCTGCGGGCCGCCGATATCGAAGGCCACCCGCCGGCCATCGGGCGAATACCGCGGGTTGCCGAATTGGCGCGGCTCGCCAACCAGGGGCGTGGCGGCGCCGGCCTCGTCGACGAGCACAGCGGTCGTGGCCGGCTGCCCCGGCGAGTACATGAGCGTACCGGAGGCGGACATGACCGGACTGCTCACCGCCTCGAGGAGTGCGGTGGGCGACCCGGTGAGCTTGCGCGCGCTCAGGTCGATGGGGACCGCCATGATGGTGCCGTCGTTGCGCAGGTAGATCAGCCGATCATCCACGAAGCCGAGCGGTCGCTCGGCCCCGACCTCGAGGCGCGTGAGCTTGCCATCGGGGGCGAGCAGGCAGAGCGGGGTGACCGACCCCGCCTTGATGCGCGACTGGACCCAGATGGCGACGATCATCTTGCCATCGGGCGCCATAATCGGACTCGTCACCTCCCCCAGCGTGCTGTCACGACGCCCGATGGGGCTGATCGCACCGCCGGTTGCCGGAACGCGCAGCAGGATGGCCCCGGCGAACTTGGTATCGTTGGTGCGCGAGAAGATGATGTCGCCGGCGGGGGTCCACACGGCGCCGGTGTTGTCGGGGAGAATGCTGCCATCGGTGAGCTCGGTGACGGGGCCCCCCTCCACCGACACCTTGCGCAGCTTGCCGCGCGCCACGAACGCGACCCACTTGCCATCGGGGGAGAAGAAGGGCGCCCGCGCACCCTCCGTGCCTGGCACCGCCCGCGGGGTGAGCTCGTCGAGCCGTCGCACGTACAGCAGGCCGTTGCTCGCCGTGGCGGCGATGTAGGCGATGGCGCTGCCGTCGGGGGCGATGGCAAGCTTCTCGCCGGTGCCGAGGATCGACCCGGCCTGGGCGTCGGCCAGCGGCAGCGAGAAGCGGACCACCGGCAGCGTGGGCTCAGACGTTCGCCGGGTGATGCCGACCGCCGACGCCAGCGCCGCCACGCCGGCCACGGCCCACAGCGGAGAGGAGAGCAGCCGGCGCCACCGCGGCTGCGGCCGTGCGGCGGCGGCCCCGGTGTCGCCCGCGAGTCCCGGCCGTTCGAGCGCCTCGGCCAGGGCCTTCGTGGACGCAAACCGGTCGGCCGGCAGCTTCTCCAGCGCGCGGCGGATGGCCGCGTCCACATGCGCCGGCACCGACGGGCGCAGCACGCTGGCCGGACGGACCGCCTCGGTGAGCAGCTTGGCCACAATCGCCTGCGGATTGGTGCCCGTGTGCGGCGGCTCGCTGGTGAGCATCTCGTAGGTCACGGCGGCCAGCGCGTACTGGTCGGCGCGGTGATCGACGGCCCGGTCGCCCATGGCCTGCTCGGGGGCCATGTACTGCGGCGTGCCGAGCGACAGGCCGGTTTGCGTCATGCGCGCCCCGCCGGCCTGCTGCACGGCGAGCGCGATGCCGAAGTCGGCCACGAGGGCATGCCCGCCCTGCAGGAGAATGTTCTCGGGCTTGATGTCGCGGTGGACGATCCCCTGCCCGTGCGCCTCGCTGAGCGCGTCGGCCACCTCGCGCGCAATGCGCAGCGCGTCGGCCACCGGCAGCTGCGCCTCGCGCTCGAGGCGGGCGCGCAGCGTTTCGCCCTTCACGAGCGGCATCACGTAATACAGCAGCCCGTCCGCCGCGCCGGAATCCAGCAGCGGCAGGATGTGCGGGTGCTGCAGCCTGGCGGTGGTCTTGATCTCGGCGAGAAACCGCTCAGCGCCGAGCGCGGCCCCAAGGTCCGGATGCAGCACCTTGATGGCCACGTCGCGCTCGTGGCGCAGGTCGTGCGCGAGGTACACGGTGGCCATGCCGCCGGCGCCGAGTTCGCGCTCCACGCGGTAGCGGTCGGACAGGGCGGTGGTGAGACGGGATTGCACGTCGCTCATTTCGCCGTGGCTCCGGCCTGCGTGACAAGGCTGTCGACCAGGCGGGCGAAGTTGTGCACGAAGATGATCTGCTGTTGCGCGGTGCTGGTGAGCCAGTAGATGCGCCCGTCGCGCCCCACGTCCCACGACGCCGTGGCGTTGGCGGGCGGCGTGGCGGCCACCGACACCGGGCCCGCGGCGAAGGCGGCGCCGACGCCGACCGCGACCTTGAGAATGGCGCTCGGCCGGGTGTCGTACGAGATGCGTGGCTCGGTGAAGTACAGCGTGCGTGCATCCGCCGACCACCGGGGCGTACTGCCGGCGCCCACCTCCCAGCTGCCGGTGGCGGGTGGCAGCGCCGACACCATGACCACCGTATTGGCGGTCGGATCGCTGGAGCGGCGTGTCCAGGCCACGAACCGGCCGTCGGGGGCAATGGCGGGCGACCCGCCGCTCTCGGCGATGCGGACCGGCGGGGCGCCATCGCGCGGGAAGAAGCGCAGTTCCCGCTTCTGCGCGAGCACGACGCCGCGGCTCCCGATCCCGGCGCGTGTTCCGGCCAAGACCGTGGGGAGCGTGGTCGGGCCATTCTCGAGCCGACGGGGGGTCAGTGAGCCGTCGGCGGGCGCCACCTCGACGGGCACGCCGGCGCTGTAGCCTCCCTGCGACCGGTCACGCGTGAAGCTCACCCCGGATCCATCCGGGAGATAGCCGGCGAGCGTGACCGATCCCTGGAGCGGCAATCGCCGCACGCTCCCGTCTCCGGTCCGAAACTCGATCCCGGCCGATGTCTCCAGCGCCACTGACTGCCCATTGGGGGCCAGACGAAAGTCCCGGGGGTCATCGCCGCGACCACTGATCCATGGCGTAGCGGTGGTACCGTCAAGACGTACGATGGACCAGCTGCCGGGGGGGCGCAGGAAATACAAGGCGTCGCCGCTGCGCGCCGCCACCACGCCGAACACCCCCGATGGCGTGGTGGCCCGCTCCACCACGGGAACGGCCGGCCCCACCAGCGCCATGCGGTCGACATCGAAACGCTGCGCGAGGAGCGTCAGCGCGTCGTTGGCGTATACCAGATAGCGGCCATCGACGAGCGCGTTGGGCACCCCCGGGCCAAGACTCCGCACCGTGTGGCTGCCGGCATCGTACAGGCCGATCTCGATGGGGCGCCCGTCGCGCCAAGAGAGGCTGAAGAGGGCCCCCTTTCCGTTGGGCAGCAGGATCGGGAACCGGTGGTTGGCCTGCCCGGCGGCCGTGTCGGGGCGCGTGAGCCGCTCCGTGCGCGCACCATCGGGGGCCACGCGGAACAGGCCGTCGGCATCGTGGTGAGTCCCCCATACCCACCCTTCCGCATCCACCGCGAGTCCGTAGCGGAGCGAGTCGGTCCACGGGCGCGCCGGATCGCCGTTGAGCGGCAGGATCATGACGCGGGAGAGCCCCGAACTCGTGAACACATAGTTCAGGAGGGCGCGCCCGTCTGGCGTCGGGACCGTGCCAACCGAGGCGTCGGGGAGCTGGAGGTACCGGAAGGTCGTGTCGGCGAAGCGGCGCACGTAGACGCCGTGCCCCGGCGGCCCGTCGCCGATGAAGGCGATCCCCGACCCGTCGGGGAGGAGCGTGGCGCCGATGCTGGTGGCGCGATACGGGGAATCGATGCTGACCGGGAAGCGCAGGACGGGAGCGGAGGCGACGCGAGCAGCGCCCGCGCCCGGTCGGCCGACGGCGTATCCACCGGCTGCGGCCGACATGAGCGCCACCGTCACCGCAACTCGCCCGCCCCATCGGGGGCGCCCCGCTGGCGCCACCGCCGGCGCGGCCCCTCCGGTTGTGGACGAGACCGCCGGGGCACGCAGCGCCGCCGCGAACGCCGCCGCCGACGCATGGCGGTCGGCCGGCAACTTGGCCAGCGCCGTCATGACGGCCGTCTCGACCCCCTCGGCCACGGTGTCGCGCACCGCGCGAATCGACCCCGGGCGCTCGGTGAGCACGCGGGCCACGATCGCCTGCACGCTCGCCCCCGTGAACGGTGGGTCGCCGGTGAGCATCTCGTAGGTGACCGCGCCGAGGGCGTAGATGTCGGTGCGGGCGTCGACCGACTTCTCCCCCATCGCCTGCTCGGGACTCATGTACTGCGGCGTGCCGAGGGAGAGCCCGGTCTGCGTCATGCGCTGGCCACCGGCAGTTTGCACGGCGAGCGCGATGCCGAAGTCGGCCACGAGCGCGTGGCCGTCCTGCAGCAGGATGTTCTCGGGCTTGATGTCGCGGTGCACCACGCCAAGGGCGTGGGCGGCCTGCAGCGCATCGGCCACCTCCATCGCGATGCGCAGCGCGTCGCCAATCGGCAGTTGCGTTTCACGCTCCAGCCGCGCCCGCAACGTTTCGCCGCGCACGTAGGGCATGACGTAGTACAGCAGGCCATCGGCCGCGCCGCTGTCCAGCAGTGGCAGAATATGCGGATGCTGCAGCTTGGCGGTGGTCTTGATCTCGCTCAGGAACCGCTCGGCCCCTAACGCCGCGCCCAGATCCGGGTGCAACACCTTGATGGCCACGTCGCGCTCGTGGCGCAGGTCGTGCGCGAGATACACGGTGGCCATGCCGCCGGCGCCGAGTTCACGCTGGACGCGGTAGCGGTCGGCGAGGGCGGTGGCGAGGCGTGCAAGCGTATCGGTCATACTCAATTCGGGAGTCGTGCGGAATGCGTCACTTCGACGCGTCGATCTGCTGTCGCACCCACGCGATCCAGTTACGGATGATCACCACGTCGGTACGCGATGACTGCGCAACCCGCTTCCACATCAGGAAGCGACCATCGGGCGCCACGTCGTAGGAGACGAAGAATGGGTTGCTTGCGTACGCGGCGGCATCGAACAGTCGTCGGGGCTGACCGAAGTTGGGGATGGACCCATTCACCGGAACTTCCATCATCCAGCCATCCAGCGCGCGGTAGTACAGCGCACGACCGTCGCGCGACCAGGTGGGTTCGCGTCCACCATTCGCCGAAACCTGATAGCGGCCGCCGCCGGGGAAGGGCTGCACATACACCTCCTCGCGCTTTGTGAGATCCGAGACGAACGACACCCACTTGCCATCGGGAGAGAAGCGCGCGGCTCGTTCCTGTACACCCGAGTCGGCGGCCACCTTGAAGAACGCGGAACGGCTGTCCGTACGG
>Ga0315900_10006339_pt1 | contig 15911 bp, 10 predicted proteins | sample LakEriMetagenome_FD_203521 | JGI IMG/M metagenome (GOLD analysis project Ga0315900, IMG submission 203521) | Freshwater fungal communities from buoy surface, Lake Erie, Ohio, United States - Buoy 12 MA114 | ecosystem: Environmental > Aquatic > Freshwater > Lake > Lake biofilm | place: USA: Lake...
CATTTAATCATACAAATTGAAATCATTTAATCATACAAATTGAAATCATTTAATCATACAAATTGAAATCATTTAATCATACAAATTGAAATCATTTAATCATACAAATTGAAATCATTTAATCATATCATTTCATCTGATCATTTTAATCCAATTATTTTATCTTCATAAAAAATGAATTACACAATATTAAATACATTTAATGTTATGTAATTTTATCAATTTAACAATTTGACAATGTCAGATTTTTCTTCAATTATTTTTTCCAATACTGATTTATTTAATTCATTTTTATCTGCACCATTATATAATAATAATTTTACCATATCAGTATAACCTTTTATAATAGCCAATGTTAAAACTGTAATTGTTTCATAGTCATTTTCATCTTCGTCACTACTATATTCACTACTATATTCACTATGAAAACTGTTATCATTATCACTGTCATTATCATCCTTTTTATTATCATCATTATCACTATCATTATTATCACTATTACTATCATTATCACTATCGTCATTACTATCATCATCACAAATATCAATAATAGTCTCATAATCATTATTTTTATCTACACGATATTTTGTATTAATATTAATATACGATTTTGCATTTCTAATAATTAATTCTACGATGTTTATTCTATTATAATATACTGCGGTGTAAAATAATTTATGTGTATTATAATCATTATCATCTGTGAATGTTAAATATTCACATATTTTGTCAACAATATCATATTGATTATTTTTAAACATATTATTAATATTTATACCTTTCATTAAATTTGATACACTTATTCTAATTTTTTTTTTATTATTAATTGCATAATTTTCGATATCTGATAATAACAAATTGAAAATTTTAGGTATATTAAGTATTATAGCTTTATTAAATAATTTCAATGTGTTTTTTAAATTTAATTTTGAATGAATTAAAATAATAATATCAGTGTCAAAATTTTTAATAAATTCTTTTACATGTGAATTGTTATTTACATTTATATCAATATGCATGAGAATCCATTTGATTAAATTAACAAAACTAAATTTACATGCTAAATTGAATAAACATATATTTTTTTTTGAAATTTTACCAAAATTTTTGACTTTTTTTTCTTTTTTAACAACATTTTTATGTGTATATACTATAGTACGATTGTTGCTATTATATGGTATTTCTACAGTAACTGGATTATCCAATTTTACCCGTTCACAGGTGTATACAAATGATTTATGTACACTTCCTCTTGTTGATTCTGTTATTGTTAATGATATTGGTTGTGTATCATTAGGTACGTTATCATTATTATTTTTTAATCCTCTTAAATAAGCAGTAAATGCTTTAGATGCAGCCTGTTTCGGATTAAGTCCACTATATCTTCCTTGTCCAATTCCATCAGCATTGACAAATTTAAAATATCTTGTTGATGATTTTGTAACAGGTTTAATTGTTATATCAATATAATCGCTTTTGGCATTCATTGATATATCATCAGAATTATCGGGATCATCAGTATCATCATAATTATTAGAGTCAACATGATTATTGGTATTGCAATTGTATTTATGTAAATCTTTTAATACTACATCTTCTGACAAAATACAATTTAATAAATTACTGTTGTCATTTAATACTTGTAATATGTCTGTATTTATTAATTTTATCAAATTGCCATTATAACCAGGAAATTTTAAATTAGACAAAAAAATATAATTGTTCAATGTTATGGTGTTATTATATTTATGAATATATTTAGTTAATTTTAAATTTGCAGCTAAAAAATTTATTATTGTGAAATGATCACAGTAATGATAAATTTCATGTAAAATATCTATTGAAAGTGAAGGAATTGACATTTTGGACTGTAAAATAGTATTGTATTTGCTTATCATCCTTAATTAATATTAAATATGATAAAAAATCAATTTTTTTGCCTTTAATTATTTACGTCAACAATTTAATAATTCAACGATTTCATCATATTTTAATACTAATTTATCTAACTTATATCTATATGCACTATTATGTAATAATAATTTTACCATATCAACATAACCTTTTTTAACAGCCAATGTTAAAAGTCTAAATTATTGTTATCATCATCGTTATTGGTATTGCTAATGTAAATAATATGAAAGCTATTGTCGTCTCGATGTATTAAATATTTTTATTAATATCGACAAATTATTTTACATTTTTTAAGATAGATTCCACAATTTTTAATTTGTGGAATCTATCTTAAAAAATGTAAAATAATTTGTCAAATAATTATATATTTTATCCAAAGTGAAACATTAATGTTGTTCATCAGCCTGTGATACACTAACTCTAATTTCTTTATTTTTATTAATTGCATAATTTTTAATATTTGATAAAAATAAATTAAATTCGATTATATTTAATTAAAAATCAATTTTGCGATTATATATATTTTATGTCTTATCATTAAAACGTAAAATATAAAATACAACAACACAATAATTGGAACAATTTATATGAATTATTTATAAAAACTTATTTGACTATTAACACTATTGGCTAACTGTAATAACCCAGTATCACCTTTAAATTGTTCATATATTTGTTGTATTAAATGTGATGCTTTATTATTTTCATTATTATATGTATAACCTTCAATTAATCGAATATAACCATCAACCCATGTAGGGCAAAGTTTTATGGCCATTCTTGCATCAAGTTTACATCTATTAAAATCTTTTTTATGCCTATAAGCAATACTTCGAATATTATAATAATCTGGTATTGTTGGATCAAATGTTATTGCTCTGGTAGCTGCCTCTATTGTTTGGTTAATATCTCCTTTATTTAAATAATGTTTGGCTTCATCAAATTGTACTCGTGCATATCCTTTTTTAGCATCAGATAAACCTATTCTTATTTCAATTTCACAATCTTCATTCATACTTAAACATTTTTCGAAACAATTAATTGCTTCCCAGAAAAAATGTTTTTTTAAAAGTGCTTGTCCTTTACGAAAATATCCTACATACCAGTTCGGATTTAATTCTATTACTTTAAATGCGTCACTTAACGCATCCGTAGCGTTATTTTGTAATAAATGTAAATATGATCTATTTGCATAAAACGTAGGTTCAGAATCAAAATTTTCAATTGCCTTATTGTATATTTCTATTGCACCAGCATAATCATTACATTCTTTTGCTTTTTTAGCGCGATATTTGTACATTTCTATTTCATTACGTTCTATAATTGTATCAGGTGTGGTTTCATTCCATAGAGAGTCAACATATGAATTGAGGAATTCTATATCAGTGACGGATTCGGAAACAATATGTTCTCTAAATAATTGTAACTTATCAGAGAAACCAAAATATTCATTTTGTTTAATTATGCATGTTTCGCTAATTAATTTTTCATTTCTGTTCCAAAAAAGAGTTGCGACACTTCTTAAAAAATCATGTGTAGCAATTCCAATAGTTGCCATAGTTATTACATCAAAAATTTTTCTATTATTATTAATCAATATATTTCGAATAAAGCTAATAATTCTTTGTCGAAGTGTTGATGTACCCAAAGATTCAATAAGTGATGCACTCATGTGGGAATTCCAAAGTACCATTAACTCATTGATCATAAGTTCAGTTTGTTTAATAGGGTTATGTATATATTTTTTAATAATTAATTTGGCAAGAGTATCTTTTAATTTTATAGAAACAAACTGAGCCGCTATAAATGATTTATGATTCATTTCATCTAATATTGCCAGTGTATTTTGTGTCAATTTGTCTAATCCCTCTGTTTTATTTATTTGATATATTTTTGTTTCACCAGTTTCTTTATAAGTAAAATGTACATATAAAGATTCTACTTCTCCAGAATTTGATTTATTTGATTCAATACTAAATGTGGGCATTTTTTTCCAATGTGATGGTAAAGGAATTTGCTCTAAATTTATCGCATTTAGATTACGATTTGCAATTATGGGAAATACTCCTACAAAAAAAGGACATGGTGTTGGACTGTTCATAATATCTTTGATAGTGTTCTCCATTATTGAAATATTTTTTTGTGATTCTGTATCTATTTTGTTTAATAAGATTAATAGCTTATATCTGAATGGATTATTATGTTTTGTCTTATCAATTCTACCATATAATTTTTTTATCATTTCAATTTCACGTTCTTGAACTCTCGCATTAGATGCAGAAATGACATACCATATACAATGAATGATTTCATTATTATTTTCTATACTGTCCAAAAAACATTGAATTTCCTTTGTATATTTTTCTTCATTACCGAATTCAATTCCAGGAACATCATATATTACTAATGGACTGTTATTCCATTCATATTTTTCAATATGTTGTGTCTGAGGAAAACCATGTCCAGTTTTTATATCTACATTAAAAATAGCTTTAATTATTGAACTTTTACCGACACCTGATAGACCACCCAATAAAATATATATTTTGTCCTGTTGTTTTTGCGTTGATGTATATTCTTGAATAACGGATTCAGAAATTCTTTTAACTATAAATGCATATGATTCATTTATATCGTGTTCACATTTAAATGATAATTCATCAAATTCATTTGTATTTTTTAAGTTAATATTCGATAGGAAATAATTAATACTTTCATCATTATTAAAATTAACAGTTTTATCTTGATATTTTTTAATTTTTTCAACAATATCAGACATTAATTTTCTTTTACAAAAATTTATTTTATTATCTACAGTGTCTGGATATGTATTATTAATATAGTTTAAATCCAACAAAAATAAATCTGTATATGGTATAAGTATTCCTCCTTTTTTTATGCGTTCTCTCAATTTGATATAATTATCCTTGTTATTAAATAATTCAATCATTTTATCAAAGATAGATTGATGTTTTAAGGAAATACTATCCCAAGTTTTTTTTAATCGCGATATTGGTTTTGACGTTAATGATTTTATTATTATCATACAACCATCAAAATTGTTAAAATTATAACAATGATTCAGCACTGATATAAAATATTCTAAACATACAATTCTTTTATCAATATCAATTTCTTTTAAAATTTCATATGTAATGTAATGTGTAATTTTTAATTTAAAATTATTAAATGTTAACAAAGTATTTGTTTCAAATGATCCTATCATATCTATCGAATCATTTATATTTATAAGATTATATTGATTTTCATTTTGAATACTATTGATACTGTGATTATTATGAACAAGATTTGGCATAGAATGGGATGTTCCACATTGTACTTCACTCAATTGCGTTTGTCCGTATTTGAAATTTTCAGAAAAACTAGATGACGACACCATAAATGGAGTTTTATTTTGTATATGCGAGTTTATCTCGCATCCAGATGCAGATGATTGTTGTGTATATTCAATATCATTTTTATTTATAAGGGAAGATGAATCATAACTTGTAAAAAAATCTAGTAATTTTATTTTTTTGAATAAATTATGTATCATAATTGTTATCTGTTTAGCAACTTCTATATCCGAAATATCTAAAATACAATTGTATTGTTTAATTCTAGTTTGTTTATTGTGAGTTCTTGATCTTTTTTTTTCTACTTTAAAATCCAGGATATCAAAATAATCTTTACTAAATTTTGCATCTGTCATGAACGATAATATTATTTTTTTTATTCCTTCATCAATAAAATCAAATGTATATTCTTTAATCCATAATTTAATTATACTTATTACTCTTAACATAACAACATTATCTTTTTTATTTTTTCCGTCATTATATCGTTTAATTAATAATATTAATAATGTTTCAGGTGTCATAAATGTTCTATAAGTTAACATGAATGTATTTAAATGTTCCGATTTATCATGACTTGTTATCATCATAATTAAATCATCAATAGTTATACCTTTTATTTTTCCATTATCATCATAAAATGGATTCATATTGTATGTACTTTAATATGTATATACAAAATAATTTACTTTGGTTATTAATATCAATTTTTCATTATATATATTTAATACAATTTTATTCAATTTAGATGAATCTAAATTCATCTAAATTGGATAATTGTTAGCATTAGAAAACAATGCAAATCTACAATACGGGCATTTAATTTTGTTATACGATTTTAACATTAAAATAAATGCGCCTAGTGAAATACATTTTCCACCTGCACAATTACAAAATTTAATAGCTTTGTATGGTGGATCATCTTTAAGAACAATACATTCACAATCTTTATTTCTCTGAATATGAAATTCAAATAACATGTCAGTAGTACTTAAATCATTTGTGAATTTTATGAATTTATTAAATTGATCGTCAGGTAGCGATAATACATTATCATTTAATTCTATCATCTTATTTTTAATATTTCCATTGGAATATAAATTATTGTATTCATATTGTAACATTATAATTGTATCTAGTAATTTACAATTTTTTGTACATAGATAATCCAACAAGATTTGCGAATACTTATTACTCTTTTTAATTTTATTCATTCTAGGTGGATGTATCAAAATATTATCAGAATCATAAAGTGGCATTAATTTATCCCACGCCAATAAATCAAATATTTCATCTAGATGATTATTTATTTCTTCATCATTTGAAAGATTTTGTACGGATCTAATTAATTTGATAAATCTTTTATGTTGTTGTTTTAATATTTTTATCTTTTTTTGAAATTGTATTATATCATTTATAGATATTGCATCAGTCACGTATTTTTTTAATTTTTTATTTTCCCTTTTGCGTTTATTTCTACTTATATTTCTATTATTTATTTTAGTAATACCCTTATTTATACTTATATGTCTATTATGATTTTTTTGTTTCATTATACTGTAAATATAAATGTAAAAGTAAATATAAATTTAAATAATATTTCATTTTGCCAGTTTTAATTTAATTAAAATTATTATCAGAATTAGTTAATATGTAGAATTAGGATATTAATATAAAAAGTATAACTGTAACTTGATTTCATTATATTTATGATCATAAATATAATACAAATATGTCAATAGATGTTTTGATCATAAATATTATTCATCAATTGATCAAATGGATATAATTGACAGAATATCATATTCCAAAGAAAATTATTCTATCGTAAATAAATATAATTTGGATTGGTTTGAAGTATTAGATGATGTTGGATGTTTTATATGGAATGTTGTGTGCGATCCTGATAAAATTGAAGTTTTAGGAAAAATAGGTAAATTCGAACGATAACGAAGTTTTGTGTTGTATCGGTGGGATTATCCAGTACATGCCATGTATTGAATGATGCAATGAATATATTAAAAAATATATTTTAATAAACATGGCAAACAAATATCAGATACTGAATTGATAAATTATATATAAAATCATGCTGAAGAAAAATTATTGCGATTGAAAGGCCAATTTATAAAATTCCTATATGAAAATTGATGGCTATGCCATTATATGATAAAATGGTTGAAATTATCAATCTATCAAACCAATCAAAATTAAAAAAAATGAAATCGTAAAAAAAATAAAAATAGGTTCAATTATATTAAATTTAATCTTATTAACTTTAATATAATAATATCATCAGATGAACCAATTAAATCAATTAGATTATGATCATTTAGTTTTTAGTAAAACAAAAAAGGGATACCATTATAACCGCAGTCATTCCAATGAAGTAGATTATTTAGCCAATTTATTGAAAAACAGATATAATACAAATGTTCAAGATAATAAAGTTGATAGCTGTTTTATATTACCATCCGGATTGTGTGCAATAAGTACAATTTTAAATTGTGTAGTTAAAAAAATGAATATACAACATATCATATATGGATCTGAATTGTACAGCGATACACCTGAATTAATATGGTTGATAGCATCTACATATAATGTAGGTCATACAACATTTGATGTTACATGCACTGAATCATTATTTGATGATAAACACAATAAATATAAAGATGAGCCAATAATTTTATTTTTTGAAAGTTGTACAAATCCAAACGGATTTATTTTTGATTTTGATGTTATTCCAAAATTAAGACAACATTTTACAAAGTTAATTATAATAGTTGATAATACTTGGCTAACAAGTGCAATTTTAAATCCATTTTTTTATGATATAGACATTGTAATTACATCTTTAACTAAATATTATAGTGGCGGAACAGCATTAGGAGGAGCTTTATTAGTTTCATCAAAGTTGAATATTATTGTTGATAATATAATGACATGGATATCGTTAAATGGATTGCACACAAGTCCACATAATGCCGAAATTATCACTGAAAATTTATATTCGCTTGATGATAGAATAAAAAAAAGTTCAGATTTAACAATAAATGTATTGGATCATTTAAAATCAAATAATAAAATTGTAAATATATCACATCCATATTTGTCCGATGTTACAATTGATAACAAATATATAAAATTATGGCCATCTGTATTTACATTTGCAATTAAAGCATCCAAAAACAAAGTATTAAAAATATTACAAAAATCAAATATAATAGAACATAAAACATCATTTGGTTCTAAACATACACGTTCGGATCCTTGGCCATATAAACAAGGTGATTTAACAATAATTAGAATTTCAATAGGATATGATGATGATTATGATAAAATTATCAAAGGTTTAGATCAAATTATTGATAATTTATGATTTATGATTTGTAAAATTATAAATCATAAATTAAATTATCAACCAATTAACTGATTATACACCCCAACGGGGGATATAACCGTACGGCGGCAGGGCTTAGCCCTGCGCCGGTGGTTATACAACTATTCGTACTTGATTCATTTAGTTTTATATCTTCATGTAACACAGGGCGGCGTCAAAGCAAAGCTTTGAGCCGATTGTGTTATCCCGCGCAGCGGTGTAAATTATATATTTTTGACAAATTATTGAACAATTCAGTATATTTTTTATCATGTTCATCTCTTGTCTTATCTATTTTTTCTTTAATTGAATCATACTTGTCAGTAACAAACATATCATATCTACCTTTATTATCACCTGTACTATGTTTGAATCTATAATTTTTTCCGCCAATATTTCTTATATTGTCATCATCAGACCATTTATACATCATATGCTCTTTACCATCGGATTCATAAAATTTAATAGATTCTGAATTTAATTCATCGTACAATATATTTAATTCTTCATCATACTGAGTTTTTAGATTTAAAATTTCACTATTCGAATTATTGCGCTTTATATCCAAATATATATTTTTTGTAAATAATCCATTTGTTCTTAATGACGCAATTATTCCATTTAATTTTGTGCAACATAATGATGCTATTAAGAATTGCCTTACCTTAAAATAAAATTCATCTAAATAATCTGTTCCAATAAACAAATCAGTCAAAACATTATCTTTAATTAGTTTGCTGATAGATGGATATAATCTAATTTTAAGTTCAATTTTTGGATTTAACCATTTTAACCAATTAATAAAATATGCAAAACGTAATGTTAAAAATTGCATCCGTATACGCCTTTCTTTATGTTCATCACACAACTCAATATTGAGTAAATTTGAAATTATATTTGGATTACAATTAACATCGCATATTTTTTCATCCCTTATTGTACAATGATCACAGTAATCGCCAATAAAATTAATTGTTAATGTTTTAATATCACTTAATATTGGCGATGTTATTATTTTAGTTAACATTATTAAATCTTGGAATAAATAACCGGGATAATAACTTGTATAAATAAAATCAGCAGATGAAGCAATATTATTATCATTCAAAATTGCCTCAATCAGTTTATCTTGAAAAATATTACGATATTGTCCACCAGTTCCACTTCTAGATAACGCACATAGTGGTTCATAACATTCTGAAAATAAAACAAATGGGTTTATTTTCAGAGTATCCAATAAATTATTTAATTTATTGTCATTTTCTTCAACACTCGTAATAGATTTAATGTTATCTATATTTACACTGAGCAATTCTGTAATGTCATTAGGATTACCTCTTAAAAAATATTTTTCATACATTTGTTCATATTTTTCACATGTCGGTATAGATGATAATTGTGATAATTCGACATAATTTGATGTATTATTTATGTGTAACGCAGAACGGCGACAGAGCAAAGCTCTGTGCCGGTTGCGTTATCCCGCAAAGCGGTGTAACATTTAATTGTAATTAGATATATCAGATATATTAAATTGTTTTCTATATTTGAGTTAATAATGAGTATATTTATCAATTTTTTTAATTTTACACCATCTACGGGTGAAGCCCGATGCTGCGGATGTTTTACACCACATCGGTGGGATAAAACATTCACAGCATCGGGCTTCACCTGTATATTGTGGATGTTTTACAATAATTTTACAAATTTATTATCATCACACCATACATCTGCTAATAAATTATTACATTCTGCATATTGATGTGTACCGCTATTTTTAATATGTATATGATATAGTTTATTTACATATTCGTTGCTTTTTGTAATAGTAGTACCATTGACCCATTGGTTTGCAGGTTTAACAACATCACCAACTTTTACTAAGTGAGCAGATGTTAATTTTAGATCAGCATACGGCATATTATTTCCAAAACAATCTTTTTTGAATGTAACGAGTTCTCTTGTGTCGTTAATATCAAAATAATACAATTTAGCAACTTTGTACAACTGTTTATTTTCACACATAATTTCATCATTTTGATTTAATATATTTAAATGTTTGTAACCATATTTTGTTCTAACATTTGTATTCGGTAAAAAACTATGTAGCCCAAAATTGAACAATAAAATAATATTATCTTGTAATACTTTAAAATTTGTATTAGTGTTTTGATTAGATAGTTTAAATCCATTATTCATTGTCTTTGTCCCATATGGATATAATGTACTGCTATAAGTATAATCTAATAATACGCTATTAGTATTTGGTAATTTTTTTAATTTTAAATTTATTGTGTAATTGACGGTGGAATTTGCTTTTAAACTAAGATTTAAATTTTTATCTAAAACTAATACTAACATATTTAATTTTGGGATACAAGCAGTCTCATCAAAAATTATATTATTACCATCATTATGTTCTTTTTTAGTATCATTTCGTACTTCTTGTAATGTTCTGCGACCTAATGGTTGTGATGTATTATGGGTATTATCAATGGCATAACTTATATTATCGATTATAATTGAATGTTCTTTCTCATCTATTAATTTTCCACCAACCCTATAATATTCTGATAATGGTGAAACATCATTATACGTATTAATGTAATTTACTAAATCAATGTTAATAAATTTCAAATAAAATGCGGCTTTGTTTCCTTCAAGTAAAATGTCATTAGATGTATTATTTCGCAAAGATCCCTCAATTGCAATAGAGGGATTTTCATTATTGACTTTAACCGTATTAACTAAAAATTCCAACATATTTATGAAATAAACAAATATTTAAATTAAAAAAATTAGTTGTAATGTCAGTACACATGGATTTTATTAGATAAAATAATAAAATATTACCACCAAAATTGAATCATCATTAATAATATTTTATTTTGTTTCATTTCATATGTGGAATAAAATAAAATAATATTGATATGATCGGTTCATTTTATATGCGCGATATTACAAATAATTAAATATATATATTTAATCAGAATCCGAATCAGAATTGTTACAATTCTGATGATTATGATGATTATGATGATTGTGATGTTTTTCTTTTTGATAAATCTTGCCGATTAATCCATTTGCTTCACTATTTGGTCCAGATGCGAAAAATATATTTGAATGTTCATGTTTATGATGTTTGGCTAACCCCCATAATCCATCTATTTGCAAATCTCCACCTGTATCATTTTTTAATGTTCCTAACCATGTTCCCAATGAGTCATATGCATTTATCTTTCCGTCACCAAAATTTCCAACTAAAATAGTGCCAAAAGGATATCCCAATGATTTAGGGGCACTTATTAATCCCCATGGCGAATTTAATGCTCCGCCACTAACTAATCGTTTAACAAATGTTCCATTAGTATTAAAAATACTTATATAACCATTACCCGGACCGGCTAAATCATCATTATTTGTGGGTGGGTTTTGTTTGGCATATAATACATATATTAAATTATTAAGATTAACAATATTGAATGGTGCAAAACCGCTGGGTAGAGGACTTGAAACATTTTGATCAACAAATGGAAAAACAAGAATTGGATTAAAACTGCTATCAAATACATCAATTTTATTATTGCGAAAATCAGCAGCATATAAATAATTTCCGGCCATTGTTAATCCTTTATATACAGCACCACTTACAGAATTATTTACAGCTAATACAGTGTTTATAGGATCAACTAATGGATTGTATCCATTAATAGTTCCGTCTTCAGTACATACTAACAAAAAACTAGGTTGACTATTTGAACCACTTGTTATTATAAATCCAGTAGTTAAGTTTTGCACAATTCCAGTAGGTGTTGACTGTGCTGGCACGCCATTAAGTACGTTAACACGATTAAATAATTTATTTCCCTGGAAATCATAATTTGTAATTAATCCAGTACCATTATCACTTACCCATAAAGTATCATTAATTATTGTTATTCCCCATGCATTAACAACATCGACATCTTGTCTATATGCTTGATTTGGTAAATTGGATACTAAATTACGTACATTTAATAATTTTTGCCAAGTGTTACATGGTTTACAATCATGTTTACGGTGATGTTTCGGCGAACAATTATTTTTGTATGGTGTACAGTCTATTATATCATTACATTGTGGAATACACTGCGGAATACATTGTGGAATACACTGCGGAATACATTGTGGAATACATTTTGGCGGACACACATAATTCCAATATGTTTGATAAGGATTATAACATGGATTATAACACTGATTGTAAAAATTTTGCGGATTACAGCGATAATTTGATTGTTTATTGAAATACATTTGTCTACATATAAATAATAACTAAAAGAAATTGTAAAAAGGATAGTATATCAACCATATCATATATTTAATCATTTAATTAATTAATTTTCTATTTAGTTTTTTACTAATTATTTCATTTGTATGTCGCAAAATGAGATGATCGATTTTGGATCATAAGAAATACAAAATGCAAGTTCACAAAAATATTGTGAACTTACATTTATACAATTTATTAATCTTAATTTGATCTGACAATCTAAAAAGTATTTTGCTGGTATTTAGATATTTTATCACAAAACTGAAATATTAATACAAATTTTTATCTATCAATAAATCGAACAAAAATTTAATTTGACCATTTTCTACAATAATATTCCTGTTAGATTTAATTCCATTTAAATTTATTTTTTGTAGTTTACTTTTTTTGCCTAATAAAATTTTTAAATCGTTACCATATAAATCTTTTTTAATATATCTGTTGAGAAAAATGGAAATATTATTTATTTTTTGTAATTCACAATCTGATATGTTTAATTTTATATTTTCTGTTGCGTTAACTACATGAATTATAAATATTTCATTATCATATTTTGAATTGTTTTGAAAAACGCTGCTGTTATATACAAAACTCCTTTCATTGTACTGTTCATCATCGGGACAAGGTTGACCATTTATTGTAGGAATAAACAATTTGGAATGATGAAGTAATGGACATATATATCCGAATGGTAAAATTTTTATTTTTCCGCGACCTACAAATTCGTATATTATAAATGAATAATCATTTGAATGTTGTTCTATTGATAATTTTGCAACATTATGAATATCTATAGTAATATTACCATCGACGTTATTAATAAAATATTTTTTAGACGGAACTAATGTTATTTTATAATCACCAACATCATGCACGTGCAAATTATCATCTAATTTGTTTGATAATTTAATGTTATCTTTTGTTGAAAAAAATGGATACATGCCATTTGAAGTTTGTTGTGTTTCTAATTCATTAAAAAAATTGGCAGTTTGGCTCATGTCTACTGGAATAATATTTTTTATGTCATTACTCGGATTATAAACAGGAAGTATTATTGAATTATTTGCATAATTATCATCCATATCTATTTGTAATTGATGGACAACTAACTGTAGCGGAATAATATTTTTTTTGATATTGTTTTCATAATTTGATCTAAAATTATTTGCAATATTACCGTGTATTTGCGTTTGTTTTTGAATTTTTTCGTATCCTATGACAAAACATGCTATTTTAACATCTGATATATTTTTAACAGGATATCCTATTATTGGCATATCAAAATATATCTATATGTGATAATCAATATATAAAAATAAATTTTATTTAATTATAAAAATGGACATCAACATGAATGCATTATATGGAGACATTAATTATGTCGAAGATAGAAAAGAAGCTAGAGAAATAATTAAAAATATTGTAACACAACTAGCAAAAAAAATGAATGAAAATATAAAAAATATTAAAATAGAACACCCTATAATTAAATTTAAAAAATTCAACGGTAGAAATAAAGTAACGTGTACTCCAGAAAATTGTAGTTTGCAGTTACCTTGTTTTTATATTGTATTTATGAGTTATATAGGAAACTACTATGTATTTAGATATGGATATGTAGGCAACATTGAAAATTTTTATAATAAATGTACCAGGATTTACAGACAATTTGATTTAGTTTATGTTGAAGGTTATGAAACAACATTTGTAACACATAAAAAAAAAGATAAAGTATATACAGATATTGAAAAAAATTATGTAATGAACAAATTTAAAAGAATGCTTAGAGAGAAAGAAGTATTTACAACGACGTTTGAACTTGATAATTGTCATGAAATAAATATATTGGCATTAGAAAATGTTAATGAAATTTATTCTATAATAAACATTTTGAGTGATCTAATTGGTCAGTACGATTGCAGAATAATTAGATATTTGAAACAACAAATTATTAATTTATCAAAATATAAAAATACGTCTAAATCAAATATAAAAGGTGGTAATATTGCAACGGCTACTAAACAAATTAAACAATTAAAATTAAAATCAGATACTGGTGGGAAAAAATTAGATGAACTTAAAAAAGATTTATACAATTTACAAACTGAAAACGAGCAACTAACCAAAAAAATAAATTCTATGGAGAATTATATTAAAAAATTAGAAGATAGGATTGAAAATGATTAATACAATCAATAAATAAATAAATAAATAATAAATAAAAAAATTGAAATTTTATCTCTTTGCTAAATCCATATATATTTTACTCATATTTTAGAAGAGAGTAAAAGTGTTACAGTTGAATACTGTGATTGATATTGATAGTAATACTATCTATTTTAAATTTTGAACGTTTTAAACTAATTAAAATGAACGATATTAACGATAAATCTGTGCAATTTAGCAACAATAATCAAAACAACAAAGTAACACCCAAAAAGAGTGGCCAAACAAAAAAGGCAGGTAAAGGCGCAATTACATCAATGACATCAACCGCAACAACTACTTTGAAACCTGAAATTACGGCTGATTATGCTGACAAATTGTTTTTTGCATATACATGGTTCTTTGCATTGATAGTTGTTGAAAATGATATATGGAACACAAAAATCATTAACTGGCAAGTAGATACCATCAAAAAATTCTGGATGTTCGTCAACACCCATTTGTCCGTTATAATCAACTCTAATGTTGATTATACGGTGTTCTTTCGTGATGGATTCAGTCCAGAAATTGATGAGGTGAAAAAAAAATTGAATGGAGAAAAATGTTACAAACTTGAAGTAAGATCCCATCCAATTTATGAAAAAGAAGTTATGGACAATGTAATCAGAGATTTGTTGATGTGGATTGTTGGAAATACATCAGGAGCCAGCGAAAATATAATTGCTATTTTCTTTCTGAGGTATCATAGCAATAAACCATCTCAACATACCAAATCATTAAA
>Ga0315900_10006341_pt1 | contig 15910 bp, 8 predicted proteins | sample LakEriMetagenome_FD_203521 | JGI IMG/M metagenome (GOLD analysis project Ga0315900, IMG submission 203521) | Freshwater fungal communities from buoy surface, Lake Erie, Ohio, United States - Buoy 12 MA114 | ecosystem: Environmental > Aquatic > Freshwater > Lake > Lake biofilm | place: USA: Lake...
TTGAACAGCGGGCGGTGCCGAAACAATTTCGTCCAAGAAAACGATTGCCTTGCTATCTGGATCATGAGGCAATTCACTAGGAGGAGCCCAATTCATGGTACCATCTTTTTCATTAAGATAAGGCATTCCCTTAATATCCGTTGGATCCCAGAGAGCCAATCGAATATCAATTACTTCGCGACCTTGCTCTGCACCAATTTGTGCAACGACGTCGCTCTTGCCGATTCCTGGAGGACCCCAGAGCATGATTGGACGGCGCTTAGCGATTGCTCGCTTAATAGCCTTGGTTGCAGATTTTGGAGTGATGGTTCTGATTGTGGTATTTGATGTAGTAGCCATATATTTGATTGATGTTTAAGTTTAGGGGGTTTCGTTTTCTTATTTGATGTGTGAATATTGTTTTAAAGCAGCGACAATTTCTTCTTTGCCTTGCCAATGATATTGTTTTACATAACGACGAATTTGCTTAAGATTTGTAACGATAATATCTTTTGTTACAAAGCGAGAAAGCATTGCAAGACTTGTTTTAATATCAATAGCAGTATCTCTTGTAAATTCATAGGCAGGAAGAGGCATTTGGGCAGTATTGGTAGCAATACCATTTGAAAAATAAAAATTTAAAATTTCTTTGCGTTTAGAAAAATGTTTGTATGTATTATCATCTTTCTTTACATAAAGTCCTTTATATTCACTTTTAGCATTGAATAAAGATGCATCCCAGTAACCACCTTTTGCAATAATCGTATAATGCGGAGATCTCCATGTTTTTCCAATTCTCCATTCATTACCAAATGGATATTGAGCAACTACTTCTTTTTCACAATGAAATCCATCAGATAGGATAGAAAAATATCGACATTCTTTTGATTTAAAAAAATCAAACAGAATATTAAAATTATGCTTTTCATCTTTTTCAATTTCTTTATTCAATGTAAAAGATACTAACTTAAGTTCATCACGATATTTTGATTCATATCTTGACTTTCTTTTAAGTTGATCGAGCTTCTCAATATTTTCTACACTAAACATAAAATTAATTTAAAGGGTTTCGAAACCATCTATCTTAAATCATGCAAACATTTCTTCCGTATCCAGATTATGAAAAATCTCTGAGAGTTCTTGATTATCGAAGATTGGGTAAGCAAAGAGCAGAAGTCTTGGGTATTTTGCGATCATTCCAAATGAAGCCGGATCAAGACAAGACATTAGGCTTTAGAGATCCATGCAAATGGATGTGGTGGGGTCACTTTAATCAACTAGTAGAATATGGAATTGTTTCTTGTCGTGAATGGAAGCGCAGAGGTTATAAAGATAACACAGAAGACCAAATTGCTTTTTATAAAGACTTCTTCTCTTCTAATAATGAATTACCGTTTTGGTTTGGAGACGAGGAAATTCATTTTACTCATCAATGTGTTTTAAAAAGAAAAGATCCTGTATTTTATGGAGATGTCTTTCCAAACGCTGATCCAGAAGTAGGTTATATCTGGCCAGATTGTAGACATGGGTTAAAATGGAGTAAATAACAACATGAGTTCCTTTAAACAATTCTATACAGAGACTATTAACAAATTTAATACTGAATGGCAAGATGCTAGAACAGATGCTAAGAAAATTAAAGATGTTGATGAAAAAATTGCTTTTGTTAAGAAATTCATTAATGAAACACCTACAAAGGCTAATCTCGGTAGAGTCTTAAACTGGGCTAGAATGACCAAATTAGGGTATTCAATTTCACCTGAAAAGCAGTCCAAATTTGATGATTTTATTGATTATCTAGAAAGGAATGAAGAAAAATATTCTGGAGAAGACAAAGATGTAGATCTCTATGACATTTCAGAAGAAAGATTCAAAAAGATTTATAAGGACTTAATCAGAAGAAGAAATGATTTTCAGCATGGCGGGAAGAGACCAGAAACTATGATTTCTTATCTTTCCAAGATGAAATCTGTAGCTAAAGAGCGTGATATTGAATTACCTACTGATAAACAAGATTAATCTGTATCTCTTAATATGCTTTTATTTTTTTAATATTTGCATAAATAGTGATACTGACCATGCCGGAGTATAGTACGATAAAAATAAAACGAAGAAGGGTAGGATCTGCGGGGGCCCCTTCTAGTTTAAAAAATGGCGAACTAGCCTTCAATGAAATAAATGATGTTCTATACTATGGTGGTGGTGAAGACGGTAATGGTGATGCTACCAATATTATTCCTATCGGCGGTAGAGAATATTATACTATTTCATATGATATTAATACCCCCGAATCCTTAGTAGGCGGAGAAGATGTCAATTACTTTACAGTTCCATTCAATCTTAATGTTGTTGCTTGGACTCTTTTAGCTACGGTTACTGGATCTGTTCTGCTAGATATTCAAACATGTAATTACGACAATTATCCTAATATGGTTTCTATCTGTAATAACAATAAACCATTTATAACCAATGATATTAAGAATCGTGACTTAGATGTTCTTGATTGGGAAGAGTATCTTCAAAAAGACAATATATTAATAATAAAAGCACTGTCAGCGGAAAATATTGACCGCGTGACAGTGCTTTTAAAATGTGAGAGGGTTTAGAACCCAATCATTACTACGAAGGTATTCAAATAGCTATCTTGAACCTGAGAAGGTTCGGTGCTATATAAATATCCAACGGGTGCACCCATGGACCAGAATTCTTGTCCACCCAAATCCTCTCCGAGTGACCCAATACTGGTAGAGCCCTCACCCTCATACCAGTAATTTAAATTTCCGTCTATATTTGTGTTTGCCATATATTTTTATTGGTTAGTTTAATTTCCAGTCATCTATGAAGATTGATCCAACAGTGCCGTCACAATCTACATAAAATTCTATTATTCCATTTCCCGTTACAATCGGAGTTGTAATAGAAGCTTCGGTATATGATGTGGTTTTAGGGAACGTATATGCTACTTGATCAGATGTGAATCCTATTGATGAATTTTTCTTGATCATCAATCTTGGACTATTTCCATTATAATCATTAGATACTGCTACCTTTACCTTTATTGAAACATCATTGTTATTATCTATTGCAACATATTTGCTACCTGATTTGAATTTATCAGATGCTGAATATGGTGTTAATTTCTCTGCAACGTTTCCGGCTGATAATGTTGTGTCAGTACTGCGTTTTCCTAATCTTGTGTAAGACTCATGACTACCAACTACGCCATTCTTGTTCATGAATACTACACCTGCTGTTTTAATATTTTGAACAGGTAAGCATGATAGGTTTTGTACTCCAGCACTTGTAATTGTTGTATTAGTGAATTGATAAGAACCTAATGTAGATCCACTCAATGCAACTGAATACCCAGTAGCTATGTTAGTAATAGTAGAATTATCAAAGTTGAAATTTGAAAACTCTGTATCTCTAATGTATAATGGAATTCCCGTGTAAGCAGTTGTTAAAGTTGAACTCTTATTCAAAGTTACATTATTAAAGTTTACTGGATTATAGCTCTTAGATGAATGAATAATTACATTTGGATTATTACTGCTCATCAATGATGTTAATCCATTAACTTTTGTAACTCCATTACCAAATCTTAATTGAGCATTATTGGTTGTGCTATTTGCTATATACACACCAGATAAAACAGCTGCCATGTTATTAACAATAAAACCAATGGTTTTATTTCCGACGATATACAAATCTTTTGCAGTTACAGGTACCGCTTCTTTATAATCTGTGTTAGTGCTGCTAATAGATATACCGAACGTAGTGTTATTAACACTGCTAATATTTGATATTGTAGTATTTTCTAAATTAGCAACAGATCCATCAATATACAGCCCACCGGCAGTATTATAATAATTTTGTATATTGCTAATGCTTGTAGTTCCTGTTTTTACGGTTCTCTTATATAATAGAACCGTATCACTATTCACAGTGAATGGTGCAGTAGGTACTGTTATGTTATTTTGCGAAGCATAGACTGCAGATGTTAATACGCGGAAGCCATATACTGATTTTGAACTTGCATCTAACGTTGATGAACCTATAGCTATGCCAGCAACTGTACCATCAAATTCAAAATTTGAAGAATAGGTACCTAATCTCTCACCATTGAAGTATAATGAAACAACACCATTTTCTCTGCATACTGCAATATGATGCCACATACTAAGTGGTGCATATGGAACTGTAATACTGATTTTAGCAGTACTGGTACTTTCATTGGTGTAGAATTTCAATGATCTAGTATTGACTATATAAGTCAATTTGATTGATCCTATTCCTTCTACTCCTGGGTTAGTAACAAACAAACGCGATTCTTGTGTACTAGCAGCATTGAACCTATAGAATCCTTCTATGGTAAAGTCTTCATCAAAGAAGTAATTTACATTTTTACCCCATGTAATAGATTTGGTATAAGTACTGCATGTTTCTTCTGGATATGTTGATCCAAATGGCGAATCAAACAAAACTGTGTTATTTGTAGCTTCGTCGGTTACAATAGCGTCAGCGTTTGTTAGGTCAACATTTTCACCTTTACTTGGTGTTGCGAGATATAAACCTTGTGTTGTGTTCAACCAATTTTTAATACCACTCACATAACCATCTACGTTATCTAGATAAGTACCTCTGCTAGTATTAGACATAGCAACATTATTCGCCATGACTACATCAGAATTCAAAGATATATTTTCTAGACGCAAACCATTTAAGCTTGAACGCAATAATAAGTTGTTTGAGACATTTGAATTATATAATGATTTATTAAAGCAAAGACCGTCACCTGTTTGTTTATAGAATGTGTTGTTTAATAAATTTAAGTTATAACATTTATCAAACAAATTATTTCCATTTACACTAGTGCCGCCAGTACCATCAACAAAGCATCCAGATAATAAAGCATAGCCATCTTGCTTAACATTGAATATTAATGATTCTGTTGTAGCACCATCTCTACCAAGATTTTCAAATTTCGTATCACAAATATAACTATTTGATGTTTTATCAAATTGTAGCCATCCGCGGCGGGATGAATTCAATCCCTTAATAGATATATTTCTACCAGTATTTACAACTGTTGGTATGCCATCGTAATTTTGATGAACATAAAGTGATGCGGATGTTGTAGATAATCTATTGTTCACAACTGATCTTGCGGTTAATTCATCAAATTGGGACGCAGAAGCTGATGTTGGTAACATTATCAAACTATCTCCAGATAACCAGTTAACTGGTGTTTCAGTAGATGTGAATACAGTTGAACCAACCGCATGTGATCCCGTTAAGGTTATATAACCGGTTTTAGGTAAACCAGCAACTTCAAATCTTCCACCATGCATTACATGAATTTTAGATTCTACTAAATTTACTGTTTTATTATATCCCGAACTTGCTGATAAAGTAAATTTACCGCCGCCACCTATTTTCAATCCTCTGTTTGTTACATTTATGGTTGAATTGGTATTTGCGGGTGCGGTTAATATACCACCGTTTTGTATAGATATGTTATTTAAAACAGTATCACTTAAACTATTATTAATAGTTAATTGTGTATTATCATTTCCATTTAAATATCCTGTTATAACAGTCTTTTCAATAGGTCCTGGTTTATAATATAACGTATCTTTAGCATTGTTATAAAGGAATACCGTGTCCGCTGTTGCAGACAATGTTGAAGGAACTACAACTGTTGTTGTATTAAAATTACCATCATATAAAGCACGACCATCGATAATTCTTGTATTATAAACATCACCACTGAATAACCCAACATATCCGCCTAGGCCATCAAAATCTAATATACCCATATACATTGATCTGGTGGACAATGCAGCCATATTACTAGCTATGCTAGCTGTTGTAGCTGAGGTCCTAGTACCATTAACATAAAGAGATATATCATTTCCCTTGCGGCAAACAGCAACGTGTGCCCATGCACTCAATGTCCCAGAAGCAGAAAGATTTGCAGCGTTTGGTAATAAAGTACATCTTAATTGATATGTATTGTTTAAGAAACCCAATGAAAGATCTTGTAATGACCATATGGTTCTTTCGTAAGCACCTACTGCTGAATTATGTATTGTACCAGTAACCGGATATACATATGTTTCAATAGTCCAGTCACCTTTCATTTCAAATCCTGTAGTAGGTATTGTTATGTAAGAAGAACTAGAAGGTGTGAAACGTGAAGAAGAAGTACCTGGCGTAACTTGTGCAGGAATCCTCGAAGAAGAAACAACATTATTGAGTGTAACATCACCTGTACCGGGATTTGTTATAGCACTAGATAATTTTTGTGTTTCACCTACAATCATGTGGCTATTAATAGGAGCAATAATATTGTTTAATTTTTGATAATATACAACATTTCCTAAACTATTAACACCAGTACCACCATCACTAATTAATGAGGGGGCACCAGTCGGTAATGAATAGTTACTTGTGTGTACACACTCGCCATTAATTACTCTTAATCCAACCAATTTACCTTGATATCTGCCTTTGTTCAAAGAACTATCCCCATATATACCTACGTATGAATTGTTCAGAACACCAGATTTATAATCAACAGTGTTTGTCACAGATGCATCTAAAACACCATCTCTATACAATGACAATGTAGATCCACTTCTACCAATTCCCACATGATGCCATGTACCATCAGCATAATCAAAATTAGATGATAATATATTTACATTGGAGAATAGTTGTAATTTTCTATCAGATCCGGTCGCATTTACACATACTTGTAATGCACTAACAGAGCTCACACTACCTAATGTCAAAATTCTGCGGCCAATAGTATCTGTTTTCCATTTTTCAGTATTCATCCAAAAGTCAATCCAGAAGTCGCCAGAGAAATCAAAATTGGGTGAAGGTGGTATTACTAAGTAATTTTTATCTGCTGGGCCATTGAATATTAACGCATTGTCTGTGTAGTTGCTATTAGAATTAATTGTTTCTGCGAGTGACAATCCAAATGCACTTCCTTCGAGTAATACGTTATTATTAGCAGATGCATCATATATTCCGGCTGCGGTTCCCTTTACTAGGAGGTTTGGTGGTGTTGTTAATGTCTTTGCTCCGAATCCTAACGATACTGTATTGTTAATCGACAATGAAGAATTTGGTGTATCAAATGTATCAATGTACAATGCTTGTCCTTTTACGACACGAACATCAGATATATATCCGTTACATGTTTCTCCCATGATTAACGAATCACTATCGTTTTGCAGATTTAATCCTGTATAATAAGCACTATCTACTAATTTACCATTGATAAAGAATCTATAAATATCATTTTTCTTTGTCAATGCAAAATGATTCCATTGTTTTAATGTATTAGCTGTTGCCTGCAACAATATTTCTGTGGTGTTATTATTACCTAATTTAACAGCGGGTGTAGTAGTATTCGAAAAATAGAAAGATACACCATCAGCTAAATCAGTACTACCAGAGAATGTTTTCAATATGTTACCAGATGCTACTAATGGATAGTACCAAAATTCAACAGTAAAATCACTAGTACCGAATGTAAATTCATTATTCCTTTCACTAACTGTAGCTAAGTCGCCAGTGCCATCAAAGAAAATACTACCACTATGTGTATCTTTTAAATACTCTTGTTCATTGGTAAATGGTGTACTAACACTAGAAACAGCTGCTATAATAGAAGAATTACCTGCAATAGTAGGTAATAATTTTTCTGAAGCAGGTGTTGCAGTCTCGTTACAATATAAAAATGCAACATTAGATAAGACCGGAGTAGTAGAAGGTGTAGCGCCACCATTACTGGTCTCTGTTAAGTATGCTGTTGGTGTTGTGAACTGTGTTGTGTATAGAACTTGATTTTTAGTTAAACGCAAGTCTGTAACGAATCCATCATGCCATCCATTGGGTCCTCCACCTATGCGCAATGATCCAGATGCGAATTCAGTACTGTCTGATGTGGTTCCTACTAAGGTACCATTAACATACATTTTCAATGATCCCGATTCACGGGTAATTGCTGTGTGATACCATCTGTCTGCACTTAACGCGGTATAAGATACTAATGGTATTAAAGTTGTAACACCAGATGTACCGAATTTTACATTATTATTTTCAATAAAAAGATTGAAACCATTTTCAGATCCCACACTAGCTATATTATTACCAGTTAGTGTTTTTGTGTTAAACCAACATTCTAATGTAAAGTCTTGATTTGAATTTATTTGATATTTTGTAGATTCAGAATATTCAATGATATTTACATCAGAATCAAATGAAGTGGTGTGTATATTATTTACATTCCAAGCTGGGCCACCCAATCCATATACAATATCATCTGAATTTGATATTGTAGAAATTCCTGTTTCATCAACTATGGTTCGCGTTAAGCCAACGTCATCTGCATTGATATAAATAGCTGCCTTTTTGATATCTTTGTTATTGGATGGCGTAAAGTTTGATGTATATATGGCATCCATATATAAGGTTATATTATCCATGTAACCATGGAAAGGATATATCGGATTTAAATCAACTAAAGATGCGCGAGCACCAAAATGCAAGCTACTGTTATTAATTTCAGCATAATATGTATATAAATCATTTATAACTACGGATGGCTTTGATTGTACTAGTTGCCCGTTGCAATAAGTATTAAAGGTATCATTATTTTTAACTAACGCAAAATGATACCATGTATTGGCTGTAAATTGACTTGCTGATAAGAATATTAGCTTTGTGCTGCCTTTATTGAATTGTACGTTTACTTCATTTGTAGAACTTTTGAATATGCTAAATGGCGCACCGCTGGAATTAGTTACATCACCTTGCTCAGCAATTTGTTCATTTGTCGCAGCTCTAGTAAAATATATATCAAATTCCAGAGTCCAATATGGATCATTAAAATAAATTTGCGCAAACTGATTATCAATGGGTTCAACTAATGATTGAAGGTTAGTGGTATCAAAACGTCTAACCGTTAGTATACCCAAATTAGCACTATTAAAATATATGCTACCGTTTCCATATTTTTTAATGTTTGTTGCTAAGCTAACTTTACTGGATGTTACTATTTCATTTTTTGATGGATTAACACTTCTGTCTTTATACAAAACATTACCATAGCGTGCTGCTATTAAGGTTTTCGTATTAGATAATGCATTTAACGGTGTGGTAGGTACTGTAAAATTTGTAGTATATAACGTTTCTGCCGTTATTCTCAAATTTGATAATACACCTTGAATCCCAGATTGTGAGGTAGTTGAATTGGGATCCACCCCGAAATATATAACACGATCTAATGCCCCAGAAACAACAATAGTTTTCATTAGCACACCATCAATAAACAATCTAATATTATTGCTGCTATCTCTTGATATAGCAAAATGATGAAAATCATAATCATAAATGCTGTGAGATTGTGCCGTCGCCTGCATATTTTTTTGCGCAAATAAATACATTTTTAATGTACTGTCATACATGAAAAATTCAAATAAATTATTTTGAACCAACATTACTTGTTGCAATAACATTAATCTAGCAAAAAATTCAATAGTAAATCCACCCGAAATTGTTGCAGGTAAGGTTACTTTGATATGAGATTTATCTAAATTTACTCCCGTAGTAAGATAACCGCCACCCATATTCAGCTGTACATAATCCTGAGCATATGGAGATTGTGTTATAACTGAAGGCGTACCGACAATTGACAATTTCTCCGATTTGTCCTCTAATCTATTTTCACCATTTAATATTAATAATGAAACATTTTCAGAATCTGGTGTAACTGATGGTGTAGCACCGCCGTTATTTTCTCTGCTTGTGTTAGATGTTGGCAGTGAAAAATTCGCACTATAAAGTGCACTATTTTTGGTAATACGCAAATTATACAAATGCCCGTGCATGTATGGTGTACTTGCGGTTCTATCTTTTCCTATGAATAAAGTATTTTTAGCAAAGTTTTTATTTGCAACAATATTAATCGTTGTTCCCTTTACTCCATTTACATAACCATTTAATGTGCTACCATTTCTTACTATAGCAACATGCTGCCACTTATCTTGTTCTAATGTTAATTCTGTAGAAACTCCTGATATTTGTAATACATTAGTAGAACTGATATCAACGTTAAAATCCACAAATGATAAAATACGATGCTGTCTTTCTTCTTTTAAGAAGACCCAGAAATCAATAGTAAAATTTGCTGTAGAAAGATTAAACGATTCGCTACTTGGATAAGATATATATCCGGAATCATTAGTAAACCAGGTCCATGATTTTACATTATAAGGATTGAATGATCCTTGTGTAGTGTTGCCTGTTGCAACGATATCTAAATTAGAAGCGTGATCGATTATAGTTTCATCTAGCTGTGGTAATCCATATAAAAATAATTCACCATCGCTACTTGCAGACAATCTCAAATAATAGCTACTCCCATTAGAAGTAGCTATACTATTATCAAATTTTATTGTTTGCCAAATTTCTGATGCGTCTCCATTAATCCCCCCAGTATTGTCACCGGCAGGGAAATTACTTATTGGCACAACAAAAGAACCTAATTCTGTATTATATGAATCATATAATTTACATGAAAGTTTTCCAGATGCATTTTGTGATCTAGATTTCACATTGAATGATACACCCCAAATATTTGAACCATCAGCAGTAAATGTACTGATATCTATAGGAGTATTACCTATGCCCAAAACATCTGTTTGAGATGTAGTGTCAGCATTGGTTATCGTTCTTGCAAAAATGTTATCGGTTAAATTACCGCTAGCAATTGTAAAAAGTGTTGACATATTGTGTTGTGATTAAATTAAAATGTTGTGGTTTGCCATTTGGCTATGTGTAATTGATTTCCCGCCTCTGTCATTTCAACGAAGGTTTCGAGATAAGCTTTTTGATTCCATGTAGAAGTATTTTGATTTGATAGTGATAAAGTAACTGTGCTCCAACTACCATTTGTACTTGGTAATTGACCGATCACTGCCTCTTCATTTATCCCCAATAAAGAATTTTTATCCACTTTCAAACATGCACTACCATTATATGATTGTGGTGTTTTATAAGTTAATGAAATGCCTCTTATATTAGAACTGGGTGAAACAGGAATCATTTTTAATGTACTTTTTACTGGATATTCACTTGATATGGATTCTAATTTTTCGGTAGGTGTGCCCATATATGTTGCTGAAGCATCTAATGATACTTTTCCACCGCGCGTCCAGCGATAATGTTCATTTGCATTATTATTTGCATATTGAACCGCAAAACCCGATTCTTTATAATTATATGGTTGATAACCTTCTACTGTTGTAGCATCTACAACCTCATTGAGGAAATTGCACTTACTAAAAACATAAGATCCTTCTACGAAATCTACATCATTACCCAATACTAAAGGATTGCCTAATGTGGATAAATCTGAATCATTAATTTCTAATTTTTCAAATGTTGAATTTGACAGATCTATTAAACTAGATGATAGTGTATTATTTGATGCGAATTTCATTCCATTTAATGTTAATGGATAGCGTGATTCAGCATTCTTTAATTCTATGAATGAATTGGGCATCACACTGTATTCGCCAGCTAATTGACTATTTAAATTGAATAATGTACCGGCGTCTGTTGCAAATGGTGTTAATGAAGGATTAAATTCTTCTCTGTATTTTACACCATATGCTATTTTAGCGCCGCAAACATATCCGCACAATGATTCACCAAATGTTGTTCGAGTAAATGGTCTAGCACCAATATATACATTGTATGTTCCGGTATTTCTGGGTTGGAAAAATTCCAATTCATTTGCACCCGTAGCATTTGCAGATAGGACAAAATGCCCATCAAAGTATATGGTATAAGTATTTGATGCTTTTGTTAATGCTATATGATACCATCTTCTATTAGCTAATGCATAAGTAGTACCAACTGTTGCAATGGTAGATGGAGTTCCGTTTGATGATAAACCCTTTTGTAAAACTACTTGACCTGCAGTATTGAGATAAAGTCCCAAAACACACCCTAATGTTGAGCTAGTTGTAGAAAGGGGATCCCAGATAGTGATCAGTGATTGATTGGCTCCTAATATAGATGAAATAGGCGAATACCACGCTTCTATAGTAAGGTCATCATTATATGTGAGTAACTTTTGAATAGGTGCTGTTACTCTTGCAGAAATAGAAGATAATAAGAGTGATGAACCATCTGTAAACGGAGAATATGCTGTTACGATCGCTGTGCCATTACTTGAATTCGAAAGAATCTTATCATTTGAAAAACGTGTAGCAGTAAGTCCATTTACGGTTAATGTGTCTGATGTGTTTTTAAATGATATATCAGCAACACCATAAGTACTATCTTTAATTAAAATATTTGATAATTCGCCAGTCAAATCTGCTGCAGATATGGAGTAGTAATATGATGATAAACAAGACAATCCATCTATAGATAAATTGCAGCTATCATACTTCATCAATCCATTCTTTCTTCCATTAATAATTATGTTTGAAAATGTGGGTAATGATGTATTTGCTGATAAGGTCAAACCATCTACAGATGAATTTGGTGATAATCTCAAATCAGATAAAGTTGCATTTGTAAAATTAGAAGATAATATATCAAATTCTTTATCAAATACTGAATTTTTTAAATTTAAATTACTAAAGCTTCCAATAAGCTGAACACTTTCTGTCGCTGAAATGTTATCTAGTAAAACATTATCTAATGTACCTCCTGCTTCTATAGAAATTAAATTGTCATTAAATGCAGAAGTTGTTGTGGCATATACGTATTTTGCATTGAATGTGGAATTAATAACAGAAAGATTTTGTGAAGATGTTGTTTTATTGTTCGCAGAAATGCCCGCCCAAAAAGAAACATTATTAAATTTTGCATATCCTGTTGTGATATCATGGAGATAGTCAAATCCATTATTTGGATTAGTTGTGTTTGAATAAACACCAGGAGTTCTCATATTAAATCCAGATGCATTTGTTATATCAACAACTGCGCCGGATACTGCTCTGATTCTTCCTGTTATAGTAGGAGTAGCATAATTAGCAGATAATGTGCCGCCATCTAATACATTTATGTATTGATTAGCATTTCCAGCTGTTCCTGTTACTACTGCCGATCCAGTAAAAATACCACCTCTTCCTATGTATATATTATTTGTAGCAGCGTTTGAAATATTGAATACATTGTCGGATACACCACCGTCACATATATAAACATTAGATGCTGATACTGTTCCATTTACTATTATTGTTTGACCATAATTCAAATCGGGATTTAAAACCTTAGAAATATATAAAATATCTGCGGGTTGTGGTCTAGTATTATAGGAACCATATATCATCATTGATGCTGGAGCAGCGGCGCCAGAACCCATTAATCTAACATAGCTGGGCCCGTATATAGATAAAGAAGGTGTAACAGACCAAGATGCGCCAAATACACCAGCCCCCCAAGAAAGAACGACCCACCCTACCAAAGCTCCGGGTTGCGTAGTCACATAGCTATTTGTATAATTACCTGTTGTGAGTGCAGAAACGGGATATGTTCTGTTAAATAGACTTGTATTAAATTGAATAGTATCACTAGGTGATATATTCCCAACAGAGGATAAACAGATTGCTATACCTACTGTATTAGCATTTAATGTATATGTTGAACTAGTAAAAACGATTGGTTTATTTGCTGAAAGTACAGACCCAACAGTACCCGGGTTAGCTATAGTTGCAGCGGCACTATTTAAAGATCCAATGGTACTAATGTCACCATTGGTTAAAGCGAAAAGTGTTGCCATATTATTATTTATAAAGAAAATGTGACCCAAACCTTGTCTGGGTCACATAATTATTAGATTTTATAACCTTTCAATGATACGGTTATTTTAGTAGCAGCAGAGTTAGCTGAGACTAAAAATTCTAAAATATCATTAGCAGAAAGATTAGCAAAACCAGGCGAAGAATTTATATTCTTTCTTCCGTTTGTTAATGTAACTGAACCAACAGATGTCATGCTTGGATATGAATCATATGTTGATTTGTTTAATGTTACTGTTGTGGTAGATGCTGTATCGGTTATAATTTTCCATTCTGTAATATTAAAATTACTTGGTATGGTTATAGAACCTCTTGAATTGGTATTCACAGCAGCTGTGTTATTATCAAATATATAATTTATAATAGCTGGATTTGCTGAATTCTCTGCAACCCATGTAACAGTAGATTGTAATCCAGTTACTTCTGATATTGTGTGTGAATGTGATGAAGGATTAAATTCAGTGGGTTTATTAGCAATAACGCTCCAGTCTGGTGTAACATCAGCTAAAGTAATGTATGAAGCAGAACTTGTTTTTGATCCGCTAGCATAAACATAACGATATCCATCTGTTGTAGTGACTAAGGCGCCTTGAACAATAGTATTTTGTTGTTCAAGAGTTAAATCAGCTAATCCACCTTGACTTATTACTTGAATACTAGTATTAATAACAGGTATTCTAGCTGGATCCAATACTCCTGAATTAATTGAAGAAGCGTGATGATAGTGTGTAGTTGGATTAAATTCTGAGGGTTTATTTGTGATATTATCCCAATCAGATGAACCGCCACCGCCTTGACCCCATGTTGATGAGTTAGCAGCTACCGTTGAGTAAGTGCTTTCCCATTTTCCGCTATTGGCTTGAAATACTGCAACTGTATAAACAGGCATTAAATCTCCAATAGTACCGCTATTTACTGAGGATCCAGTAAAGATAGCAGACAATACAATAGATCCTGTATTAACTGCTGCATTATTGAATTCACCCCATTTAATAGTACCGGCATTTTTTGTATTATGATTGAACGAACCTTGTCCGTCTAAAAAAATATTTTCTGGCATATATGTTGTGTGTTAAAAGAATGGGTAGGCAGTTGCCCACCTACCCATTAGACTGAGAATTAATTTATATTAATTGTTTATATATTATTGAGCAATACCATCTATATAGAATATATTATCATATGTACCATTAGCTGGTGAACCATCTACATAGTATACTCCATCAACTGTTCCGGTACTCGGTACACCACTTGCATAGTAAGTACCACTATAAACACCAGTATATATGTTACCATTTACATAAAATAAGCTATTAGATGATCTTGTTCCGGTGAATAAATAACCACTTTCATAATAATCATCACCCACATCACCATTAGCTGGGTGTCCGGCAATATAAAGCATACCGCCATCAACACCATCAAATGGCAACCCATTGCTATATAATATATTACCATATGTACCATTAGCTGGTATACCATTTACATAGTAAGTACCACTGACATCGCCTTCAGCTGGTATACCATTTACATAGTAAGTACCATTGACATCGCCTTCAGCTGGTATACCATCTATATAGTATACACCACCAGCATTACCAGTACTAGGCACACCATTTGCATAGTAAGTACCATCATAAACACCAGTACCTAGTGAACCATTTTCATAGTAAGTGCCGTTATCAACACCGGTGCCGGCAACACCATCAACATAGTAGGTATCATTATAAACACCGTTAGCCCTCGGGCCACCTACATAGTATATATCATTAACTGTACCTGTACTAGGTGAACCATTTTCATAGTAAGAACCACCAGAAACACCAGTGCCGGCAACACCATCGACATAGTAAGTTCCACTATAAACACCATTAGCTGGTATACCATTTACATAGTAAGTACCACTGACATCGCCATTAGCTGGTGAACCATTTACATAGTAAGTACCACTGACATCGCCTTCAGCTCGTGAACCATTTACATAGTATACACCACCAGCAGTACCAGTACCAGCAACACCATTTACATAGTAAGTACCACTATAAACACCATTAGCTGGTATACCACTTACATAGTAAGTATCATTGACATCG